>ERZ1026858.900-NODE-900-length-15825-cov-6.227140_pt1 | contig 15825 bp, 11 predicted proteins | sample MGYA00380159_ERZ1026858 | MGnify/ENA primary metagenome ERZ1026858 (study PRJEB33269, sample SAMEA4719795) | human gut metagenome | biome: human-associated habitat; feature: organic feature; material: feces | place: Cameroon | collected 2013-10 ...
ATTCGGGACGGTTGGTAGCGGCCAGGATGATAACACCCTTGGCGGCATCAAAGCCGTCCATTTCGGTCAGCAGCTGGTTCAGGGTCTGCTCGCGTTCATCGTTGCCGCCCATACCGGAAGCACCATCGCGCTTTTTGCCGATGGTATCGATCTCATCAATAAAGACGATGCAGGGGGCCTTTTCGTTGGCCTGTTTGAAGAGGTCGCGCACCTTGGAAGCGCCCATGCCGACGAACATCTCGACAAATTCAGAACCCGCAATGGAGAAGAAGGGAACACCGGCTTCGCCGGCAACGGCGCGGGCCAGCAGGGTTTTACCGGTGCCCGGAGGGCCGACAAGCAGAACGCCCTTGGGCATTTTGGCGCCGATATCCTCATAACGCTTGGGGTTATGCAGGAAGTCCACGATTTCCTGCAGGCTCTCTTTGGCTTCGTCCTCGCCGGCAACATCGGCAAATTTGATGGACTTGCCATCCTCAACGACATACTGTTTGGCGCCGGATTTGCCGCCGCCAAAAATCATGCTGTTGGTGCCGCCGGTCATTTCACCGACCCGCTTGCGCATCATGCGGTTGAACCAGACGATCAGGATGATCATGGGCAGCAGCGAGATGACCCAGCCCAGCAGGGTATCCACCCAGGTGGTCTGGTTGTACACCTTGCCAAAGGAAACGCCGGCGCTTTCCAACCGGTTGACCAGCTGCAGGTCCTGCGCAATGGAGTTGGTGCAGTAGGTGGTATCGTTTTTGTCCACAAAATAGATCTGCTGATCCTGAATTTCAACGGTGCTCAGCTCGCCGCCTTCGAGCATGTTCAGGAAGGTGCCGTAATCGACCTGTTTGACCTGGCCTTTCATCATGGCGGGGAAGGCCCAGAAATTGAGCAGCAGCAACACCACAAGGATCACGGCATATACAATGCCGGTCGTCTTTTTGGGGTCGCGCGGCTGTTGGGTTTCGTGCATAACAATTCCTCCAGTTGGGGGCGGTAATAGGGGGCCCCCGATAGATTCTATCATGAAGAATAAAAATGAACTGCGGATGAACAGGGCATGAAATAGCTGGAAATTCCGGTAAACTTTGCGTGAACAATGCTGTTTTGCGGGCAAAAACAGGAATGCAGACCGCGTAACGACAGGGAAAAGTGAAAAGAATCTGAACGGTTTTCCACAAACAGAGGGACTTCTTGTGGAAAACAAAAAACGCGCGGCGGGGAGATAGGATGTTGATGACAGTATACCATGGTTGCAGCTCAGTATGCGGGACGATGCAGGCATCGTCCTCTACAGATCGTTTACAGGTTTGCGGTGGATGGATTTACGTTTCTCCGCGGCGCGATGAGGGCATCGCGCCCTACAAATCTTTATAACAAAAGCGGTGCGCTGCCAATCAGCAGTGCCCCGCTTAATTTTGTGTTATGCAGTTTTATCGCCCCAGGCGCACCGGCTCCGGAGGCTCCTGGCCGGGGCGCAGGTCCATCCACCAATAGGCAAGGTCCAGCCATTGGCCGAACTTGTACCCGGTGCGGGGTTCCACGCCGATTTTTTTGAAGCCGAGCGCCTTATGGAACGCGCAGCTCTCTTTGTTCTGGCCTGTCACAAGGGCAACGGCGTTGCAGTAGCCGCGCTGGCGCACGCCGTCCAGCAGGGCTTTGTACAGCCGCCCGCCAACCCCTTGGCCCACACAGTCGTGGGCGCAGTAAACGGTTAGCTCCACATCCCACGCATAAGCTTGGCGGCTGTGCCAGGGATGGGCGCAGGCAAAGCCGCACAGCTTGCCCGCTGCATTGACGGCAACCAGGAACGGCGCACGCTGCTGCACATAGGCGATATTTTCGCGCTGGAATTCCTCGGTACACAGGTCATACTGGAAAGTGGCCGTGGAGTGGGTGACATACCAGTTGTACAGCTCCGCCACGGCGGCGGCGTCCTCCGGCGCGGCATCCCGCAGGGTGATGGTGTTTTCAGCAGTCCACTGGGCGGCAAGGGTTTCCTTTTCGGGTTTTGGCAGCTTTTTCAGGGCGGCTTCCCGCTTCAGGGCGGCACTTTTATCGGTGCAGCGCTCGGCATAGGTCAGCTTAACGGCACCTTTGGCGTGGGTATACTTGGCACCGGCCTTGCCGCCCTTGTGGGCGCGCAGGCGGCGGGCAAGGTCATTGGTCCAGCCGGAATACAGGCTGCCATCCGCGCAGCGCACCATGTAGACCCAGGCGGAAGCCGGGTCCGGCTGGCAGTCCGCCGCGGTGCTGGGGCGGGAACCAAACTGCTCTAGAGTTTCGGCGCTCACTGTGCGCTCACCGGCCTTCCGGCGGCGCGCAGGGCACGGCGGCATGCCTCAATGGCATCCTCTTTGGTTTCCGCGGTGACAAGGAAACGGCTGGGGTGGCAGAACTTGAGAGCCAGGCCGCTCTTTTCGCGCAGGATCTCCTCCGGCTGGCCGCCCCATGCGGGCGGGAACGGCACCTTGCTGCGGCGGGTCTTGTAATCGGTCACGCACTGGGCGCTGTAGCCGCCGCGCTGGCTGGGGTAGACAACAAACAGGGCATCGGTTTTGTACAGGCCGTTTTTCCAGGGCATGTAGTCCGGCAGGACCACAATGCCGTCCTTGGAGTTCTTGTAGGCGTTCTGGACGGTCTCGTCCGCGCGGTTCACGGCGTTGGCTGCGGCAATCTCGTTTTCCAGCACCTGCTTGGCAAAGGGCACGGCGCGCCAGAAGCAGGCATCGGAATCTTCGCCGGAATCCCACACGGGGTTAAAGCTGCCGATGGCATCGGCCAGGGAGTTCTGTTCGCCGGTGTTATCGTTCAAGTCCAGGGGCTGAACAAAATTTTCATCCAGCAGGCGGGCCTGGTGGGCACCCACCAGCTGGGCACCCAACACGCGCCACAGCAGGCCAAAGGCCGCATAGGGCACGCCGTTGGGGCGGCTTTCGCGCGGTTCCTGGTGGTGGTCAAACATACCGCAGCCCACATCGTACACAATGCCGTCAAACCCATCCGGCACAACAAAACCGCGGGTTACTTTGATATCCGGCCGCACAATCATCAGCAGCGCTGTGGCAAACACATCGTCTGCATGGAACTTGCCGCCGTGGGTAAAACCTTTTGCAGGAATTTTCATAGAATAGCCTCCGTCTATGGGGTAAAATGATGATTAATTAATATTATAACATGAAAGCGTAGGTTGGTAAATGCAAAATCTGCGCGGGCGGGCCGGATTTGGAACAAGCGGCAGCATTTGGCCGAAAAACGGTGATTCACAACCGGCATAAAATATGATATACTAATTTAATATGCCATTTTGTGGACGTATCGGACATTCGGCGTGTTGACGCGGAATGTTGACCGCAACTTAATGAACAAACAAAGCGAAGGAACTGGATACCCATGCAAAACATCAAAAAAACATTAAAAAGCAGGCGCTTCTGGCTTGGCACGGTGCTGCCGTTTGCGCTGGCTGTGGCAGCGGCCTTTGTGGCGCGCTACCAGTTAGAAATTTCTGACGGCGTAACTGCCAACTATATGGCAGGGCAGTGGCCGGTATACGCACCGCTCAACGCGCTGACGGCGTTCTGCCTGACGCTGGTGGTGTTTGCCCTGTGCGGCAGCTGGGGCATTGCAACCGGCATTTCCGGCCTGATTTTTACCGTGCTGGCACTGATCAACTATTATACGCGGGACCTGCACGGTTCCGCCCTGATGCCGCAGGACATCCTGAACCTGGGCACCGCGGCGGAGGTGATGGGCAGCTACACCCTGCACATTACCCAGACAGTTATTACCATTGCGCTGCTGTACATCCCGGTGCTGGTGGCTGCCATTGCGCAGGTCAAACTGGCCGGCAAGCATAAGCGCAGCTGGAAACAGCGCGGCGCCCATGCGCTGGCCTGCGCCTGCGGCATTTTTGCGGTGCTGTATCTGGGGTATTTCAGCCCCAACCCCATCAAGCCCGCCGCCACTTACGGCTGGGCCTGGCAGGAAACCTATTATAAGTACGGCTACCTGGCGGGCAGCATTGAAGCCGCCAGCCTGATGATGGACCCCATCCTGCAGCCGGACGGCTACAGCGAGGACGCCGCCACCGAGGCCGCTGCAATGGCGCAGGACTATCAGGCCAGCCCCGAAACGGCAAACGAGCAGGACTACCCCGATGTGTTCCTGATCCTGTCCGAAAGTTTTTATGACTTTGACCTGGTAACGGATCTGCAGGCCGACCAGGAGATCATGCAGGTGACCAAAAACCTGCCCAACTCCATTTACGGCCACACCATCAGCCCGCATGTGGGCGGCGGCACCAACTCCAGCGAGTACGAGATGCTTTCCTCCAACTCGCTGATGCTGATGCCCTCCATCACACCGTTCAACTGGTTGAACCTGCACAAGGCAAACAGTCTGGTCAGCAACCTGAAAGATCTGGGGTATGCCACGCTGGCAGCCCACCCCTATACCAACTCCAACTACCGCCGCGATTCCGCCTGGCTGGCGCTGGGCTTTGACGAGACCCACTTCCAGGATGATTTTCCGACCAAGGAAACCTATGGCAGCCGCCCCTACCAGACCGACAGCGCCACCTACCGCGACCTGGAAGGCTTGTATGAAGCAATGCCGGAGGACCAGCCGCGGTTTGTGTTCCTGGTTTCCATCCAGAGCCACGGCGATTACGATATGAACCCCCCGGAGGAGGATATCGTGCATGCCGCAACCGATTACGGCGAGTATGATTCCATCATGGATGAATACCTGAGCAATATCTATATGACCGACCGTGCCTTTAGCGAGCTGACCGAGTACCTGACCGAGCAGTACGAAAAGACCGGCCGCAAGGTGATTGTTGCCATGGCAGGCGACCACGCCCCCAGCTTTGTGGATCATGTGGCCGACCATACCTTTACCGATGAGAACAATCTGCAGATTTTGGAGCGCAGCACGCCCTACCTGATCTGGGCAAACTACCCGCTGGAAAACGCAGGCCAGACCAGCGCCACCGACGAGTACAACCGCATGGATATGTGCATGCTGGCTCCCACCCTGGTGGAAAATGCCGGGCTGCCGCTGACCCCGTATTATCAGTACCTGCTGGCACTCAAGCAGGTGGCCCCGGTGGTGACAGCCGCCAATGACTATATGGACGCGGACGGCGTGACACACACCTACGGCGAGAATGCAGAGCTGGACGCCTGGGTACACGGGTACTTCTATCTCGAATATAACAACATCGGCGCCAAAGCCACCCGCCAGCAGAATTTGTTCCAGGTGGAAAAGTAAGAAGCTGATAAGCAGACGTCAGCCAGGATTCCTCGGATTTAAAAACAAAAAATGGCAAGAAAAAATCTCCCCGCTGCAATTGTGCTGACGCACAAAATGCAGCGGGGAGATTTTCGATTTCAGATACACGCCGGGCCGTTACACGGCGGCGGGCGCTTTCAGCACAAAGGTCTGTACGCCCCAGATCACCAGAACAACAATGCCGAGCGCGATGCGGTAAACACCGAACGCGGTGAAGGTATGGCGCTTGACGTAATCCATCAGGAAGCGGATGGCGATGATGGAAACGATAAAGGCAACCGCACAACCAACGATCAGCACAACGGTTTGATCCAGCGTGAAGCTGTTGCCCTTGCCAAAAAACTTGACCAGCTTGAGCAAACTGGCACCGGCCATGACCGGGATGGCAAGGAAGAAGGTGAACTGGCTGGCAGCCGGGCGGGACATGCCGCACAGCATGCCGCCCAGAATGGTGGAGCCGCTGCGGGAGGTGCCGGGAATCAGGGAGAGCACCTGCCAGCAGCCAACCTTAAACGCCTGCGGGTAAGTAATGCGGGAAAGCTTGGTGGTGGTGGGCACCCGCGGGCGGCGCTCGATCAGGATAAAGGCAACGCCGTACACAATCAGCATCAGGGCAACCACCACGCTGTTATACAGGTGGGCGTCCATCCAGTCGTCCAGCAGAATGCCCAGCACGGCGGCGGGCACGCAGGCTACAATAATTTTGAACCACAGCCGGACCACGGGCCAGCGCAGGTGGGCGGCAAAGCCGGTATCGCGGCCATTATCCTTGCAGAACGGCCACAGCTTGTGGAAATACAGCACCACAACCGCCAGGATAGCACCCAACTGGATGACAACGCGGAACATTTCCATAAAATCTTCCGTATAGCCAAACTTCAGCACCTGCTCGGCAAGGATCATATGTCCGGTGCTGGAAATCGGCAGCCATTCGGTGATGCCTTCAATCACACCGTAAATGACGGATTTCAGAATTGAAAGAAACAGGTCCATCTTTTTTCCTCCCCTTGGCGGGATCACTCCCGGCCAGCAATACAAATATATAGTAGCACACTTTACGTGATATTGCACCCTGCCGCTGTATAATTTACACTTTTGCTCCAAAACAACAGGCAAAAGCGGTTGCCGTTTTGGCAAAATGCTCCTATAATAGAAGTGTGGCTTTTGCCGTATCAGTGGGAAAAAGTTAGAATGTGTATAGAAAATAGAGGATATTACAAAATGTATAAAACTGTAGTGTTTGACCTGGATGGTACGCTGCTGAACACCCTGACTGACCTGGCGGATGCCGGCAACCGGCTGTGCCGGAAATATGGCTGGCCCACCCATGAGCGCCAGGCGTACCGCTATTTTGTGGGCAACGGTATCCCTAAACTGGTGGAGCGCCTGGCCCCGGCGGACCAGCGCACCCCGGCGGTGCTGGAAGCGGCCCTGGCGGATTTTAAGCAGGATTATGGCCAGCACCTGCGGGACACCACCGCACCGTACCCCGGCATCCCCGAAATGCTGGCAAAGCTGAAAGCGAACGGCGTGCAGCTGGCGGTGTTTTCCAACAAGGCGGATGCGCTGGCAAAAGAGGTCGTCAAGGATTATTTTGGCACGCAGTATTTTACGATCGTGCGCGGCCAGATGACCGGCGTGGCCCCCAAGCCCGCCGCCGAGGGCACGAACGCCCTGCTGCAGGCCCTGCATGCCGACCCGGCCAGCACCCTGTATGTGGGGGACAGCAACGTGGATGTGGAAACCGCCCACAATGCGAACCTGCCCTGCTGCGGGGCGGTGTGGGGATTCCGCACGCGGGAGGAACTGAATGCGGCCGGGGCGGAATACCTGGCAGAAAACAGCGATGAACTGTATGACGTTATCATGAAATAACTGCAAAATTGCGGTGGGAGGAACAGTAAAATGATTGCGCAGCGCTATAAAGATATGCTTGGCGGCAAGTCCGTTATTCGCCAGATCTCCGAGTGGAGCACGGCCCGCGGGACCGAGATCGGCTATGAAAATGTGTTTGATTATTCGCTGGGCAACCCTTCGGTGCCCTGCCCGGAGCACTTTACCAAAACCTGCATCGATTTGCTGCAGACCAAGGAGCCGGTGGCGCTGCATGGCTACAGCCCCACGCTGACCATCCCCGCCGTGCGCAGGGCGGTGGCCGAAAGCCTGAACCGCCGCTTTGGCATGGACTACGGTATGGAGCATATCTTTATGGCAACGGGTGCTGCCGGTGCGCTGGCCCACGCCATGCGCTGCGTGGCGGTGCCGGGACAGGATATTATCACCTTTGCGCCGTTCTTCCCGGAATACAAGCCGTATGTGGAGGGCGCGGGCCTGAATCTGAAGGTCGTTCCGCCCCGCACGGAGGATTTCCAGATTGACTTTGACGCATTTGACGCGATGCTGGATGAGAACACCGCCGCCGTGCTGATCAACACCCCCAACAATCCCTCCGGCGCAGCCTACAGCGCCGAGACGCTGACCGGCCTGGCCGACCGCCTGCGCGCCGCCAGCGCCAAGTATGGGCACCGAATCTTTTTGATCTCGGATGAGCCGTACCGCGAAATCATGTTCGGCGGGCAGCCCATCCAGTACGCCGCCAAGTTCTATGACGATACGTTGACCTGCTATTCGTTCAGCAAGAGCCTGAGCCTGCCGGGCGAGCGCATCGGCTATGTGGCTGCGAACCCGCGCTGCGAGGACGCCGAGTATATTGTGCCCATGTGCGGCCAGATCAGCCGCGGAACCGGCCACAACTGCCCGGCATCACTGATCCAGCTGGCCGTGGCCGAATGCCTGGACGAAACCAGCGACCTGGGCGTGTACGAAACCAACATGGAGCTGATTTACGCCGAGCTGAAAAAGCTGGGCTTTACCGTGGTCAAACCCTCCGGCACCTTCTATATCTTCCCCAAAGCGCTGGAGGAGGACGCCAATGCGTTCTGCAAAAAGGCCATGAAGTATGACCTGGCGTTGGTTCCCGGCGACAGCTTTGGCTGCCCCGGCTACTTTCGCATGGCGTACTGCATTGATACCGAGAAGGTCCGCCGCAGCTTTGCCGCACTGGAAAAATTTGTGGCGGAAGAATACGGGAAATGAATTCCGTTCGGGCCGCGCCCGCCCGCAGTGGGAAGCAAAGCCCGAAACATACGATTTTGACACCATAAACGGGAGGTCTGCACAATGCCGCAACAAAAACGTCCGGCGGAGGGACCCAAGCGCCGCCCCGCACCCGCTGCCAGGAGCAGCAATATGCAGCGCCGCCGCGCTGTTTCACGCAAACAGAATCGCCGCGTGCATGCCCTGATCACCTTGATTTTCTGCATTGCCGTGTTTATTTTGGTGTGCGCAGGCTGCTTTTTGCTGGTAAAAACCGATGGCACCATTACCAACAAGCCCAACCAGAGCCAGGGGGATTCCAGCTCCACCGCGCCCGACGGTGCAGACAGCACCACGGATGGCGGCGACAGCCAGCAGGAACAGCCCGCCATGACCGAGGAAGAACAGCGCATTGCCGATGCAACCGCAACGGCGTCCGCAAACTGCACCAAGGATGCCCCGCAGGTGGTGGACCCAGCGCTTTGGGATGAGCGCGGCAAAGCCCTGATGGAACAGCTGGCTGCCGATGAATTTTACCAGAGTGAGGGACTGAAATACAGTGCCAAAGATGGCTGCCCCTATATGATCGCGGTCAACCGCGCGGCTTCTACCGTGACGGTGCTGGCGCTGGATGACGAGGGCAATTATACCAAGCCGTATATGGCCATGGTGTGCTCCGGCGGCGCGGATACCCCGCTGGGATTCTTTGCAACGCCGGTCAATTATGACTGGCGGCTGCTGGCCGGGCCGAGCTATGGCCAGTACGCTACCCGCATCTGGGATTCCTATCTGTTCCACACTGTGCCGTATTACAGCCAGCACAAGGACGATATCGAGTACGACCAGTTCAACCAGCTGGGCACCCAGGCCAGCCTGGGCTGCATCCGGCTGCTGGTCTGTGATGTAAAGTGGATCTATGATAACTGCCCCATCGGCACCCGCGTGGTGATCTATGATAACGCCGATGATCCCGGCCCCATGGGCAAGCCCGGCACCATTTACACCGACCCGGCGGACGAGAGCAAGCGCGGCTGGGACCCCACCGACCCGGATTCCGCCAACCCGTGGGATGCAGCATTCCGCAGCGGTACGGCGATCCGCAGCGAGGCAGCCTGGAACGAATGGAACGACGCCCAGAACGATGGCCGCTGGAACGGCTCCATCAACCCCACTGACCTGCAGGGCTGGAGCACCGATTCCAGCGTTGAGGGCACCCGCGGATAACACACCATAGGGGTTAGGTTTTACCAGGTTTTCACCAAGAAGCACTTGTTCTGCCCGGCGAATTGGGATATAATAAAAGGGTTACAAACAGCTTTACCTGCCATGGAGGGCAATGAATGATGAAACTGGCAAAACGTGCAGCGGCACTTGTGCTGGCAGCGGTTCTGGCGCTCAGCCTGACCGCCTGCAGCCCCAAGGAAGTAGCAAGCAATCTGATTTTGAAAACGGCAGACCTGCTGGGCCTGCGTGAAGAAGGTTCCGATGACGATGAGGCGGACGAAATTGTGGCGCAGCCCGGCGGTGAGGTGAACTTCCCGGATGGGCTGCAGGATACCTCGGTCCACTGGAACCAACAGGTGCAGGATGGGACGCTGTATGTTGCGTTTAACAGCATCCAGAACCGCAACACCGAGTATTTTGTGGCGGGTTCCGATACCGTGCAGGTAACGGGCTATGCCACCACCGAATCCACCGGTATTCTGGAGTTCAAGGTGGCGCTGTGGGAACTTTCGGAGGATAAGGCAACCACTTCCTATGTGGCGGGCACCACGGTGTATTTCCCGACCGGCGGGGAGTGCAGCACCTATACCATCTCCGGCTTGACCCCCGGCAGGCTGTACAAGGCCAATGTCAGCTATGACTCTGGTATGTTCTACATTACCGGCGGCGTGAAAATTGAGGGCATTGGCAGCGACGACCTGGTTGCCCCGGATGCAGAATAACCAAAAATGAAGCGTGCCCCGGCGCAGCGGTCAACGCAGACCGACGCCGGGGCATTTTGCGGATATGACTGGAACAAAAAGAGGAATCAAAAGATGAACTTTGATAAAAAACAGCTGCGCAACACCCTGCTGCTTCTGCTGGGGGCGCTGATCTGGGGCACAGCCTTTGTGGCGCAAAGTGTGGGCAGCGGCTATGTGGGGCCGTATACCTTTTTGGCGGCCCGCAGCTGGCTGGCCTGCGCGTTTTTGATCGTGCTGGTTTTGCTGCGCCGCGGCAAGGCCCGCAAAGCGGATTCCGGTGTTCCGTTCTGGATCAACGGCCGGATGCTGCTGCGGGGCGGTGTGTTCTGCGGCATTGCGCTGTTTGCGGCTTCGGCGGCACAGCAGATCGGCGTTGGCACCACCAGCACGGCCAAGGCGGGCTTTTTGACGGCGCTGTATGTGGTGCTGGTACCGCTGCTGGGGGTGTTCTTTGGGCGGCGGCCGGGGGTCAAACTGGGAATCTGCGCCTGCATCAGCCTGGCGGGGCTTTACCTGCTGTGCCTGGCGGGGCACGATACCCTGACCCTGACCGGCGGCGAATGGATGCTGCTGCTCTGCTCGCTGCTGTTTGCGTTCCAGATTATGCTGGTGGATCATTACAGCCCCAGGCTGGACGGCGTGCAGCTGAGCTTTGCGGAATTTTTTGCAACGGCGGTCCTTTCCACTATTTTTATGTTTGTGTTTGAAACGCCGACCTTTGCCCAGATCCAGGGGGCGGCGGTATCTATTGCTTACTGCGGCATTTTGTCCAGCGGTGTGGCCTACACGCTGCAAATTGTGGGCCAGAAAGAACTTGACCCCACCATTGCCAGCATGGCCATGTGCATGGAAAGCGTGTTCAGCGCCCTGGCCGGCTGGCTGATTTTGGGCCAGACCCTTTCCGGTGTAGAATTGGCAGGGTGCGCTTTGATGTTTGCGGCAATTATTGGGGCGCAGATACCGGAGAAAGTTAGGAGTTAGCAAAACGCGCACAGCGCCGATAAATAGCGGGCGCTGTGCGCGTTTTTTGTATGATGACGAGGAAGAAAATGTATTGAAGGGGAAGAAAGGTAAAATTTTGACGCGAACAGAAAAAGAGATTTGTAGGGGACGATGCTTGCATCGTCCCGTGGGGCGGGCCGTAACGGGGGCAGGGGGTACAATTTTATGATGTCTCTCTGCGGCGGGATGAGGGCATCCCGCCCTACAGATATGATTTATGGTACACTCTGTAATAAAGATGGCGGGCGCACAATGTGCGCCCCCTATGGTCTCTATAAACGAAAAGGTTAATACATAGAATGCAGAACTCTGCGGTTTTTGAGCGGCGCGGATGCGCCGCGGTCCACCGAAATTATTCTTTATTATTTATTCTTTTTTCATTCAAACAAAAACGCGCCCTCCCTTGCGGGAAGGCGCATTTGATTTAATCGTGCCGGATGGCTTCCAGGGCGCTGATGCGAACGGCGCGGCTGGCGGGAACGATGCCGGAAAGCAGGCCCACCACCACGGCAAAGCCGATGGCAGCCAGCACCAGCCAGATAGGAATGATGGACATGACGGTTCCGCTGCCGGAATCAGACATGTAAATTCCACCGCCGTAATACATCGAATCGCTGCTGCCCATCAGGGAGCTAAGGTCGATGGTGGCGTTGATGCCCAGCTTCATCAGCAGGGTGTTCAGGCCGTATACGATCATCGTCATGTTGTTCATGCCAAAGCTGATGATGTAGCTTAAAATCGTACCGGCTACGCCGCCGATAAAGCCGATCATACCGCTTTCAATCAGGAACATCCGCCGGATGTTGCCAATCTCGCAGCCCAGAACTTTCATCACGCCGATCTCACGGGTGCGCTCGTAAATGGCCATCGTCATGGTGTTGGCGATGTTCAGCGCGGCAACAAACAGGCTGATGGCCGCCAGACCCGCCAGGCGCAGCTGGCGCTGTGCGGTCTGCTGCTGCATCTGCTTGCGGTAATCCACCATGGAGCTGATCTGGTAGCCTTCCTCTTTTAAGGTATCGCAGATCTTATCCACATTCTTGATGTCATCGACCTTAATGTACACTTCGTTATAGGTCACTTTTTTGGGGTTGAAATCCGTTTTGGCCAGCTTGCTGTAAGCTTCGCTCAGCATCAGCAGGTCGTTCAGGCGGAAAGTGATGCCGTATTGCAGCATGTAATCCTCGGATTCTTCCGAGACAACGCCAACGATTTTGAGCTTATAGCTCTGGGTCTTGGGGTTCTCGGTGTCACCGTTGGTCAGGGTCAGGGTAAAGGTATCCTTGGTAGCATCCACAAAGGGCGGCAGCTGGTTGCCGTTGGCATCGGTTTCGCCGCTCCAGCGCTGGCGTTTGGAGCTGTTTTGGCTGCGGCGGGTATCTTCAAACTGATACAAAAATTCCTTGCCCACCACAACGGGGATCACATCCTTGCCGTAATTCACGCCGCTTTTGGGCCAGTCGCCGCTTTCCAGCTTGTTGCCCAGCAGGGGCATGGTGTCCGGGTCCAGGCCGAGAACGCTCCATACATTACTGGCGCGGTAGCGGTTGTTTTTGCCTGCTTCTACATACAGGTTCAGGTTCGGCTGGTAATAGGGGGTGACAGCCGTAACGTGGTCGATCTTGCGGAACCGCTGGACGGCTTCGTTATCCAGCTTGACCTCCTGCCCATTGATGTTCTGGCTGCCGTAGTTGTATACCTCAATCTTGGTCAGGCCGCCCATATTTTTGAGCATTTCGTCGTTGTTATGGCTTTCCGCAATGCCCATGGAGATCATAACGATAACCGCACAGATGCCCACAACGACGCCCACAACGGTCAGTGCCGTGCGGCCCTTGCGGCGGGACAGGTTGGTGACAGCCAGCCCGATCTGGTCAGATATCTTCATCGTTGCCTTCCTCCAACTTGGCAAGTGCGGCGGCCTTCTTCTTTTTGCGTACCACCACAACGATCACAACTACCACCACGATCACAGCAGCGCCGATTGCCAGATAGGCCCACAGGGGCAGGCCGGTCTGCTGGGGCTGCATGTCATCCATGTTATAGTCCATATCGCCGGAATCGCTGTGGTCCATGGCCGGCTGAACAGAGAAGGAAAAATCTTTGCTGACGGTTTTCAGGGTGCCGTTGGCGTCCTCATAGGTCAGGGTGATGGTACCGTTGCAGGTGCCTTCCTGGGTGGGGGTCATGTCAAAATCCACGCTGTTGGAGGAACCGGCGTTCAGGTTGCCAATGTACTGCACAGTGGTGTCGGCACCCAGATTGTCACCGGAAAGGGTGGCTTCCAGGTTGGAAAGGGCGTTGCGGCCCTTGTTGACAAAGTTCAGGGTAACGGAAGCGGAATCGCCCAGCGTAATGCTGTCGCTGAGTTCCAGCTGGCCCAACTCAAAGCGGTCCGGCTGAGATACCGGAACCGAGATGGTGGTGGACATACCGGTAACGGCCTTGTTGGTGTCTGCGCCGGTACCCACACTGTTCACGGTAATGTTGGCCACGCCGCCGGTAAAGCCGGCGCTGGGGGTCAGGCTGAAGCTGACATCGCGGGTGGACTTGGGGGCCATGGTGCCCAAATAGTTGCTCAGGCTGCCGCTGGTCATGGTGATGCCGTCCGGCAGGGTCAGCGAGATGACCACATCGTTCAGGTTCTCCTGGCCGCCGGTGGCGTACAGGGTCAGGGTCAGGGTAAAGGGCGTCCCGGCCACAACCGCTTCATTGCCGTAGCTGGAAGCGCGGATCATCAGGTTGGGGGTATCGGGGTCTTTGTCCACACACTGGCCCAGGGTAACGCTGAGCTGCTGCATCGCCATGGTGGAATTCAGGTAGCTCAGGTTGATGGGCACGCTGTTGCCGCCGCCGTTGTAGATCACATCGCGGAACAGCAGTACATAGCTGTAGTAACCGGCACCGTTGGCGTCGGTTTCCTCGTACAGCTGGCCAACTTCGGCGTTGCCGGTAAAGGTGAACGCGGAGGAGTTGATGCGGGCAGAGATCTGGTCCGCGGGAATGAAGTTGTTGTAAGCACCGTAATCCGCCACGCGCAGAATCAGGTTAAACCGGCTGTCCCGGTCAATGGTGGTGATCTCGCCGCCTGCGGCATCGGTCACGGTCTGAGCAATGATGTAGGCCGAGCCGCTGTTGTTGGGGGCACTCTGGCCGTTGTCCGTCGGGGCGGGGGTCACGGTAGGCTCGGCGGTTGCTGTCGGTACAGGGACAGAGGTTACGTCTTCGGCAAGGGCGGGCATGGCAGCCACGCTGCCGAAGAGCATGACGGCCGCCAGCAGGGCGGCAAAACGGGAAGCTTTTTTCACTCCGGGGTCCTCCTTAAATTGGTTGCTTTTTTCTGGGGTTTTGATATTCCTGAATGGTTGAACAAAATTTACGGTTTGGGCTGTTCGGGCTGCTGGGCTGCGGCAGCAGGGGCCGCGTAAGAGGCAAGCTCGGCTGCGGTTTTCTGGTGAACTTCGCCGCTGGCCTCGTCGCCGCCGATCTGCATGTTGCCCTCCAGGCTGGCGAACAGGGCTTCGCGGTTGCGCTCCCTTGTGGCGGGATCCTGCACCACATCGGACTGCACCTTGCCGTCCAGAATGGTAATAATGCGGTCTGCACAGGAGGCCAGCTCCGGTTCATGGGTGACCATGACAAAGGTGGTGCCCATCTGCTTGGATATTTGCAGCATGCGGTAGAGCACCTGTTTGGATGTGATAGAGTCCAGGTTGCCGGTGGGTTCGTCCGCAAAGATCACGCGCGGCTTGCTGACAAAGGCGCGGGCGATGCCCACGCGCTGCTGCTGGCCGCCGCTCATCTCGGTGGGCATGTGTTCGGCACGGCCACCAAGGCCCATGTTTTTTAACTCTTTGCGGGCCATGGCAAGGCGCTGGGAGCGGGAAATGCCCTTGAACATCAGCGGCAGAGCAACGTTTTCGGCCGCCGTCATGGTGGGCAGCAGGTTGTAGCTCTGAAAAATAAAGCCCAGGTGTGCCTGGCGGAACTTGGCCAGCTCATCTTCGGTCATAGCGCTGATCTCGTGCGAACCGATGAATACCTTGCCGCGGGTCGGTTTTTCCAGCCCGGCCAGCTGATTCAGCAGGGTGCTTTTGCCACTGCCGGACTGGCCCACGATGCAGCAGAATTCCCCTTTTTCAATGGAGATAGAAACATCGTTCAGGGCAACAACCCGTTCTTTGCCCACGGCATACACCTTGCACAGGTTGACGGTATGGATAATGGGTGCCATTTCAGCCCTCCCTTTTTGACAAAATCCTATACCTCTATACTATATCACATTTTACCCCCGGCGGAAAGGGGGCGAAGTTGTAAAATTGCGGTGGGGCGAAGGAAGTAGTTAGGAGTTAGGAATTAGGAGTTAGGAGGTAGGAGTTAATTAGGAATTAGAAATTAGGAATTGGGGCGGGGAAAGGTGGTGGGTAGGGCGGCCAGCCCTCTGGCCGCCGGAAAGCTGGAACATAGCATATATTTT
>ERZ1026858.906-NODE-906-length-15781-cov-61.231273_pt1 | contig 15781 bp, 16 predicted proteins | sample MGYA00380159_ERZ1026858 | MGnify/ENA primary metagenome ERZ1026858 (study PRJEB33269, sample SAMEA4719795) | human gut metagenome | biome: human-associated habitat; feature: organic feature; material: feces | place: Cameroon | collected 2013-10 ...
TGCCCTGGGCTAGGAGCTTCTGCCCTTTCAGGGCGTGTGGAGCATACTTGCGAAACTTGAATAATAAATGTATCAACCTTGTCAAAGACCGATGGGCTGATACGCTGCGCCACTTACAACATGGCAGGAAACCTATCCCAGCAACCTGGCGATAGAAAACGCAAAAGCCCTAGACCTCAGAACCGGTATCGTTCTGAAATCTGGGGCAAAAGTAGAAAGAATACTCCGTTACGCCTTATCCGCCGAATGCGCCAAATTGAATTCGGCGGAAACAAGAAAGGGGCAAAACCATCGTCTTGCCCCTCTATATCAATATTTTACAGAGATATAATTATTTTCTTTACGTCAAATGAAGTCTATCATTCGGCGCAAGATTCTATATATTGTGAGACTTTGCGAAATCCTCCACAAAACCCTCTACCTCATAATCTATATTCCCGTCATTGATCTTCTTTCTGATATAATTGCCATACGACTTTTGGGTAACACCCAGTTCCAGATGACAATCATCGTGCAGAAAACGAGTGATGGATGAACCATTAGGAACACCAGCGTTCACATAGCCCTGATTAGACCAACGCTGGAAAAACGCCACCACACTCTTGTTCAACAAACCATCGGAAGTGGAAAGCTGACTGTCCGAAATATGATGCAGCTTGAGATATTTCACAAAAGCATCCGCCATCTTCCCGGTAAGCCCCACATCCTTTTCACCCTCAGGAGTAGAAAAGAGATTCTCGGCACTTCTTCCCGCAGAAGATGAAGCACACTTCACCTTAACACTCTGTTCAAAAACAACTTCATCGGTATCATTCTTCATTTCAGAAGAATCATCGGAATCCTTATGTTGATGTTCATGACTCTCATAATAGTTCTCTATATAGGTTACGGAACCTGCAAAATGGAAACTTCTATTCATCAGTATGTGGTTTTATGTCTTCATCAGAATTCTCGTAATTATTCTCTATATATTTGCTATTAGACTGTACATACACAACATTCTTGTACAAGCAAACACCACCGTTTTTACACAAAAAACGGATAATTCTAAAAAATGATATTCTATCCATATCTTAAGTAGTTTAAATTATTACTAAAACTTGATATGGTCCTCTAATTGGTACGCGGAGGGCTAGACTAGAATAGCCAAGGAGAGCTTCTTAGGGTGGCATCCTCGATGCCGGCAGACAAGTCTTCCCTAGGTAAGTGTATTAGTTCGTTTCATGTTGATTTTTTTAGATAAATGTTATTGTTATTCATTATTTATTTTTAGGCACAAAAAGCTTTTGGTATTTTGCTATATGTGCTTCCAAATTGTTAAGTTGCTTCAAGTCTCTCGCAAAAGTAATCCACTGCGAAAAAGCTTCATTGAAATTCTTTTCAAACTGACTCTTGTCAAACTTCTTACCTTCCGCCGTATGTCGTTTGATCAGTTCATCAACGATTCTATCCCAATTATATAGGATACAGCAGCACCATCTTCTCTGCTGCAAAGGCTGAAGACTTACACTTCTCTTCAGCACTCTGAGCACTGTATCATACTTTATATGCGTGATATTAGAAAACTGATATGCAGATATCTGTTCAGCTTTGCCACCAATAAATGAATTGAGATACAAGATGATGCATTCTTCCTGTATCATATCAATTCTTTTGTCTAGCTGAGCTAAATTCTCCAGAATCAACACCCTTCTATGTTTTGCTATATCCAACATATTAATTGTAAATTTATGCGAATTTACTACTAATAGTTGGAACAGCCAAATGCATTACCCACATAGCAAAAATAGGAGGGTATATTTTTCAGAAACGTTAATACTTGAATAAAAATTAACTACAGAATAACAAAAAAAGAGAGAAAGTGCGCATTTTTAGCGCTACACTTCCTCTCCTCAACTTTTATGGATGGGTAGGTAATTCTATTACCATTTCCACAGCTCTTGTGAACGACATGAGAGGTGGGATTTTTACTCCAGCGCTTCTCAGATAGTTCACCAGTTTCTTCTTGCCCCAGTTGATTCTGGAATCTCTTTCACGATAGAGTTCCCTGAGCTGTTTGACATTGGAAGGCAGAGAATCCAGCTTTTTCTTCAGCTCGGCAGGATCTCCATACCGGGTCATTTCCTCTATTCGAGCCTTCAAGGCCTTGTTCTCCTCCACCAGCTGGTCGTAATGGCGGAGCAAGACTTTTACCTGCTGCTCGTAAGGCAGGTCTTTGTTCATTTCATGCATAAGCATTTCTATTTTAGAATCTCTTCATAGAATAAATTCATTCAGTTCATCCCTGTACTTCTCCCACATAGGCATGTGCTTGTCAAGGACAGCTCTAAACTGAGCATCGTGATTTTTAGACACGATGTGGGCTAACTCATGCACCACCACATACTCGATGCAGGACTTAGGTTTCTTCGCCAATTCCAGGTTAAAGAGAAGCTTATGGGTGCGCTGGTTACAACTACCCCACCTTGTCTTCATTTCCCGAATAGTAAAGCCACCACATTTCAAGCCCATCTTCTCTTCCCATTTAGGAACCAGCGTATCCAGCAAATGCATCAACTTAGCTCGATACCACTCCTTCATGGCATTAGCCAGATACACCTTGTCTGCACCATACTTCACGAATAGGTTGATATATCTGCCACTGATTTTAACCGTTGGTCCAAAACCCTTCTCGTGAACTTTAAGCAAATATCGACGCCCCATGTAATAATGGTCTTCACCCGATACATAGATGCGGTCAGTCTGTCTCTCAGTGCTATTGATTCGAGCAATGGCCTGACGAATCCATACCAGATGGTCGATGGCATAAAGCTGGAGACTTTCTAGCGTCATAAACTCCGGAGCCGAAATATGAACCCTTGCATCAGGCGGATACACGGCAAGATGGATATGCTTGATATTCTTACGTTCCACCTCAATATCAATATTACTAACAGTAACCTTTTCCATACTCATCATGAAGTTTGATTATATCATATATCTTCTGTGCCATTTCGTCTCCCAACAATTTTGCGAGTGCTTTGATCAATTTTCTTTGTTTCAATCTATTATCTCTGAAACCAACAAGGGCATTCTCCTTGATTACCTCATGAGCCCGAATAGCCAGGTATTCATTCTGTCCCAAGTTATCATAGAGTGCTCGCATACCCGGTGTTTTGATGGATTCAGGATATGAATTGGCTGATTTTCCTCTCGCTTTCTTCACAAGTTCTATCAGCTCTTTCATATACTCTTCGTAATCCAGCATTTCCTTCTTACGTTTATCTATCAACTCCTGCAAAATGATGGAAAGCTTTCCGTAATAAGCAGGGTTGAAAGGACTGTCCTTGCGGATTACTTCACGCAGATTCGCTTCTACGGTCTCTGCTGATGCCCTGCCATTTCCATCTTTCAGTTCGTCAGGCAAATCATTGAGCTGTTCTTCATTTTGAGCAGCCACAATATCCAAGAAAGAAGTATCGTCCAGTTTGGCAATCACCTCACTATCCTCAGCCTTTACATAAAGGTCTAGAACCTGACGCATATCCGGTTCATAACGCCGCATATCAATATGGTCGTTACTGCGTAGTTCTATCTCACGCTTCAAGGCATCATACTTCTTGGCGCATTCAGCATACTCCTTGCGTTCCGCTTCATTATACCCCATATCCTCCAACGAATTGGCCAAATTGGCATAACAGTTCAGATAGCGGCGCACATATTTATAAAGCTTAGAGCGCTTTTCCGCATTATCATCCAACTGCTTGTCCATCTCCTCTTCCGGGGCATTATCATCATAGACAAAATATCTGAAGAATCCTTCTCTTGTTTGAGGATGAACAAGTTCAAGCAAGGCTTCCACCTGTTCCTTGGCTTCTTCCAAATCCTTTCGGCACGCCTTGTTTTTCTCCTTGATATAGCCTTCGATATCTTCTTTGTCATAGCCACTCAAAGCTGCCCCATCAGAAGTATAGTCGCCAATGGCTCCTGATATGCATTCAAACAGATTCTGATAATCTACAATGTAGCCATATTCCTTATCATCACCATCCACGCGATTCACACGGCAGATAGCTTGGAAGAGATTATGGTTTTCCATGTGCTTATCAATATAAAGCACACAGGCAGATGGAGCATCGAAACCAGTAAGCAGTTTATCTACCACAATCAGGAGGCGCATATTCTTAGGATGGTCAATAAATTCCTTCTTGGCATAGGCCTCAAAGGCAGAAACGCTTTTATGTCCATCTGTCATTTCCTTGTAGATACGATATTTGTATTCATCCTCAGACTCATTCTCGCCGGATGATGCCATATTGATATCATCTGCCTTTGCCTCAAAGCTGGTAATCACGGCACAATGTCCCTTTAAGGCTGTCTTCTGAAAGGCATCCCAATATCTGCAAGCCTGATAAATGCTGTCTGCCACTAGAATGGCATTACCACGCCGGTTCACCAGCATCGGCGTGGTGTCCATATCCAAGCAAATATCACCCACCACAGCATCTATGCGCTGACGGCTACTGAAGATGTTCTGCATAGTTGCCCATCTGCCTTTCAGCCGGGCTGCAGCCACCTTATTCAGTCCCTTCGTCTTCTTCTCAAACCAGGCATCTATCTTATCCTTGTTGCCCAAGAACTGGTCAACTTTTCTTGACTCATAGCGCAGGTCGAGAATCACACCATCTTCTACGGCTTCATTAAACCTATAGGCATGAATCAGCGGACCGAAGGTCTGCCAGGTATCTTTCTTCTGTGTATGGAGAAGAGGAGTACCCGTAAAACCTATCATCATCACATCTTTGCCCATGATGGTTTTCATGGCTTCATGCAGATAACCGCCTTGCGTTCTATGACACTCGTCGATGAAGACGAAGATGTTTCCCTTTGCCTTAAATCCCTGGGGAAGTTGTGCTACAATATCCTCCAGATACTTTTCCAGGGGTATCTCTGATTTCACTCCAGCCATATCGCCTTTGCCTTCCACATTCTTCTTGCCAAATTTATGAATCAAGGTACAGAGCAGCCAAGGAGCCTCTTCATTGAGCATACCGATAAGACCAGCACCGCTCTTGGCACGGGCAATGGTTTCTCCGGTATCCTTGAACCCATCAGAAATCTGTTCATCAAGTTCTTCTCGGTCGGTGATGATAACAACACGTGAATTATCAATATTCTCATGAATCCACTCTGCCAGCCAAACCATAATCAGGCTTTTGCCACTACCCTGCGCTTCCCATATCACGCCGCCTTCTTTCTTCTCGCAACGTGGTTGAGCTGCCTTTACGGCAAAATACTGGTTAGGGCGACAAACCTTCTTGACTCCAGCATCAAAGACCAGAAAATCATGAATCATTTCCAGCAATCGTTCCTTATTAAACCACTGGGTAACACTTCTATCCAGTTCGTTAGGAATGCTTGCATCCGGTTCTTTCCATCTGAGCCAGAACTTTTCGGGTGTATCTATCACGCCATAATATAAGCCCTGACTATCGTTGCCGGCAAAAAGCAGTTGCACCGTTGAGAAGAAAGGACGGATAAAATTCTCCTGCTGATTGCCTATCGTCTGGCGGATACCATCATGCACGCTCACCTTACTTCGTTTCAGTTCCATCACAGCCAAGGCGATACCATTCACATAGATAACCAAGTCTGGTCGCTTCGTAAAGCTATCAGGCGTGCTGCTGTTGATGGTTACTTCTTCTGCTATATAGAATTGATTCTTATCAGAATGCTCCCAGTCTATCAGATTCACAGTAATCTTTTTAGTACCTACATCGGGAGATACATTCGCACCATAACGGAGCAGGGAATACACCTTCTCGTTCTTCTCCTGCATGTTCTTAGGTGTACAGTATGCCTCCTTTTCCAATATGGCAATGGCACGCTTCGCCTCATCCCCCGACCACTTTTTCGTACTCATCAAGTAATCGAAGAGAAGTTTTCTTTCTATGTTACGATTACAAGTACGATACTCATAGTTGCCGAGATATTCGTACTTTAGCTTCTCCTTGAAGAGAGCTAGCAATCTGTTTTGAACCGGTCTTTCGGGTTCGCCTATATGTGAGTCCATAAGCTATCATTTTTACTTAATTAAACGGATCTTGCCTGTTAGGAGTTGCTGCATCATGCCTTGCTTAATCTCCTTGTATTTATCTCGCTTTTCTTCGAGTGCGGCGATTTCAGAATCGCAATCGGAAAGGATGTTGGCAATGGCGGTTTGCTCTGATATTGTAGGAGGAACTGGAAAATTAAAATGCACAAAATCCTTTTGATATAAATGGTTTATTGTAGAACCCGCTACGAGAGATTCCAGAAACGCATCAAATATAAAAGACTCGAATATCTTAGACAAATAGCATTGATCTAATTCCTCACTATGTGAACGCACAACAAAAATCCCACTGTTCAATGTACCTAAACATGGAACATCATCAAGAAAAGCCACTTTCCCTATTGTACCATCCTTTGTTATCAGTATATCATGCTTTGCTATTTGAATATTAGCATCTTGTTCGTATCTTTTTTTTGAAACATATACACAAGATTTCCAATTTATACGACCATTTAGAAAATCAGTACCAGTAACAAGAACATATTCACCAGAACTTAGATATTCTGATTTTTTAAGCCCTTGCCATCCAATTCGCGCCTTAATCGAACAACATTTTCCTATAGATAATGTTTTCCAATCCTTTGGAATAGCCCCCCATTCTGTTTGTACAGATTCTCTATTTTTTTCATATCCTGGCAATCTTTTCTTACCAGTAAGGAACTGCTGCATAAGGCCCTGCTTGATAGCCTTCTTCTTCTCTATCTTTTTGGTTAAGGCAGAGATAAGAGAATCGACATCAGAGAGGGCTGTAGCAATGGCAGTCTGCTCTTCACTATTTGGTAGTGGAAAACAGAATTTTACAAAATCTTTCTGATAGAGATGATTTATAGTTGAACCAGCTACCAATCTATTCAAAAAATCTTCAAAATAAAAAGACATAAAAATTTTCGACAGAAAGACTTGATCAATCTTCCTGTCATTAGCTCTTATCACGAATATTCCACTATTCAATGTACCAGCTTTTGGAATCATCCCGAGATATGCAACTTTACCAATAGTTCCATCTTTAGATATAAGAATATCCTGTGGTCTTATTTTAATGTTGCTATCCTGTTCATAACGGGCTTTTGATACATAAGCACAAGTTCTCCAGTTTACTTGTCCATTATCAAAGTCAGTACCTGTAATCAACAAATAATCTCCAGAAGACATATACTCTGTTTTTTTTAGTCCCTGCCATCCTATTCTCGCTTTTATCAAACATGATTCAGAAACATTTTTCACCTCCCAGTCCTCAGGTATCACCCCGACTTCTGTCATTTTATAACCACTTTTCATTTCAACCATACTCAATCCTCCATTCATTAAAGAACAAAACCCATTTGAGCAAGATGAGCATTCACCCTGCTTTCATAATCTTCAACTTCCTTATCAATAGAAGGGAGTGTCTGGTCATAGCGGTCAGAAATGGCAGAAAGCTGACTTTTCAACTGCTCGATGCTACGGCTCAACTCAGATTCTATGCGAGTAGAAATAGCATTTACCCACTTCTCCTTTACGAGATTCTTTACTCTCATTTCATTCTGCGCCAACAATTCATATTCCTCTTTTACACGAGACAATAACTTGTCATTGGCTTCCTTCAACTTGGCCTTTTCTGCCTTGATGGAATTCTGCCACTCAATCCACTCTATAAGACGTGCCTGTTCTTCACCTTTAGTAACTTTGGCACGCTTCTTAACAGAAGCCAAGTTAACCTTCTCCTTCTCGAAATTCTTTGTATCAAATACATCATCATTCTCTTCAACAAGGCTTGTCACCTCATTTTCCATAAAAGCAATGCTGGCAGACAACTCATCACACGCTTCCAAATCACTCTTACAGAATCTATTGACGATATACTCTACAGGCAAGAGGTCACTCTCCAAATCATTCCAGATTTTCACTACCACAGGAACCATTTTCTTCTCCTTTTTATCCTCTTTCAGCTTAGGACGGAGGTTAAGCTTCCAGCCATCAGCCATAATCATATAGACATCATCCTGCATGGTTTCTGCCCAATAATTCATCAGCTGCTCGTAGGCATCATATTCATCAACCAACAGGTTTCCCTCGCCAAACAGATTACGAATGCTTTGTCCCATTCTTTCAATGAGAGTCTTCGGCTTTTCGCTGCTTTCTGCCAGGTCGTAAATGGTTTCCTGCCACTGCTCCATAAAATCAGTTCTACAATGATGCTTCAATGTAGCTTGCTGAGTCTGATAATCCTCATTGTCGTTGATGATACCATCAATCTGCTCTCTGGATACCGCCCAGGCATAATAACCATTACTCTGATTTTTTACCAGTTCATCCTTCAAAGTTGGCAATGCCTCCCAATAATCGGAAAGCTGCTCTATATCGTGCTTTGGCAAGCCACCTTTAAGATGAGCATCGATATCCTGTACTATCTCGGTATCACGAGCCTCAATATAACGAGGAATATTCAGATTGTAATCATTCTTCTCTATCTCTTCCTGTGGAACAAAACGAGCATAATGAGGTACGTCAACCCATGCTTCCCATGTGTCAACAATACGCTGGATATCCTCTTCACGCAGACGGTTCATATTCCCATCCTTTACAAAGCCATCCTTGGCATCTATCATAAAGATTCCCTTACGATCAGATGCTTCCTGCTTATCAAGAATGATGATGCAGGCTGGGATTCCGGTACCATAGAAAAGGTTTTGTGGCAGTCCGATGAGTCCCTTGATATAACCAGCCTTGACAATGTTCTTGCGGATTTCACCCTCTGCATTGCCACGGAACAAAACACCATGAGGCAAAATGCATGCGCCCTTACCATCAGCAGCCATCGACTTGATGATATGAAGCAAGAAGGCGTAATCGCCATTTTTCTCAGGTGGTACACCAATAGAAGAAGGAGTACGGGAGCCTTCTTCCATATCCACCACACCATTACCCCAGCGCTCAAACATGTCGTTTTCCTTAGCACTCTTCAACCATGATTTCTGGCTAAAAGGAGGATTGGCTACCACGTAATTGAAGGTTTGCAAGGCGGTAGGTGAACTGAGGAACTGTGGATTATTAAGGGTATCACCCTGCTGAATATCACTGCATTCATAGCCGTGAAGAATCATATTCATCTTAGCCATACCCACATTATTGATGTCTTTCTCCTGACCAAAAAGAGCCGTATTGTTGGGATGCAAAGACTCGCTCAAAGCTCTCAAAAGTAGTGAGCCTGAGCCACAGGTTGGATCATAAATCGAGATATTTTCATGTAGATCCTGATGAATACCAATCACCTTTGCCATCACACGACTCACCTCGCCTGGAGTATAAAACTGTCCCTTACTCTTACCGCTTTCTGAAGCAAAATTCTTCATCAGGTATTCATAGGCATCACCCAGAAGGTCATCATCACCAGCACGGTTGCTGGAAAAATCAAGTGCATTTTTTGTGAAAGCCGTAACAAGTTTAGACAAAGTATCTACCTTGTCCTTACCCTTACCCAGTTTGGTATCATCATTAAAATCGGCAGTATCAATCACGCCGCTCAGATCATTTTCCTCTGCAATCTGATGGATAATTTCATTCAGTCTTTCACCGATATTACTCTTATAACGAAGCGCAAGAATATCCTCCCAAAAACATCCTTTAGGAATATTGAGAAGATAATCCTTATCAGCCTTTGCCTTGTCACTGATATATTTCAGGAAGAGTACAACAAGTACATAATCCTTATATTGGCTGGCATCCATGCCACCACGCAACTGATTACAACTCTCCCATAAAGAGCTGTATAACTCAGATTTCTTAACTGCCATTTATATAAAATTTTACTGATTAATTAATGATTAAAATGGAGCGTAACCTCCCCATCAGGCATATCTTCAATACTCATCACCCATTCGATATTGCCTATCTCGGGATTTACGTCTATCGAATATTCACAGCCTTCCTTTTGACCATCAAACTGCACGGCGAAGCGCCAAAGGCCATTTTTCTGGACTCCGGTAAAGGCAATTTGCATCGTAGAAACATTCGATAGAGATATATTGAGTTGCTTAGCTATCTCTTCATAGCTAAGTATCCATTTGGGATGATTCGTATCTTGTTTGATAAAACATGCTATACCAGAGGTGATGTACGCAATCCCTTCAGTATCGTTAATGGCATAGTAAGTACGTGTACTATTAGCTTCAATACAGATGGCACGCTCACCTGTATTAAAGGTCTCATCCTTGCAACAACTGGCAAGAACAAGCAATAAAGTGAAGGCTACCAGAGCCTGTACCCCAAACCGATAGGGGGGGGGTAAAACGCTTGATACTCATAGAGTTATATTGTTTTAGAGTTCTACTTTTTCTATATTACTCCTTCAAAAGTACAACAATATTTCGAAACAGGCAAGAAAATCGGGGAAAAGTTTTAGAAAAAGTTACAATCGAAGGGGGATTATAATTCACATCTCTCCTATATGCATTTTTCAGATATCACATTCGTGCCTCTGGATTTACCTCGTCCAACAGTCTATCCAATTCGAATTGTGTACGAGTTCGTACACTTTCGCAATGATGTATAGCAACATACATAACAAATGCTCGAAAAACTATAAAATAAATCCACATGGATTCTTTTACACAACTTTTTGCCCATGTTCTAACTATTTTTGTACTTTTGCAGCGTATACCTATTGCGTGCATTATAAATAAGGAGGGCAAATGATGCTATACCATTTCATAGAGATACAGTTTTTGGTAAACCAGCTGCGAAGAAACAGCTTCCAGACTTCTCCACCAGAAGTAAGCAGTGATGACGAGGGAAATCCGGTTTGCTATTTTGAATTTGACAAACAGTGTCTGTCAAATTGCCATATACCATATAGAATTGCCTCATCTGTCTAAGGTTAGAATAAGACCATCCGTTTCCATATTTAGCGCAAAGTTGTTCAGAAGTATGCTCTTCCTCTTCGCCACCTTGTTTCATCCAAGTGATGTCGAGCGAAGTCTTGTCACGAGCGATAAGCTCCTCAACTTAAAAGGATCTGTCTTTTCGCTTACGGAGAAAAAATGGCAATATTGCCAAAAAATCTTCGTAAGATATCATCTAGATAGCACTCGATGATATCGAAAATTCAGAACTTAGGGAGCCACTTACTCTCTACAGACATCAAAGCCAAGATGATAGACGACGACCTGTACTATATCCTTCTTGACGAAGTGCAACTGGTACCCAGATTTGAGGCACTGCCAAAAATCTCAGAAAATACGCAAATCTTTTTAGTGGAAATCTTAAAAAATACGCAAATCTTTTTAGCGGAAATCTTAGAAAATACGCAAATCTTCTATAATATTGTAGTAGTTTTACCAACCTTCTATAGAAAATGGTCTCCTTGCTAAGGATTAACGAGGGGAACGTTATATTCTGCCGCAAATCGCTAAAAAAGCATAATTGCGGCAGATTATAGTGTATTATATTTTGCCGCAAACTATATTTTTTGTACTTTTGCGGCAGAATATAATAAGTTTTGAGACTATGATAGTAGGAAGAAAAGAGGAAATTGCAGAATTAAACAAGTTGTATTACAGTGACCGACCAGAGTTTGTCGCCGTATATGGCAGACGACGTGTGGGCAAGACGTTTCTTATCAAGCAGGCACTGAAGGAGCGCATTACCTTTCAGCATACAGGGGTTTCGCCAGTTGACCAAGATAGTGACAAAAGTCGGATGAAGGTTCAACTGGAGAGCTTCTATTATGCGCTTCTTAATCAAGGACTTGAGGGATATAAACAACCTAAGTCCTGGATGGAGGCATTCTTCCAGCTGGAACAGTTGTTGCAGCACTTGGATACAGGTGAGCGACAGGTTGTCTTTATAGATGAACTGCCATGGATGGATACGCCTAGGTCTGGCTTTCTTCCTGCTTTCGAGAACTTTTGGAATGGATGGTGCAGTGGCAGAGATAACATCATGCTGATCGTTTGTGGCAGTGCTACCTCATGGATTCTTAGCAATTTGTCGAGAAACAAAGGTGGACTTTATGGCAGATTGACTGCAGAAATCAAACTGTCTCCTTTTACCTTGCGAGAGTGTGAAGAGTATTTTGAGCATAATCAAATCCAAATGAGCCAATATGATATCTTGCAAAGTTATATGGTGTTTGGAGGCATACCTTATTATATAAGCTATTTCCAGAAAGGATTGAGCTTCGAGCAGAATGTGGATAAGATTCTGTTTGGTGGCAAGCCTCGTTTGCGTGATGAGTTCAACCGGCTTTTTGCTGCCATCTTCAATAATCCAGAGGAAAGCAAGAAGGTAGTCAGGCTGTTGGCTACTCGTCATGCAGGTTTCACTCGTGAGGAAATCAGTAATGCCACCGGTATTCCTTTGGGTGGTGGACTAACGAATACGCTTGCAGCTTTGGTGGAGAGTGATTTTATTAAGAGATATCATCCTTATGGTAAGGCGAAGAGTGTGGAATGCTATAAGTTGATGGATAATTTCTGCCTCTTTTGGCTGAAATATGTGAAAGCTAATGCATGTGATGCAGGTTTTGCCAATGATAACATGACTTCAGACATTCTGAAGGCCTGGCATGGGGTGGCTTTTGAGGAGGTTTGTTGGCAACATATAGAGCAAATCAAGCGTGCTCTTCAGATTGCTGGCGTCAAATCTTCTGTTTCTGCCTGGAGTGTGAAGGGAGATGATGAACAGGAAGGCGTGCAGATTGACTTGTTGATTCTTAGGGATGACAACGTGGTCAATCTATGTGAGATGAAATTTGCCAGTGCTCCTTATCATATAAGTAAGGATGAAGAAATGCGTTTGCGCCATCGCATAGAGGCATTGAAGAGCACTTTGTCGCCAAAACAGTCTGTTCATCTTACGATGATTACCACTTATGGTGTGGCGTATGGCAAGCATAGTGGAATTGTGCAGAAAGAGGTTACAATGGAGAATTTATTTAAGTGATAATATGGATCACCTGCAAAAGCATGTGGCTATGCACAAATTCTAGTGAATCACATCCACACGCTTTTGCAGATGCCCCACTAAAACTCATACTTTTTGCCCAGGATTTTATTGATGCTTTGAATGAGGATATGATAGGCAGGATTACCCATTGCCCCATGACCATGACCAGCGATTTCATAGAGCTGGGTATCTGGGCGGCCAACAAGGTTCATCATTCGCCACATATAGGCATTCTCCTCATATCTTCCAAACAGTTCGATATTGCGGTCACCCGTTATCAGAATCAAGGGAGCCGCATCCTTTCTGACATGGAAAAGAGGAGCATACTTGTCTATCGTTGGCTGAAGATTATCAATGCCGTTCATCTTACGATAGGCAAAGTGACTGATCATTTGTCCACTGAAAGGTATCAAACCAGCAATTTGGTTGGCATCTACACCATAACGGCCTAGCCATTCCTTGTCTAGTCCAAGCATCGCCGTGATATATCCACCGGCTGAGTGGCCTGAAACAAAGATTTTCTTGCTGCTTCCATTATACTTCTCGATGTTCTTGAATACCCATGCCAAGGCGGCAGCACAATCATCCAGGCACTGGTCGATGGTAACAGTAGGGAGGAGGCGATAATTGACACCCACAATGGTATAGCCCTGGGACATCAGTTGGGAAGGCAGTTGCTTACTTCCGCTGGTAAGACCACCACCATGATACCAAACGACCACAGGACAATCTTTCTGCCCTTTGCTATAATAGATGTCAAGTTTACAACGCTCATTGACATAAGCGTCTTGATTACTCTTATACTGGATGTCGCTAACAATCGTGGCATCTTTGTTGCTTGCGCTTTGCGCACTGATGCTCAAAGTACATATTGCTAAAAGCATCATCAATAACATTTTTCTCATATTGGTCTGTATTTTACCTTAATTCCGCAACACTATTATAAATCAAACGTTCTTACTATTCTTCCTCAGAGGCTTCCTGTTTTATTTCAAGCAATGTTCGTTCATAGACCTCTTGCAGCTGATAGCTTGCCACCCCCAAAGGAGTAGTTATACCACGCAGAGACCATTCTACCACAGACGAATCTTTGTCCTTGCAAAGAAGAATACCAATACTTGGATTGTCTCCCTCACCTCTAAGCAACTCGTCAGCAGCCGAAACATAGAAATTCAGTTTGCCGATGAACTCTGGCATAAAATCCACAATCTTCAGTTCTACTACCACATAGCATTTCAGCCGAGTATGATAGAACACCATGTCGGGAAAGTAAGACTTGCCACTTGGCGTGTCAAGTTCCATCTGTCGACCGACATACGCAAACCCTTTACCCAGTTCCAAAAGGAAGCGAGTAATATTGGTTGCTAACTTATTCTCCAAGTCTTTTTCGCTGAACTTGCTTGGCAATGAGAAGAAATCCAACTTGTAAGGGTCTTTTATAATCTCTGTTGCCAATTCGTTTTGAGGTCGTGGTAATGTAACATCAAAGTTATTCAAAGCCTTGCCTGTATGCTCGTACAGTTGAGCCTTAATAACATGCTCTAATTCCGTGCGGCTCATGTTGCCTTCAACCACCTTGTTGAGATAGAACATCGCAGCGTTTATGGTGTCGCATTTGGAAACAATTACCGTTTGATGTCTCCAAGGCACGCAAAGCAATATATCGGGAATAGGCGTATTAGCATTATCCACTTTCTGTAATTGTCTACCAGCTTGGTAGACAATTTCCATTTGGCTGGAATAGAACGCAAACCAGCGTTTTATGTGGTAAAGGTTAGCTCTTGAAAATCCCTCACTCTGAGGAAATTCCGAACGCATATCAAGGCTAAGCCTATCTATAACCTTTGCTCCCCACTTATATTGTTTCTGCTTCTCACAGATGTCCTCGCCCAAACTCCAGTAGAATTTGAGCATTTCCGTATTCACTTTGACTGCAGCTTTGAGCTGTGCAATGTGGAAGCGTTTCTTCAGGTCAGACAACCACTTCACATAGTTCTTGTCTGCCATGAAAGAGTCGCTATTCACGAACTGCGGTATATTATCTTTATTTTTCATATCATTACCTTTTTTTTGAAATCCTTATCTTGTAATTGTGCAACAAGTTGTTGCATATTTACATCGTCTAATTTGGCAACAAGCTGTTGCCAAATTGTAAGTTGCTCATTATAAAACTGATCTTTGAGCCAGCCATCGCCCCAAGATGCAGATTTCTGCTTTTCGCAAATATCTGCACCCATACGCCAATAAAGGCGAAGCAATTCTGTATTAATGACTAATGCCATTTCGCCTACAAAGATAACTGATTTTTACGAGAAAACGCAACTACGGAGTTGTTTTTCTACATAAACGAGACAAAATTGTGCAATTGACTTGTTTTTTTGTAGTCTATTATTCTTCATTCGGTGATTTGTGGAACTTTCATCCTCACATCACAGCTATCACAGTAACAGTTATCACAGTTTTTACGGAGGGGGTATCTGAAGGGAAGAGAAATGTTAAATGGAATTTAACTATATATATTATTATTATAAATATATAATATATATAGTTAGTTCTGGAATGAGAAAAAGAAAAGTGTTTCGAGAAACTGTGATAACTGTTATTGTGATAGCTCTTTGAGGAGAAAAACTATGGTTTGTGAGCTGGGGAAACTATGGTTTGTGATCTACAAAGCTATGTTTTCTCTTTTTCAAAATTATGAGTTAGTGTTTTTAACATAAAGCTCTAAAGCAGCCAAAGGAGAATAAGAGAGGTTGGAACGTA
>ERZ1026858.911-NODE-911-length-15705-cov-30.938722_pt1 | contig 15705 bp, 9 predicted proteins | sample MGYA00380159_ERZ1026858 | MGnify/ENA primary metagenome ERZ1026858 (study PRJEB33269, sample SAMEA4719795) | human gut metagenome | biome: human-associated habitat; feature: organic feature; material: feces | place: Cameroon | collected 2013-10 ...
TTGGAGGATGGGTGTCGAGAGCAACGCTCTCGTAAATCCCATTCGCCAAACGATACCATGAACCCGAAGGGTGTGACAACAAAAGGCTTGTGGATAAAGGTTTTTGTCAAAGCCCTGCCTAACACAGCAGACAGTCTCACCGATAATTTCCTGTTTATAATTCAGCCAACAAGCAAAAAAAATATGGGCAGCCATTGCGGCTGTCCATATTTCTTTGAGTGAACTGAGTTTTTATATTTATGACATTTTCTTTTAGAAGTTGATGTCAATACCAGCTGCGAAGACGTTGTTGTTACGCGAGTAGTCGGCGGAGTAGTTGATGGCGTTGCCCGGCATGAGCTCCACTGACTCCGTTGTCTTCTTGTGCTGATAGAAAGTGTGGAAGTAAGCCACGGTGAAGCTCATCTTCTTGTTGAAGTGCCATACGCCACCCAAGCCCACTGAGTTAGAGCTGGTCACGAACGACTTGTCGTCCATGAAGCGCTTGTCCTTCGATGTTGTGGCCTCCTCTTCAGGCAGACCGTAGTTGGTGCTCTGCCATCCGGCGCTGACCGTGAACTTCTTGTTGATGTCATACTCCACGCCGGCGTTATACTCCAGTGTGCCGTGGTCGAGCTTCTCCTGACGGTTGTTGTAAGCCTTGGCGTTCTTGTCGTCGAAGAAGTGGAAGCCCACGTTGATGCGGAGCGGATCGATGGGGCTGTAGCCTACGCCTACGCTGAGGTATGCGGGGATGTCAGCGGCAATCTTCTTGCCGTCAGCATATTCGCCGATAGCCTCGTCCAACTCGGTGTCGAACTGATTCTTCAGACCCAGCATTGTCTTCTGCACAGTCTGGTTGGCAAGTACGGCAGTCGCAGCAGCCTCTGCCTTGGCAGCAGCCTGCTCAGCGGGCAGACCAGCCTGAGTGAACTGAGCGGTCAGAATCTGAGTCATCTGAGAAGAGAGGTTGGCGGGAAGGTTACCGATACTCGGCACGAGGTTCACCGACTTGTTCTTCAGACGCATACGGGTCTTGAATTCGTACTTGGCTGAGAAGTTCCACTTGCCGGTCTTGAAGTCAACGCCGATAATCGGAGTGAAACCGATGCCGCTCTGGTCGCAGCTAAGCTCAATGTTGGCAGCGTCCTTCTTAGTGGGGTCGAGCACCATATAGAGAGGCATGTTGCCCACCTTGATGTCCTCCACGTATCCGTAATAGTTGGTTGTGGCGTAGATGCCGCGAACGCCTCCGAAGACGCTGAAGTTGTCAGACACCTTGTAAGCGGTGCCGAGCGAAAGACCGAAGTAGTACTGACGGCCGTGCATATAGCTGTTATAGCTGTACTTGCCGCCAGCTCCGAAAGCCTGGTCAGAGCCGAACATGCTCACCTCTCTGCCGAGAACGCTTCCGAGGGCGCCGTCAACGGTGCGTGCAAGACCGCAAGCTGCCATGGCTGTCTCTGCCACGATGCGCTCAAACGATCCCAGACCGTTGTCGAACGTACACTTGCCGCCGCCACCGGTCAAGGCGAAGTTGCCCTGGAACGACCAGCGGCCCTTGTTGTAGGCATATTGGAATGAGGGGATGACGGGCGCGAACGCCTCACCCTTGAATTCGCGTGGTGTGATGGGGTTGTTGACGTTATTGGTGAACAGACTGTAGTCGTTCTTTATCGTACGGTCCTGGTAGGCGAGCTGCCAGTTTATGGAGAGGTGGTGACCGTCACCGAGGAACACTACGCCGGCGGGGTTATAGTAAACGCCGTCTATTCCTATAGAAGCCTCACGGCTCATCATTCGGTTGAACGCTACATTCTGATTGGTGTTTGTGAGGAATCCTCCTGCAAACGAGACGCTGCTTGACGCAATCGCTGCTGTCAAACAAGCTGCTTTTAATTTGTTCATCTTAAATAACCTTTATTAAATTGGTTGCAAAGGTAAGCAAATTGTTCTCTTTTTCCGTGTTTGCGACTTTCAATTTAAGGTCTATTAACAAAACAAACGGCTTCTATTGCACAAAGAATTAGGTTTGTGCAATATAAGCCGCTGTTTCTTAGCTATTTCATAATCTATAAATCCATAGGTTCTTCTTGGCATATTACATAAATTAATGTAAATTTGCTGACCCAATCAGATAAACAAATCAATCAACCTTATATTAGATAATAATGAGAGAAGACTTTAAGTTTGAGATATGCGCCAATGGCGTGGAGAGTTGTCTGGCAGCGCAGGAAGGCGGCGCTGACCGTGTGGAACTTTGTGCGGGCATTCCCGAGGGCGGCACGACACCGTCGTACGGAGAGATAAAGGTGGCACGCCGTCTGCTTACCGCCACCCGTCTGCACGTCATCATCCGTCCGCGCGGCGGCGACTTCCTCTATTCGCCGCTTGAGGTGGAGCGTATGCTGGAGGACATCCGCGTATGCCGTGAGCTTGGCGTTGACGGCGTGGTGATAGGATGTCTGAACGCGGACGGAACGCTGGACATGGATGCCAACCGTCGCCTCGTTGAGGCTGCAGAAGGAATGTCCGTGACGTTCCATCGTGCCTTCGACCGCTGCCGCGACCCGCACCTCGCCCTCGAACAGCTCATCCAGCTCGGCGTTGACCGTGTCCTGACTTCCGGTCAGCAGCCCACCGCCCTTGAAGGTATCGGTCTGCTGCGCACCCTCCACGCACTCGCCGCAGGACGCATCATAATCCTCGCCGGTTGTGGTGTCAACGAGAACAACATCCGTCAGATACGTGAAGAGACCGGCGTGCACGAATTCCATTTCTCTGCCCGCACCCCCGTCCGCAGTCGCATGCAGTTCGCCAATCCCGACGTCTTCATGGGAGCAAAGGACGCCGACGAGTCCACATTGATGTATACGTCGGCGGAACGCGTGAGGACAACGATTGTGAATGCGGTGGAGGAATAAATTGCAGTTTTTTTAAGTTGAGAGTTGAGAATACACATCCTCTCAGTTCTTCTCCTCCTCGTTCTGCTTCTTCATCTCCGGGTAAGAGATTCTGGTGTGGTAGATGGCTTTCAGGCGTTCTATGAGAACCAGCTTGGCAATGGCGAGGTCGCGGAATGTGATGGGGCATTCCTTGAAGTAGCCGTCCGTCACGTCCTGGTCAATCATGCGGTTGACGAGAGTGGAGATGCTCTCCTCCGTGTATTCTGGGAGGGAGCGCGAAGCAGCCTCCACGCCGTCAGCAATCATAAGGATGGCCTGTTCGCGGGTGAACGGGTTGGGACCGGGATAGGTGAACGGAGCCGGGTCGACCTCCTCTTCGGGATGCTCGTTCTTATACTTTATATAGAAGAACTTGGTGATGCCCGTGCCGTGGTGCGTCACGATGAAGTCGCGTATGATGGTAGGCAGGTTCTCGCGCTCAGCCAGTTTCACGCCCTCCGTGACGTGCGAGATGATGATGCGGGCGCTCTCCTGATAGGTGAGCGTGTCGTGCGGATTGACGCCAGCCTGATTCTCGGTGAAGAACACGGGATTCTTCATCTTGCCAATGTCGTGATAGAGGGCACCCGTACGTACGAGCAGGGCGTTGGCTCCGATCTTGTTGGCAATCTCGGCGGCGAGGTTACCCACTGTGATGGAGTGCTGGAAGGTGCCGGGGGCTATCTCGGAGAGGTCGCGCAGCAGACCGCGGTTGGTGTTGGAAAGCTCGAAGAGCGTCACGCTCGACACGAATCCGAACATCTTCTCTATGATGTACATCATCGGATAAGCGATGAGCAGCAGCACGGCGTTAACGACGAAGTGGTAATACATGTCGTGGTCCATGCTTGAGAAGTCGTTGTCCTGCATCAGCTGCAGCGCCAAATAAACAAATGTGCTGCCTATTCCCACGAGGATGGCGGTCTTGAACACCTGCGCACGCCTTGTCAGCTCGCGCAGCGAATAGATGGCGATGAGGCCTGCCACAAGCTGTATGATTATGAATTCGTACTGATAGCGCACGGCGGTGGTGCATATCAATATCATCGTAACATGACATACAAACGCCGTTCGGGAGTCCATAAACACTCGCACGAAGATGGGCACCATGGCGAACGGCAGCATGTAGACGCTGAGGAAGTTATGGCGCATCATGAGCGAAACCACCACCGGAAACAGCGTTATGAGCGTATAGAGCATGGCTATGGATCGCGGTTTGTTGAAGTAGTCGCGGCGGAAGAGTCCCAAGTACATTGTGAATAGGAACACCATGAGCGTCACGAATATCACCTGACCGATGATGGTGTTGGTTATCTGCGTCTGTGTTGCCGACCTTCTCTTTATCTCTCGCTCGAACGAGCTGAGCACGCGGTACGTGTATTCGTCCACGATGTCGCCACGGTCGATGACCTTCTGTCCGCTCATCACCATGCCGCTGGCGGGCGGTATGGAGGAGAGGAGGTCGTTGCGCTCGGTCTCTGACTTGCCCTTGTCATAGATAAGGTTAGGTTCGATGTAGTTGTTGAGGTTGCATCGTTGTAGGATGGGCCTCTGCATGGCTATCTGCTCGTCGATGAAGAGCTGCTCGTAGGCGGAGAGAGTGGAATAGACGCACGCTAAGGAAATGCTCTGTGCGTTGTTGCCGCTCACCAGTCTCACCTGCGAAGTGGAGTCGCGATAAGCCTCGTTATATTCGGGCGTATCCATGATGCCAGCCTGATATAGTCGGTGCAGGCGGTCGGCTATGAGGCGCACGTAATTGTGGGGCAGTCCGGGAATGCCGTTCTGATAGTCCGCCAGGAACTTGCTGACCTGCTTTTTCTCCACCGCCGGGTCGTAGTTGTAGTAAGGCTGATAAGTCTCCAGCAGCGAGTCTTCCTGCTCCTTGATGGTCTCGTCGGTCTTGTAGATGGGGAAGTCGAACTTGGCGATGAACGATCCGTACATCCACGGCTTTCCGATGTCGTAGCGGAACTGCTTGCTTTCGTTTCGCGGCAGCGCCCATACGATGAGGAGAACGGTGATTAGCACGAGTAGCGTGCGGCTGAGGAAGTTGCGCCACTTAAGCTTTCTGCTTGAATAGAATTTTTCCATAATGGTGTTGTCTTTGGGATGTCGTTTAGGTGTCCTGCGGGCTTTGCCTGTGGACGTTTGTGCTTATATTCTTATGTTTAGACTGCAATATTACGAAAAAAATGTCAGAATCGGAAAAATTGTACTACCTTTGTAAAAATAAACGATATACAGATACATAAACATATATATATTCATTTATGTCAGAGAGAAAAGTAAGGGTGCGCTTCGCACCGAGTCCTACCGGACCTTTGCACATCGGTGGTGTGCGTACAGCATTGTATAACTATCTTTTCGCCCGCCAGCACGACGGAGACCTGGTGTTCCGCATTGAGGACACCGACTCTCACCGCTTCGTTCCCGGAGCAGAGGAATATATCATCGAGTCGTTCCGCTGGCTCGGCATCAAGTTTGACGAGGGTGTGAGCTTCGGCGGCAATCACGGACCTTACCGTCAGAGCGAGCGTCGCGCCATATACAAGAAGTACGTTGACCAGCTCCTTGCTGACGGTAAGGCTTACATCGCCTTCGATACGCCCGAACAGCTCGAAGCCAAGCGTGCCGCTGTGCAGAACTTCCAGTACGACGCACGCACACGTCTGGAGATGACCAACTCGCTCACTCTTCCGAAGGAGGAGGTGGAGCGCCGCATCGCCGACGGCGAACAGTATGTGGTACGCTTCAAGGTGGAACCCGGAATAGAGGTGCACGTGAACGATATGATCCGCGGCGACGTCAAGATAAAGAGCGACATTCTGGACGACAAGGTGCTCTATAAGAGCGCTGACGAGCTGCCCACATATCACCTTGCCAACATCGTGGACGACCATCTCATGGAGATCACACACGTTATCCGTGGCGAGGAGTGGCTTCCGTCAGCCCCGCTGCACGTGCTTCTCTATCGTGCTTTCGGATGGGAAGACACCATGCCGACATTCGCTCACCTGCCGCTGCTCCTCAAGCCCGAGGGCAAGGGCAAGCTCTCGAAGCGTGACGGCGACCGTCTCGGATTCCCCGTGTTCCCGCTGGAGTGGCACGATCCGAAGACCGGCGACATCTCTTCAGGCTATCGCGAGAGCGGCTACTTCCCCGAAGCAGTCGTAAACTTCCTGGCTCTGCTCGGATGGAACCCCGGCACGGAGCAGGAGCTCTTCTCGCTGGACGAGCTCGTGGAGCAGTTCGACATACACAAGTGCTCGAAGTCAGGCGCCAAGTTTGACTATCAGAAGGGCATGTGGTTCAATCATGAGTATATCCTCCGCAAGTCTAACGAGGAGATAGCACGTCTCTTCGCTCCCATCGTTGCCAACAACGGCGTGGACGAGAGCATGGAGCGCATCACCAAGGTGGTGTCAATGATGAAGGACCGCGTAAGCTTCGTAAAGGAATTGTGGCCTCTCTGCTCATTCTTCTTCATCGCTCCGCTGGAGTATGACGAGAAGACAGTCAAGAAGCGCTGGAAGGCAGACTCGGCTAAGGTGATGACCGAACTGGCTGAAGTGCTCGAGGGCATCGACGACTTCTCCGTAGAAGGTCAGGAGCCCATCGTGATGAAGTGGGTGGAAGAGAAGGGATATAAGCTCGGCGACGTTATGAACGCCTTCCGTCTTGCCCTCGTCGGAATCGGCAAGGGTCCCGGAATGTTCGATATCTCAGCCTTCCTCGGCAAGGAAGAGACGCTCGCTCGTCTCCGCAAAGCCGTAGAGGTGCTTAAGTAAGAATAAGCACACATCCATCCACAACCAAACAAAGAAATGTATAACATAGTCATCTACTTGTACCTGACCGGCGTCGCCATAGCCAGTCTCTTCAGCGAGAAGGTGAAGAAGATGTGGCGAGGGGAACGTCAGACCATAAAGCTGCTCCGCGAAAAGGTCGACCCCGACGCTAAGTATGTATGGTTTCATGCGGCTTCGCTCGGCGAGTTCGAGCAGGGCCGCCCGCTTATGGAGCGTCTGCGCCAGACCCATCCCGAATACAAGATTCTGCTCACCTTCTTCTCGCCTTCGGGCTACGAGGTGCGCAAGGACTATAAGGGAGCCGACATTGTCTGCTATCTGCCCCTCGACACCATCCGCAATTCGCGTCGGTTCCTGAGGGCAGTGCGTCCTGTCATGGCGTTCTTTATCAAGTACGAGTTCTGGTACAATTACTTCCACATCCTTCAGCATCGTGGCGTGCCCATCTACAGCGTGTCGAGCATATTCCGCAAGGACCAGGTGTTCTTCCGTTGGTACGGCAAGCAGTACGGCAAGGTGCTGAGTTGTGTGACGCGCTTCTTCGTGCAGAACGAGGAGAGCAGCCGTCTGCTGCGCACCATTGGCATAGATGCCTCGGAGGTGGTGGGCGACACCCGCTTCGACCGTGTACTCCAGATTCGCGACGCTGCCAAGCCATTGCCCATCGTGGATGCATTCCGCAAGGGCAGGACGGACGGCGGAGACGGACCTGAATATAAGGTGTTCGTGGCTGGTTCGTCATGGGGACCGGATGAGGATATCTTCATCCGCTACTTCAATGAGCATCCCGAATGGCGTCTGATAATAGCTCCGCACGTCATCAGCGAGGACCATCTCAAGCAGATTCTCTCAAAGCTGCGCCGCAAGACCGTGCGCTACACGCAGACCACACCCGAGGAGGCAGCACAGGCGGAATGTCTGATCATAGACTGTTTCGGACTTCTCTCATCGGTATACAACTATGGCGACGTGGCTTACGTGGGAGGCGGATTCGGTGTTGGCATCCACAACGTGCTGGAAGCGGCAGTATGGAGCATGCCGGTGTTCTTCGGTCCAAACAACGCACACTTTCAGGAAGCGCAATGGCTGAAGGCATCGCAGGGTGGCATCGAGATAACGGCGTACGACGATTTCGCTGCTATGATGAACCGATTCATCGCCGACCCGAAGCTCATAGAGGAGCGTGGCAAGGCTGCTGCAGAGGTTGTGGACAAGCATACGGGAGCAACAGAAGCCATACTGAAGGCTGTAAGGCTGAAGTAACTTCAGACAAACATAAAAGACAGCAAAGCCAACGATTTGTATATGGCATACCATATCAATTCGTTGGCTTTGCTGTCTTTATTTGTTTATATACTAACCGAACTTCAGCAAGTTCAATATACTAATATGTATCTTTCTATTCTATTCCGCTCCACTCATGCTGCGTCGCCATGTCCTCAAGCCGTAGATGGCGATGACCACGAAGCAGATGAAGGGGAGGACGAACGAGACGTTTACAGCGGGCATACCGATAAGGGTGCCGCGGTCGATGATGGCAGCCTGGAGCGGGGGCAGAACGCTACCGCCGAGGATGGACATGATGAGTCCGGCTGCACCGAACTTGGCGTCATCGCCGAGCCCTGACAATGCTATACCGTATATCGTGGGGAACATCAGCGACATGCAAGCGCTCACTCCTACGAGGCAATAGAGACCCATACGGTCCTGCAGGAATATCACGCCGACAGTCAGAGCACCACCAGCGATGGCGAGAAGCATCAGCAGTCGTCCCGTATTGATGTAGCGGAGGAGGAAGGTGCAGATGAATCGTGAGCAGCAGAATATCACCATTGCCACAATATTATATTGCTGCGACAGCACCTCTGCCTGCTGTTCTGCCATGCCTTCAGCCATAAACACGCGTGTGCCGTACTGTATGATGAAGGTCCAGCACATAATCTGAACGCCCACATAGAAGAACTGAGCGATGACTCCCTCACGGTAATGGGGCAGCGAGAAGATGCGGCGCAGGGTGGGAATGAAGTTGATGGCGTGGTTTTTGTCGCCGTTCTTCGGCATTCGCCAGAAGAGGATGACGAGGAACATGGCGAGGATTACGAGTCCGATGACCAGGTAAGGTCCTATAAGCACGGATAGGTCGTATTCCTTTACAGCCTCAAACTCACTTTCGCTGAGCTGCGTACGTGATGCCGTATCGAGCGGATTGAGCTTTGCCTGGATAAAGTTCATTGCCACGAACATGCCGAGCAGCGATCCCATAGGATTGAACGACTGCGCCAGATTCAGTCGGCGTGTGGCTGTTTCCTCCGTTCCCATAGAGAGAACATAGGGATTGCTGGACGTCTCAAGAAACGAAAGACCGCAGGTAAGGATGAAGTAAGCGAACAGGAAAGGATAATAGTCGCCCGTCATCTTGGCGGGATAGAAGAGGAAAGCGCCGAGTGCGTACAGACCGAGTCCGACGAGTACACCAGCCTTATAGCTGAAACGGCGGATGAAGATGGCGGCGGGGAACGCCATTGCAAAGTAGCCTCCGTAGAACGCCACCTGCACAAGAGCGCCGTCAGTGGCTGACATACGGAATATCTTTGAGAATGCTTTCACCATCGGATTGGTGATATCGTTAGCGAATCCCCACAGCGCGAAGCACGACGTGATGAGGATGAAGGGGACGACGTAGCTGACGCCGTCCTTTGAAAGTATTGACTGTTTCATTCTTTTGGGTTAGTATTTACATGCTGTCTCTTACTATCTGCCTCATCTCTCCCACTCCACTCACTTCGCCCTTGGCAAGTGCCTGCGTAAGGATGTTGCCCATTCCGGTGGCTTCCACGGGTCCTGCCATGACTGGGATGCCAAGTGCCTGTTCGGTAAGGGCGTTGAGGAGCTGGTTCTGCGATCCGCCACCGATGATGTGGAGGCAGCGTATGGGTTGAGGCAGCATATCGTTAAGGTGGCTGACAGCTTGGGCATAACGTGCGGCAAGCGACTGCAATACCACGCGGGCTGTCTCTGCCTTGGTCTGCGGCACGGTCATGCCGTGGCTGTGGCAGTAAGCGTTGATGGCACGTTGCATGGACTGCGGGTTCTGGAAAGCCTCGTCGTCCACGGGGATAAGGGCGTCGGTCTTCACCTCCGCAGCAGCTGCGAGCAGCGGTCCGTATTCCTGCGGGGCGCCTTCCTCGCTCCATTCTGCCATCAGACGCTGCAGTATCCACATGCCGGTGATGTTCTGCAGGAACGTTATCTTACCCCCTACTCCACCCTCGTTGGTGAATCCTGCCACACGTGCCTGTTCGGTAAGGATGGGCTTGTCCGTCTCCACGCCCAGCAACGACCACGTGCCTGAGCTGAGGAATGCCACGGGACACTCGTCGTTGGCGGCTGGCACAGCAGCCACGGCGCTCGCCGTGTCGTGCGAACCGACAGCGATGACGTCCACACGTCCCAGTCCTGTCTCTTCGGCGATGTCCTGGCGGAGTTGTCCGCGGACCGTTCCGGGCATTACTATCGGGCAGAAAAGGCGGCGGTCCAGCCCGAGACTGTCAATGAGCGCCCAGTCCCAGTCGCGCTTTTCAGCGTCGAGCATTTCCGACGTTGAGGCAATGGTGTATTCGGTGTTGGCTTCTCCGGTAAGGAAGAAGGAGAAGAGGTCGGGCGTGAAGAGCAGTCGGTCGGCGATGTCGAGCTGTGGGCTGCCGGCCTTCTTCATGCAAAGAAGCTGGAAGAGCGTGTTGATGTCCATCACCTGCGTGCCGTTGACGGCATAATGTGCGGTGGCGTCCACCTTCTTGAAGAACTCAGCAGCCATTCCTTTCGTGCGTTCGTCGCGATAACAGACGGGATTGCTGACGAGGCATCCGCTGCGGTCGACGAGTCCGAAGTCCACACCCCACGTGTCCACGGCTATTCCCTTCACGTCCAGTTTCAGGGCAGCCGCCTTGCGTAGTCCTTCCTTCATGTCGGCAAAGAGTGCGGGGAAGTCCCAGTAGAGTCGTTCTCCGAGGCGCACCTGCCGGTTTGTGAAACGGTGTATCACCTGCATGTCAAGGCGCTTCTTCCCGTCCTCTCCAGCGGTGAGTGTTCCGGCGATGACGCGTCCTGAGCCACCACCAAAGTCGATTGCCAAATATGTCATTTGAAGAGTCGTTTAAAATTAAATTGAGAGTTGAAGGTTGAGAGTTGATAGTTATGATTACTTTGATTGCTAATTATCAGCTTTAAATATCAACTAATCATCGCTCTCAATTCTCAACTTTCAACTCTCAATTCTTCAACTGTATATGTTTTTACTTCGTCACCTTTCCGAGTACATAAGCCTCGAGGTCGTCTATTTCCTCAGGAGTAAGGGTCTTGTAGTGGCCCTGGCTGAGGACGATGATGCGGCAAGCCATCTCGAAGAACATGGCACGCTCGAACACTTCGTCGAAGGTCTTTCCGCAAACCACCTGACCATGCTTGAGCATAAGGGCGGAATTGTGGTCCTTGAGTGCTGCCTTCACAGCCTCTGCCAACTCTGGCGAACCGGGACGGAAGTAAGGTATTACGGGGATTTCTCTTCCCACGTGGCACGGCACCTCCGCTGTTACGTTGAAGTCCTTCGGTGTCTCCTGCATGCACGAAACCACCGTGGCATACTTCGACTGGAAGTGGAGCACTACGTCGCAGTCGGGACGCTCACGGAGCACGCCGAGATGGAAACCGCTCTCCATCGATGGCTTCACGCCGTTAAGCACCTCGCCGTCTGCCACACGGCAGACGGCCACCTTCTCCTTGGGGAGTGTAGGCACCCAAGAGCCTGTGCCCGAAACAAGCGCTTCGTCGCCGATGCGCCATGAAATGTTACCGCTTGAGCAAAGGGTCAAGCCAGCGTCGCCCACACGATGGGCCTGACGCAGAAATTCCTGTATCTGATAGTCCTGTATCATAACTTTCAACTCTCAACTTTCAATTATAAATTACTTATAGATAGGTCCGTAGTTCTTGCAAGCGCGGAAGTCAGCTCCCTCCTTGTCCATACCGAATGCGTTCCATGAAGCTGGACGGAAGATCTGGTCTTCCTCCACGTTGTGCATGCAAACCGGGATGCGGAGCATTGAGCAGAGAGTGATGAGGTCGGCACCTACGTGTCCGTATGTGATGGCACCGTGGTTGGCTCCCCAGTTGTTCATCACTGAGTAGACATCGGTAAACGGAGCCTTGCCCGTAAGACGCGGAGCGAACCATGTGGTAGGCCATGTCGGGTCGGTGCGCTTGTCCAGAATCTTGTGGATTTCGGGATCGACGTCAACTGTCCATCCCTCTGCGAGCTGCAGAACCGGACCGAGTCCCTTCACGTGGTTGAGGCGAACCATTGTCACGGGCATGCCGCCGCGTGTGAGGAAGTTGGATGAGAATCCGCCGCCACGGAAGTAGTCGCGGTTGGCAGGATACCATGTTGTGGCCTTGAGGCAAGCGTCCACGTCCTCGTCTGTCATCTCCCAGAAGTGCTTCATGATGGGGTTGCCCTCAGCGTCAGAAGCAGCGCCCGATCCGTCCAGAGTGGTAGCGCCTGAGTTGATGAGGTGGATGATGCCGCCGGCAGCGCGTCCGGTGAGTTCCTTGCCGGTAACACGCTTCACAGCCTCAGGGCTCCAGTATGTGCGCACGTCAGAGAAGATCTGAGCGCGACCCGTGAGGAGGTGGTTGAAGAGCATAGCCACGCCGTTGCCAGCGTCGTTCTCCGTAGCGAGGATGATCGGCTCACGTGTGCCGTTCCAGTCGAACGAGGTGTTCATGAGAGCCTCGGGATAGTCGCCGTTAGGATAGAAGTCGGTCCACTGGCGCTGTCCCTGGAATCCGCCTGCGATGGCGTTATGTCCGATGGCCTCCTCCTTGAATCCGAGCTCCTCAAGGCGCGGGTTGCCGTGCATGAGGTCCTTCATGATAATCATCATCTTCACGATGAACTCCCAATCCTGGTCCTTCTGCTCGCGTGTCTTTGCCTTCTCGGGACGGTTGGCGATGTCCTCGCCCTCGTTGGTCATGCAGTGCTCACGTGTCCAAGCCATAGCCTTCTCATACTCCACGGGGTCGTATACGCCCTCTGTCATGCGGCGGATGATTTCGGTGAGGTCAACGCTCTCGTTGCGCATGCCGAGATACTCCTGGAAGAAGTCTGGATTGACGATAGATCCGGCGATACCCATACAAGCGCTACCCATTGAGAGGTACGACTTGCCGCGCATCGTGGCAACAGCCTGTGCAGCGCGTGCGAAGCGCAGAATCTTCTCTGCCACGTCCTCAGGTATCGAGTCGTCGCCGAGGTCCTGAACGTCGTGTCCGTAGATGCCGAATGCGGGAAGTCCCTTCTGTGCGTGTGCAGCGAGGACGGCAGCCAGATATACAGCACCCGGACGCTCCGTACCGTTGAATCCCCATACAGCCTTCGGCCAGTGCGGGTTCATGTCCATAGTCTCTGCGCCGTAGCACCAGCATGATGTCACGGTGATGGTGGAGCCGACGCCCTCACGCTCGAACTTCTCGGCGCAAGCAGCACTCTCTCCCACGCGTCCTATAGTAGTGTCGGCGATTACGCACTCCACTGGCGAACCGTCGATATTGCGGAGATTGTCTGTGATGAGTTTTGCCACTGAGCGGGCAAGGTTCATTGTCTTCTCTTCGAGGCTTTCGCGTACGCCGCCCTGACGTCCGTCAATAGTGGGGCGTATGCCAATCTTAGGAAATTTACTCATAATCTTTAGGTTTTTTATGATTTTATGGTTTTTAAGTATTGTAAGTTCTTATATATAATGTATGGTTTATTAGGCGTGATACAAAATTAAGAAAAAGTTAGCAATGAGAAGAAGTATACAATATAATTTTTGTTATAACAAGAAAATATTCGGATTATGCTTCGGAAAAGATAGCGAAACTGTAGAAAAGAATGACGGCGGAACGATAGGTTCCGCCGGCTTGACAGTAGGTATATATACAAAAAAAGGGGCTCCGCCGAGTCCCAACCTTTGTTAACCTTAAATCTAATACCATGAAAAACATTGCAAAGATATAGGTATTTGATGAAACGGCAAAGCTTTTGTACCACAAATTTAACGAAAATGAAACCAAAACCCCTGTTTCTTGACCTGTGTCAAAGTAAAAAGAGGAAGAAAGGTTACAATCTCGAAGTTTTGACGGGTAGACGGAGGGGGTTTGACAGGAAGACATGTTCTTCAGACAGGAAGACATGTTCTTTAGACAGGAAGCCAAGAAGACATGATATTTTACTAGAAGTACATGATTTTTTCTGACTGATGGCGTAACCAATTAATAAATACTAATTAAAAAGTAATAAATGAGAATGGCGTCTCGCCATAGATACGCACCCACGAACGACCAGCAGATTGAGTTTGAGCTGCAGGTTCCGCGAAGCGGGACCTATATCATGAAACCCACTGCAAGCTGCGGAGCAGCGCAGCTGTGGGTACGTGCGACACCTCCACCTAAATATAGTTCCCCGAAGGGGGACTGATGCATCCCGTATGATGTTGAGGATGATGATAGTCGGTCCCGCTTTGCGGAACCAAGGGATGGTGAGGAGGTTATCCCACAGCTGCGCTCCTTCGGAGCTTGCAGTGGGTTTCTGATGGATACGTGTCCCATCAGGACACGGCGCAGTACAAAGTTACGTAATACACACGGCTCTGATTGATGACCTGCTATGGGTGGATGCGTGGCTACGGCGGGACGCCATAGCCTCCTAAGTTTGCCTCGTCTGCTTGTGAATTGCAATGAGCTGCAGGTTCCGCGGAGCGGGACCTATATCATGAAACCCACTGCAAGCTGCGAAGCAGCGCAGCTGTGGGTACGTGCAACACCTCCACCTAAATATAGTTCCCCGAAGGGGGACTGATGCATCACGTATGATGTTTAGGATGATAGTCGGTCCCGCTTTGCGGAACCAAGGGATGGTGAGATGATGCTTATCCCACAGCTGCGCTCCTTCGGAGCTTGCAGTGGGTTTCTGATGGATACGTGTCCCATCGGGACACGGTGCTGATTGGCGTTTCGTAACCTTGTGTTTTTTATGTTTTTCTTTTGTTGGCACAGTGATGCTTCGGCATCACTCATGATATCGTTTGGAGGATGGGTGTCGAGAGCAACGCTCTCGTAAATCCCATTCGCCAAACGATACCATGAACCCGAAGGGTGTGACAACAAAAGGTATGTGGATAAAGGTTTTTGTCAAAGCCCTGCCTAACACAGTTACCTCGCTGATAAATTCCTGTTTATCTGTTAGTTTGCCAGACAATATTTTCATTTCTAACGCTCAATACTCCTCGCTCAGCGCACTAAGAAATCTTTGGTGCGAAATTCTTGAGTTTTGAGCGTGCAGCGATAACTTATTTACGCACAGTCGATTACACTGACAATGAAAGAAGTGTGCAATGAATAAGGGATATAAACAAGCATAATTGGGTGCAATAGCGCCACTTTTACACCCTAATAGTGCCACTTTTATCATGCAATAGCGCCACTTTTACTGTCTAATAGTGGCACTATTGGAGTGTAAAAGTGGCTCTATCGTATGGCGTGGGTGCAGTTTGTACGGCAAAACACCATAAAAACAGCAAATCAGAACTCTAGAATCAATTTTTATTTTGTAACATCTTTTTACTCTTTGTACGATATTTGCATGGCGGACGGCGGACGGCAGACGGCGTCCGAATTAGGAATTCTTGCTTAGGCAAGCGGCAGAGCCGAGCGGTGAGTTTTGAATTTTGAATTGTGCGCCAAGGCGCATTGTGAATTGTTCAATTTTGAGTTGGCTATAGGACAAACTTAGGAGGCTATGGCGTCTCGCCGTAGCCACGCACCCACGAACAGTTAATCAATAATAAGCTGATTGAGCGTTTGCTATGGGAGGCTGCGTGGCTATGGCGTCTCGCCGTAGCCACGCACCCACGAACAGTTAATCAATAATAAGC
>ERZ1026858.912-NODE-912-length-15705-cov-20.409649_pt1 | contig 15705 bp, 10 predicted proteins | sample MGYA00380159_ERZ1026858 | MGnify/ENA primary metagenome ERZ1026858 (study PRJEB33269, sample SAMEA4719795) | human gut metagenome | biome: human-associated habitat; feature: organic feature; material: feces | place: Cameroon | collected 2013-10 ...
ATCTGGAGTATTCCGCCCGAAAGAAGCTGCATATCGATATCCGCATGCCGGTGGGGATGACCATCGAGGAGACGCAGCGTGCGTATTGCGAGGCGCTGGGCGTGCCTTATGATGAGAGCTGCATATCGCCTGAGAGAATGATTTTTATTACGGATAAGGATTCCGAGATTTATCGTTCTAAAGAGTGGTATGGGGTGCTGCCCGCAGAGGAGATTTCGTTGAGAAGAGAGGCCTTCGTGAAGAGGGGGCTGACGATTGACGGAAGAGCTTCTTCATCTGGTTCTTCTTCATCTGGTTCTTTTTCATCTGGTTTTTCTTCATCGGAATTACGCGGAAAAAACGGAACCTTAGCCGCTTTATCGGAAGGCTATTCGCCGCAGAATTTAAACGGAACCTTAGCCGCCTTAGGTGGGGGGAGTGGCCCTGCTGATGCGGATGGCTGCTCGGCTGATACAGGAACTCAAGGCGCTAGCCAATGGCCGCAAGGCCAAATCCGTTTAAATTCCGTGCGTAATCCGGGAAGCAAGAATGTTCCGATTCCTCCGTGTAATCCGATGAAGAAAAATGATGAAGAAAATCCGATGAAGAAAATCGATGAAGAAGATCCGATGAATGGAAATCCGATGAATGAAAATCCCGCAAGTGAGAAGAATCTCATTGCTTTCGAACTCTTTAAGGAGGCAGTGGGATTGAGCGGGATGGATATCGATACCGTGGGGTCCAGACATTCCTCCCTGCTCGCCATCATGAGCGCAGGAGCATCTAGAGTAATGAGCGAGGACGAACTGATGAAGGTGGTGGCGAAGAAGATGCCTAGCTATTATGAGGAGCGTGACTGCCATCAGCTGATCCATGATTTCTATGCGAAATATGGAGACAGCTCCAAGCCTTTTTCGCGTGATGTGATTCGTATCAATGCCACGGCAGAGAAGGCTGCAAGCGGCTTGGTTGGGGGTACTATTATGGGGGATGCTGGGTACAGCTTGCTTGCCGGGGATTGCAAATCCCCGGGGCACCTGGCGGGCTTTAATTCCGACGTTCAAAGTGAAGACGATGAATATCCTGCTCCTCCGCCTATGCCTGAGAAGCTGCCCAAGCTGGTAGAACTCCTGGTATCCAAGACTCCGGATATCTACAAGCCTGCCGTGGCTTGCGCCATCTTCCCGCCACTCGCCACGCACCTCTGGCGAACACGCTTCAGATATATTGATAACGTGGAGCATGAGGCAACGCTTTCCGTGTGCCTGCTCGCCGGAACCGGTGCCGGAAAATCGTGCGTGCAGATGCCCATCAACTATATCATGGAGGATATCCGCAAGCGTGATAAGGAAAACATGCGCCGTGAAAAGGAATGGAAGGATGAAATGGTGCGAAAAGGTGCCAATAAAGACAAGCGCAAACGTCCGGAAAACCTGATTATCCAGGAGATTGATGCCGATATGACCAATCCGGCTTTCGTGATGCGTACCGCCGAGGCGCAGGAGCATTTTCTCTATACTTCCATGAACGAGCTCGACCAGTTTGACGCCCTCAGGGGAATGGGAAACCAGCAGTTCCGCATCATGTGCCTCGCCTTTGACCCAGGAAATACCTTCGGTCAGCAGCGCGTTGGTATTCAGAGTGTTACGGAAAGAGTTACCATCCGGTTCAACTGGAATGCGTCTTCCACCATCGACAAGGGACAGCGCTATTTCTCGAAGGTGCTGATAGACGGACCGCTGAGCCGCATCAATTTCTGCACCATCCCCGAAAGGGAGATAGGCGAGGACATTCCTGTTTACGGCACCTACGATGAGGCTTATCGCACGGCTTTGAAGCCTTACATCGAGAACCTCTGCATGGCCACGGGACTTGTAGATTGTCCAGAAGCCTTCCAGCTTGCCACGGTGCTGAAGAACGAGAATGCCGAGTTTGCCCGCACCTCTCAGAACCGCATCTACGAGAATTTCAGTTTTCGTGCCAACGTGATAGCCTATCTCAAGGCATGCGTGCTCTATGTGGCGAATGGTTTCAAGTGGGAGCCTGAGATTGATGACTTTATCCGCTGGAGCGAGCGTTACGACCTGTGGTGCAAGATGCGTTTCTTTGGTGATATGATTGCGAAGGAAATGAACAGTGCCGAGAGAAGTTCGAAGCGTGGACCGGAGAATCTGCTGCAGCTTTTGCCCGATGTGTTCACTCTGCCGCAGTTGGAGGCTCTCCGATTGGAACATGGTTTGGAGCAGAAGGGCACCAAGGGCATCATCCGCCAGTGGGTTCACCGACAGTATATCGAGCGAATCAAGCCGCAGGGCGAGGATGGGCGTGACAGTTACAGTTGTGACAGTTTTAGAAAGCTTAAGTATAGACACGATTTATAGTTTACAATTTATAGTTTATAGTTTATAGTTTTTTTTATGGAAATCATTTTGAAGCGTATTGCCAGGAAGGATGCCTATACCATTGGGCATCTGTATATCCTGAAGGATGGGGAGGTGACGAGAAAGGTGAACTGTGCCATGATGAACCCGCATCTGAAGCGTTGGTTCACAAGCACCTTCGACCATGGTTTGCTGAAGGGGGAGACCTGTTTTTGTGATACCCTGGAGCCTACTTGGCGCAATCTTCTGGGGGTGGAGTTGAAGCCCGAAGAGGAGAATGTGCGATTGGGGCGTGTGTCGGGTAAGAAGGCGCAGAAGATGAAGGGCGCCACGGCGATTCCCGAGGGTACTTACCCCGTGCTGGTTACCAAGTCGCCGAGATTTAAGGAGTGGTTGCCCTATGTGCAGGGTGTGCCCGGTTTCGAGGGCATCCGGATTCATGTGGGGAATGAGCCGAAGGATACGCAGGGGTGTATTCTGGTGGGTGAGAACAAGGTGAAGGGCATGGTTGTGAATTCCCGCATCTGGCTGCATCGCCTGATGCAGCGCATTTCGGAAGCGAAGGAGCGGGATGAGGCCATCTGGCTTACTATTGTATAATCGAAAAAGAGGAGGGTGTGTCAAAAGTCCAAGACACACCCTCCTCAACTTTTTCTTAGAACAGCTTGGCGAATGCCTCGGCTGTCTTGCCGGTATATACTTTCATCTCGGTGACTGGCTGGTAGCTGAAGTCCTTGAAGCTCAAAAGCTGGGCGGCAACAAACTGGCCATCCTGCGAGATGCATGCCTCCAGCTTCATGTTGCCCATACCTACTGTAGAAACGGGGAACTTGCTGATGGCAGCCTCTATGTTCTCAGGGGCAGAAGAGAGGATGTTCTCCAGTTTTCTGCCATCCTCTATGGTGTACTCCTGTTCCTTCACCTTAAGCACGCTGTTGGTTGGCTTGTAAACAAGTTTCATAGTCCAACCCATGAAGCCTTTCTTTACCTCGATGTCGTTGAGTGCCATCAAATTCTCAGTCATTTCCAAATGATTTATCTTTGCCATAATAATGTTTCCTTTTCTAATTTAAAATTGTTTTGTATATATATAATTGAACTGTTTTTTTCTTGATAATCAGGGGATAAGAAGAATTCCTCTGACTTGATATAGGGGTGTACGAATCCTTATCGCATACCTATAATCAGATATTAGATATCAAATTAAGATACCAGATATCAGATGGATATACGATATATATGCTCATCAATAAATTTTTAAAAAAAGGAAACTAGCAGAGGAGACGCCGCAGGCAAATGACATAATATTTGCTGGCGACATCAAAGTGGATAGGGGCACTCTCCTGGCGGACAGGCTCCATGCCACCATAAAGGGCGGATAAAAGGGTGGATAATAAACGGATTCTATGTAAGAGCAATCTACTTGCTGCCTGATTGCCACCATGAATATTGCCACTCGGCAATAATCGCTGAGGACGCTCGCTGCATGCCCTGTAGGCCTGTGACGAGGCATTCTCCAACTGGGCTTCCTGCTGCTGATCGTGGTACTCTACCTTTGCCAAGCCATCCTTCTTCGGAAGGGCTCCGGAAGCATACTGTCCATCTTTTTGATAAGCAGCACTTGCGTAAGAATCCTGAAAATCAGAAAATTTAGAAGCAGCCGATACATCGCCATGACCTATTAAGACCATGGATACAATCAAAAGAATGTATCGCACCAGCTGCTTCATCTTACCTAAATCTAAATTTTATTCAAAACCTAAATTATGATTTTGAAAACCCACTTTTTTTATATAATTCTTTAGTAACTTCTTGCTATGATGACACGGGCCACGGCTGGCTTGCCGCTTACCATATCTACACCAGGAGTCTGCTCGTAAGCGAATGGCACGCAACGGATAGTTGCCTGTGTCTCCTCCTTGATCTTTGCCTCGGTCTCGGCCGTACCGTCCCAGTGGCAGAGGAAGAAACCGCCATCCTTCACGCGCTCCTTGAACTCCTCGTAGTTGTCGCACTCGTATACGTGAGCATCACGGTAAGCACGGGCTTTCTCGAAGATGTTCTTCTGGATGTCTTCCAGCATATCCTTTACGCGCTCTACAATGCCATCGAAGCTGACGTTCTCCTTCTCCAATGTATCACGACGCATAATCTCGATGGTGTTGTTCTCCAGGTCGCGGCCACCCATGGCGAGGCGCACTGGAACACCCTTCAGCTCATAGTCGGCAAACTTGAAGCCAGGACGCTTAGCGGTGTTGTCATCATACTTCACGCTGATGCCCAGCTCGCGGAGCTGGTCGATAACCGGCTGCAACTTGGCTGTGATCTGAGCCAACTGCTCGTCGCCCTTGTTGATAGGAATGATAACCACCTGGATAGGAGCCAGCTTTGGAGGCAATACCAGTCCGTTGTCATCGCTGTGAACCATGATGAGGGCACCCATCAATCGGGTAGAAACACCCCATGAAGTAGCCCAAACGTACTCAGGCTTGTTCTCCTTGTTCAAATATGTTACGTCGAAGCTCTTGGCGAAGTTCTGGCCCAGGAAGTGGGATGTACCACTCTGCAGTGCCTTTCCATCCTGCATCATTGCCTCGATGGTATAAGTGTTCAGGGCACCGGCGAAGCGCTCGGTCTCGCTCTTCACACCCTGCAATACAGGCACGCCCATATACTTCTCGGCGAACTCAGCGTATACCTTCAGCATCTCCTGAGCCTTTGCCTCAGCCTCTTCCTTGGTGGCGTGGGCAGTATGGCCCTCCTGCCAGAGGAACTCTGAAGTGCGGAGGAACGGACGGGTACGCATCTCCCAGCGCATCACGTTGCACCACTGGTTGCAGAGGATAGGGAGGTCGCGCCAAGAATGAATCCAGTTCTTGTAGGTGTTCCAGATGATGGTCTCAGAAGTAGGGCGGATGATGAGCTCCTCATCGAGCTTTGCATTCGGATCAACCTCCACCTCGGTGCCATCCTCTGTAGAGCGCAGGCGATAGTGTGTAACCACGGCACACTCCTTGGCGAAACCAGCCACGTGCTCAGCCTCACGAGAGAAGAAGCTCTTCGGGATGAGGAGAGGGAAGTATGCGTTCTGTACACCAGTCTGCTTAAACATCTTGTCGAGCTGCTGCTGCATCTTCTCCCAGATAGCGTAGCCGTATGGTTTGATGATCATACATCCGCGAACTGGCGAGAGCTCTGCGAGGTCAGCCTTCACAACCAAGTCGTTGTACCACTGACTGTAGTTATCAGCGCGCTTGGTCAAATTCTTAAGTTCTTTAGCCATATTCCTATTTATATTTCTTTTTTTTTATATTTTCACTTTATATATATAATAATGTATATAGGGAAATTCCTACATGGAAATAGGCATTTTCCCTGCCTTAATTCGGCAAATACATGTAAATTTGCATGCAAAATTACAAAAAAAATATTAGAAACCTATCATTTTTGGGGAAAAATAAGTATCTTTGCACCAAAAAATAGGTTTATTGAACAATTATAACATAATTATAGGAGAATTTTAAAATGAAAAAGATGAATTTAACTGCAGCAGCGCTCTCTATGCTGCTTGTTCTTGGTAGTTGTGGAACCAATCAGCAGACAGGTACTGCCGTTGGTGCTGGTTCTGGTGCTGCTTTGGGTGCTCTCGTTGGCGGTTTGCTGAACAATAGCCATCGTGGAACAGGTGCTGCAGTGGGTGCTGCCATCGGCGCTGCCGTGGGTGGTACTGCGGGTAACTTGATTGGAAAGCACATGGATAAGGTAAAGGCAGAGGCTGCGGCTGTGAAGAATGCACAGGTATCCACAGTGACTGATGCCAACGGACTGACTGCCGTGAAGGTGACCTTCGATTCTGGTATCCTCTTCCCATTGAACGGTTCTACTCTCAACGCCAATGCCAAGAACGATTTGGCTAAGTTTGCTCAGGTTTTGAAGAACAACAGCGACTGCGAGGTTGCTATCCAGGGTTATACTGATGCTACAGGTTCTGACGCCGTAAACGTTCCTCTGAGTGAGAACCGTGCCAAGGCTGTATACAACTATCTTTCTTCTTGCGGCGTATCTGCAAGTCAGGTAAAGAGCGTACAGGGTCTGGGTTCTTCTAACCCAGTGGTTGCTACCAAGGCTGCATGTGCCCAGAACCGCCGTGTAGAGGTTTATCTCTATGCTAGCCAGGCAATGGTTAACGCTGCCAACAACGGTACTTTGAAGTAAGAATCTTTCTTTGCTTCGAAGTTAGGAAAGAAGTAATAAATCGACTTTAAAATTTTTTGTTTTTCAATCTATGGTATTGAAAAAAGTTAGAAATATAATCAAATGGGTGGTGGTGCTGTTTTTCAGCACCACCATTCTTGCTGTAGTAGCCTACCGTTTCATCCCGGTGTATCTCACTCCGCTGATGATTATCCGCTGCTTTCAGCAAGTGGCTGATGGCGAGAGTATTACGCTGCATCATCATTGGGTCTCGATGGAGAAAATCTCGCCCCACATGCCTGTGGCGGTGATGGCGAGCGAGGATGCCCGATTCCTGAAGCATCATGGTTTCGACTTTGATGCCATTGAGCATGCGGCAAGAAACAATGCCCATGGTGGCAAGGTGCATGGCGCCAGCACCATCAGTCAGCAGACGGCGAAGAATGTGTTCCTCTGGCCGGGCCGTTCGTGGACGCGCAAGGGCTTCGAGGTATATTTCACCTTCCTCATCGAACTGATGTGGAGCAAGCAGCGCATCATGGAGGTTTATCTCAACAGCATCGAGATGGGTCCCGGCATCTATGGTGTGGATGCCGTGGCGGAGTATCATTTCGACAAGAAGGCGCAGGATCTGTTTCGTGGCGAGTGTGCCCTGATAGCGGCCACGCTGCCTAATCCCCGCAAGTTCAGTTCGCTGCATCCTAGCGCCTACATGAAGAAGCGCCAGCGCCAGATAGAGCATCAGATGAAGTTCATCCCTTCCTTCCCGAGAGAAGGTGAGGATTACGACCCGGGTACTGCCGTGGGAGGATATAGGGGGAAATGATTTTTAGTTTATAGTTTATAGTTTATAGTTGATAGGGGTGACCTTAAAATAGTTTTTTGCCTCAAATATTGATTCATGGATTTACTGAAAGACTTGAACGAAGCGCAGCAACAGGCTGTGAGTTATATAGATGGACCTTCGCTGGTGATAGCCGGCGCAGGTTCCGGAAAGACGCGTGTGCTTACTTATAAGATTGCCTATCTTGTTCAACAAAATGAAGACTTAAATTCTTTGTTGGTTTTGACATTTACTAATAAGGCAGCTAGGGAAATGGTTCGGAGATTTTCTGCATTGTTGGGAGATGAGTTTGTTGGAAGGCAGCCTTATATGGGAACTTTTCATAGTGTATTTGCTAGAATTTTGCATTCTGGAAATGCAGAAAAAATAGGTGTTGGATATTATAGCAATTTTACAATATATGATGAAGCGGATTCTCGTTCTCTAATAAAAGCCATTGTAAAAAGTTTGCAATTAGATGAGCGAACATATAAACCAGCTCTTGTTCATGGTATTATTTCTAAAGCTAAGAATAATTTACAGGATCCTGCTAAGTTCCTGGATGCTCATTCTGGAGAATTTGATAAATATAAAGGATTAAATTACGAATCCTTATATAATATATATGTAGAATATGAGCAAAGATGTCGCTCGGCTAATGTTATGGATTTTGACGATTTGCTTTATTATACTTATGTTCTGTTCGCAGATAAATCAAATGGAGTTTGTAGGCATTATGCTTCTGTGTTTAAATACATTTTGGTAGATGAGTATCAAGATACGAATAGGTTACAGCAGAAAATTCTTTCTTTGATTTATGAAGAGATGCCTAAAAAGAGAATTTGTGTTGTGGGTGATGATGCGCAAAGTATATATGCCTTTCGTGGAGCTGAGGTAAATAATATATTGAATTTCTGTGATGAGTTCAAAAATACAAATGGACAAAAAGCTAAACTCTTCAAGCTGGAGCAGAACTACCGCAGCACGCAGACCATCGTGGAGGCGGCAAACAGTCTGATTCGCCACAACCGCAACCAGATTCCCAAGGAGGTGTTCAGCCGGAATGCCGAGGGCGAGAAGATACAGTATAAGCCAGCCTACAGCGACAAGGAGGAGGCGCTGATTGTGGCGAAGGACATCAAGCGCATCAAGCGACAGGACGATTGCGGCTATGATGATTTCGCCATTCTCTACCGCACCAATGCCCAGAGCCGAAGCTTCGAGGAGGAGTTCAGAAAGCAGGGCATTCCTTACCGCATCTATGGCGGACTGAGCTTCTACCAGCGCAAGGAAATCAAGGATATCATTGCCTATTTCCGACTGGTGGCGAACCCTGACGATGAGGAGGCGATTAAGCGAATCATCAATTATCCGGCGCGCGGCATCGGTGCTACCACGGTGGCAAAGGTGGCTGCCTGCGCCCACGAGAACCAGGTGAGCATCTGGGAGGTGATAGGCGAGGCGGCGCATTACGGGCTGAACGTGAACAAGGGCACCTTGACGAAACTGGAGAATTTCCGACTGCTGATCAGTTCGTTTATCGACCGTTCGCATACGCTTGATGTGTATGCCCTGGGCGATGCCATCATCAAGGAGGCGGGAATCAGCGAGGATATCATGCAGGGCAAGGATGCCGACGACCTGGCAAGACAGGAGAACCTGGAGGAGTTCCTGAGCGGTATGCAGACCTTTGTGGCTGAACGCCAGGAGGAGGGCAGGATGGATGAGACATTCCTGACGGATTTCCTGCAGGATGTGGCGTTGCTGACGGATGCCGACAGTGATGGCGAGAAGGACGAGCCGAGGGTTTCGCTGATGACGGTTCATGCGGCGAAGGGTCTGGAGTTTGCCACGGTTTTCGTGGTGGGTTTGGAGGAGAACATTTTCCCGAGTCCGATTGCGGCTACCACGATGAGGGAGCTGGAGGAGGAGCGCCGCCTGTTGTATGTGGCGATAACCCGTGCCGAGAAGCATTGCATCCTGACGAATGCGCAAAACCGGTTCAGATATGGCAAAATGGAGTTTGACAATCCGAGCCGCTTCATAGAAGAGATTGATCCTGAGTTGATTGAGGAAGAGGGAATGAAGTCGAGATCATCATTTGGTGGCTATGGAAGAAGAAGTTCCTATGGTTCAGATAGAAGTTCCGGCAGAGATTCTTATGGTTCAGATGGCGGTTATGGTTCAGATGGCGGTTACGGCGGAAGAATGCCGTGGGATTCTAAGTCTGTGTCATCGCAGTTTAAGGCAGATCCGAAGCCATCCTATACATCGCCGAAGCCAAAGCCATCTGCATCAGCTGCATCATCTTCTTCATCATTGAAGCCTGCATCAGCTGCATCATCATCTTCTTCATCATTGAAGCCTGCATCATCATCATCTTCTTCTCTTCGGGAAGGATGCAAGATAGAGCATCAGCGTTTCGGCATAGGTGAAGTTTTGAAGCTTGAAGGCTCTGGCGAGAATGCCAAGGCAACAGTGGCATTCGCTCATGCCGGCACCAAGCAGCTTCTGCTGAAGTTTGCAAAATATACGATTATCGAATAATACAAAAAAGAACAAAAATGAAAACAAAACACTTGAAAATCAGGCTGTTCTCATCCTTGATCGTGATGGGAAGCCTCTTGGTAACCGGTTGTTCTGATAGCGACTATGATTTCAACAACATAGACGCTACCATTGGAATCGGTGGAGATGGTTTGGAATTGCCAGCCAGCAATACCGATAACATCAAACTATCTGAAGTGCTCGACCTGGAGGAAAACGGCTCCGTGGTGGCTGATGCCTCTACCGGATTCGACTATGTATTCCGCCAGCAGGGAAATGATGTGGAGGCGGCTCATCCTTACATCAACAGCATCACGGTGGCTCGCCGACAGTCAAGCTCCAGCAATATCACGCTTTCTTTCAACTCTTCGGCTCGAAATTCAAGAGCATCAAGAGCTGCAGTCATGCTCCATGGCGAGGGCGACGTGTTTGAATTCTCTTACGAGGGTAACAAGCCTCAGGAAGTGGAAGAACTGACTGCTGCCGAGGTGAACAGCACCATCAACCTGAAGGTTTCCTTCCAGAACCTCTCTAGCTGGGTGTCAAAGTTTGATAAGATTACCCTTACCTTCCCATCCTATATGAAACTTGCCGTGGACGGAAAGATGGTTGAGGGCAATACCATCACATTAGATAATGTATCTACTTTGAAAGATCTGGATAAGAAAATTGAAATCGTGGGACTCGATTTCACCAAGAAGGATGAACTGGGCGAACTGAAAATCGCAAAGACCAACCTGGGCGATAAGATTCAGCTCACCGGTAAGGTGCACATGGCGGTGGAAACCAGCAACTACTCTTTTTCATCCGGTATCTCATCCGTTTCCATGAAGAACAATCTCTCGATGAGCGATATCAAGATTACCGGCGCTACGGGTAAGTTTAACCCAACCATCAACCTGAATACCCTGGGCAATGTTCACATCTCGGGCATTCCAGACTTCCTGAAGGATGGCAACGTGGTGGTGGATCTCTATAATCCGCAAATCTATCTCACACTCAACAGCAACCTCGGTATCGAGGGCTTTGCGGGCGGTACGCTCAAAAGTCTTAAAAATGGCAGTGTAATCGCCAGCGTTGAGGTGCCTGAGTTTGCTGTTAAGGCGAATGGCACTACCCATGTGGTAATCTGCCGAAATGCTGCGGCAACGGAAGCTGGCAGCGACGTGGAGAAAGTGGAGGTTCCAAAACTTTCTGATCTCGTGAAGACCATGCCTGATGAGATTACCTTCCAGGCGAACGCCAGAGCCAACAACCAGAAGGCGGGTACCTTTAAGTTGGGCTATCATGGCTACGAGGTGGCTCCATCTTACAGCATCGATTCGCCTATCGCCTTTGCCGAGGATGCCTGCATTGAATATTCCGATGATTTGGACGGATGGAACGACGATATCAAGGATTTGAACATGGCGGATGGAGCCTATGTCCAGTTGTCTGCCCAGGTAACCAGTTGTGTGCCAGCTTATCTCAACGTGAAGGCAACCCCTGTGGATGTGTACGGAAGAGAGATCAGCAAGGACGAACTGGAAGTGGAGATTACGGGCGAAATCAAGGCTTCTGCCGATGGCACGACCCCAGCTACATCGCCTCTGAGCGTGAAGATTCTGCAGAAGAAAGCAGATGCCTTCAAGAAGCTCGACGGCTTGAAGGTGGTGGTTTCGGGCAAGGCCAAGGCATCTGACGGAAATGCCGTTACGGGCGTGGTGCTCAATGCCGAGAAGCATACCTTGAAGTTGAACGACATCAAGATTAAACTGGTAGGAAAGGTGATTGGTGATTTTAATTAAATCGAGAAATCTCTTTCGAAGATGATTTTAATTGAATAACAGTTAAGTAGATGATTATGAAGATTTTATCAAAGAAATATATCCTCTCGGCATCCCTGCTGATGCTGGGTGGCGCAGCGATGGCGCAGAACTTGAACTCTGCCTATTTCACTGAGGGCTATCACTATCGCCACAACCTGAATCCTGCCTTTGGCGATTCATGCAGTTTCATCTCTATCCCGGCTTTGGGAAACATCAGCGTGAATACCCGTGGTAACTTCGGCTATCAGGACGTGGTGATGAAGAATCCGATGTACGGACAGCCGGGACAGAAGCGAATGACCACCTTCATGAACCCTTACATCTCTACGGGCGATGCGCTGAAGGGGTTCAGCAAGGGCGACAATAAGATTGTGGGCGACGTGAACCTCACCATCCTTGCCGCTGGCTTCAAGGCGTTTGGCGGATACAATACCATCGAACTGAGCGAGAAGACCAGCTTCGGCATGGTGCTTCCTTACGAGCTCTTTGAGTTTGCCAAGAACACGGGCAACCAGAATTACAACATCGGCGACGTGAGTCTGCGTGCCCGTTCATACGCTGAGCTGGCGCTGGGCCATTCCCATCAGATTAACGAAAAACTGAGAGTGGGTGCCAAGTTGAAGTTCTTGCTGGGTGTGGGCGCTGCCGACGTGGATTTGAAGAATGTGCAGGCTAATCTGGCGGGCACAGACCAGTGGACGCTTTCGGGTCAGGGAACAGCACAGGTTTCCGTGAAGGGCTTTACTTACAAGAGCAAGGTTTCGGAGTATAACGACCCTAGCCACGTTTCGCCAGACGGCACACAGGGCAAGTATGAGCATGTGGACGATGTGGACGTGGATGGATTCGGACTGAACGGATTCGGCATGGCACTGGATCTGGGTGCTGAATATAAGATTAACGACGACTGGAGGGTGAGTGCTGCCGTGATGGACCTGGGTTTCATCAACTGGAGCAACAACATGAAGGCGGTGAATGCCAAGAACCAGTTTGTTTTCAACGGTTTCCATGATACCACTGTGGGCAGCGGTTCGGGCGGAACCCTGGATGACAAGATGGACAGTTACGGCGACCAGCTTTCTGATTTCGCCAATCTGAAGGATATGGGCGATGCAGGAAGCCGCTCTACGGCGTTGGCTGCTACCATCAATCTGGGTGCTGAATACACCCTGCCTATGTATAAGAAGCTGTCGTTCGGTGCCCTGAGCAGTACCCGTCTGAATGGTTCCTATACCTGGACCGAGGGTAGGGTGAGTGCCAACTGGAAGCCTCTGAGCTGGTTGGATGGCGGCGTGAACTTCGCCGTGAACAGTTTTTCTACCAGCATGGGTTGGGTGCTGAATATCCATCCTAGCGGCTATAACCTCTTCATCGGCATGGATCATCTTCTGGGCAAGACCAGCAAGGAGTTCATCCCTCTGAGTTCCAACGCCAGCATCGCCATCGGCATGAACGTGGCGTGGGGTGGAGTAAGCCAGAAGAAATTGGAGAAGGAATCGAAGAAAAAGGCAGTAGCCGAGTTGTAATACGAAAGAAGCCTGTTTAGCAGATTCGCTAAACAGGCTTTCTTATAATGCTTCGTTATCTATAATGCTTCGTCATCCGGCCGCTGAATCTGCGCTGGCGTTTTCAGCTTGGGCAGATGGCGCTTCTTTCTGAGCCATGCAGCTTTGCGCTGCTCGTAATCTTCGCGGTGGCGTTCAAGGAAATTATCTGCCATGATTCTATCAAATAAAATCTATCAAATAAATTCATTCAAATGATGAACTTATTCCTTGAATCGGCTGTAAATCACCTTGATCTGCACAGGACCTGATGCTACCTTGTTTCCACTCTTATCCAGGGTGTAATCCTTGTTGGCATCATCCGTAGCCTTGATGAGACGGGTAGAAGAGAGCGACATATCGTGGTTGATCTTGGTAACCACCGTAGAGTTGTTGATGGTGCTTGTCTTCAGCGTCACTGGCACCAGCATCACCTTGTTCCAGTTAGGATGCTCGTTCACCCAGTTGGCATTCTTCTTCTCGCCCTCCAGCTTGGCATTATACATCTTCGTAACCAGGTTACTGATATTATAGAAGGTATAAGCGTTCTTGCTGCTTTTAGAAGCACTGAAGGTTGCCGTATACGAAGAACGGTTGTCCGTGAGCTTGCTCTGCTCGAAGAAGGCATTCAGGCTATCAGCCTCTACCATCAGAATGGTGGAAGGAGCACTGAACTGATACTTGCTGTCATCTACATTATTCATTCTAGGGAATGAGATAGAGGCTGTGTTCAGCGTATCCTTCTCGTGACCCTTGATGATGTCTTCCACTGGCAGCGTTACCTCGGTGAAGATTCCGGCAGGCGACTTGATGAAGGTACACTCCTCGTTGCTGGCCAGCTTCTCCAAAGTCTTGGTATCGTTGGTAATCTTGTTGAGCTGAAGCACCTCCTCGGTTCCGTCGAAGCGGTTGTAGGTGTAGCCCGAAACAATGCTGTCGTTGCCATGAGAATCCTTCACGGTCTTCTGAATCTTCCAGTAGAGCTGCAGCTCGGTGTTCCAGATGTTGGCCACGTTTCCGATACCGCCGGTGTTCTTGATGTAGAATCCAGGGCATACGTTGTTGAGGAAGCGGTAGTTAGACTTGAAGTACTCCGGATGCTCCACGTAGGTGTTCATGATGTAGGTACCGTAGTTCTTGTAGGTCTTTCCGTCTCTTGCCTTGTAAGGCTTGTTGAGATAGATTCTGAACGCCTTGGTAGAGCCCTCGCTCAGGTTGTAGGTGGCGCTGGCAAGTTTGTTGTCCTCGCTAACCCATCCGCCCTTGAAGGCATCATAGTCGGAGTAATATTCCTCGTCTTCCGTCATCGGCTTGCTCATCTCGTATGCCGTCACCTTCATGGGTGCCAGCGAGTCGCCGTAGATGGTTTTGTATGAAACCAGCAGAAAGCAGGAGTCTGCCTCGATATTTCCATCGTGTGCATTGCGGATATACTCCAGTGTGTCGAGAGAGAACGATGACAACACGCCCAGCTGGGTCATGTAGTCGCCGGTGACGTAGGTACCCGTCTCTGGGTCTTTCACCTTACCTATCATACCCGTATTGTTTCGGCTCAAAACCGGTCCTGAGACTACCGAGCGGGATATTACGTTGAACACCTTCTGCTGGATAGAGAGGTTGTCCACCTCGTTGGTGATGGACGAACCGATGTTGTCAGTCGTGTCATCGCAGGCGGTGATAGCCATGGCTGCGATGAATAACGCTGTAAATAGTCTTAAAATCTTCATTATCCTTGAAATGTGAATCTATAGTTTCGAGGTATTATTCCTCATCCGGGAACACCTCGTTGATGAATGTCTTGTAGGCATCAGCAAAGTCATCACCTGGATAGTTGAGCACAGGCTTGTTCTTTTCCCCGGCATATTCGAGGAGTTTGACGCCTGCACCGTCTTCACCCTGGATGACACCGTCGCTATAGTCGATGGCCATCTTGCCCAGCTCCGTGAAGTCGAAATTCTCCTTGTAGTCGGCGAGCAGTTCTGCCTTGGCATCGCGATAGTCCACGCACTGCTTGAAGTTGGTTCCCAGTTCTGCCTTCAGCTCGTTGGTATAGAGTGAGAGGATTACCTTCGAGTTTGCGAATGAAGGCTCTTCAGCGTATGCGGTCTTGATATAGAAAGGCACCACGGCGCTCACCCATCCCTGGCATACGATGACATCTGGCTGCCAGCGAAGCTTCTTCACTGTTTCCAAAACGCCACGTGCGAAGAAGATAGCTCTCTCGCCGTTGTCTGCATATTCCACTCCCTGTTCATCGGCTGCCATCTGTCGGCGGTTGAAGTAATCTTCGTTGTCGATGAAATAAATCTGCTGTCGTGTTGTTGGTATAGATGCAACCTTGATGATCAGCGGGTGGTCTGTATCATCGATGATAAGGTTCATACCAGACAGGCGAATAACCTCGTGCAGCTGGCCGCGACGCTCGTTGA
>ERZ1026858.913-NODE-913-length-15699-cov-5.932562_pt1 | contig 15699 bp, 13 predicted proteins | sample MGYA00380159_ERZ1026858 | MGnify/ENA primary metagenome ERZ1026858 (study PRJEB33269, sample SAMEA4719795) | human gut metagenome | biome: human-associated habitat; feature: organic feature; material: feces | place: Cameroon | collected 2013-10 ...
TAAATCCTGCTTGTGTTTGCGAAATATCCGTCATTTTCTTTGTTTTCAGATACACATTAAGAAGGAGGTTTGCACAATGGAAATGTGGTTTTCGGAATTTCATACCCCCGATGTAAAGCACAGCATCCGGGTCAACCGCCAGCTCTATTCCAAACAGAGCGACTACCAGCGCATTGATATTTTTGAAACGCCAGAATTTGGCCGGGTGCTTACGCTGGACGGCAATGTCATGCTGACGGAGCGCGATGAGTTCATTTACGATGAAATGATCACCCATGTGCCGATGTCGGTGCACAGAAGCGCAAAAGACATCCTCGTCATCGGCGCGGGCGATGGCGGCGTTGTGCGGGAACTGACCCGCTATGACCGTGTGGAGCGCATCGACCTGGTGGAAATGGACCCCCAGGTTATTGAAGCTTGCCGCGCCTACCTGCCCGGCAACGCCTGCCGTATGGATGACCGCCGCGTGCATATCTATTACGAAAACGCACTCAAGTTCATCCGCAAGTGTGAGGATGAATATGACCTTATCATTGTGGACTCCTCCGACCCGTTCGGCCCGTCGGAGGGGCTTTTCACCCGCGAATTTTACGGCAACTGCTATAACGCCCTGCGCGATGACGGCATTATGGTAAACCAGCAGGGCAGCCCTTTCTATGCCGAGGATGCCACCGCCATGCAGCGCAGCCACAAGCGCATTGCCAGCACCTTCCCCATCAGCAAGGTGTATCAGGCGCACATCCCCACCTTTGCTGCGGGCTACTGGCTCTTCGGCTTTGCCAGCAAAAAATACCACCCCATCAATGATATGGACGGTGACGCCTGGAATTCGCTGAACATGCGCACCCGTTATTACACCACCCGGCTGCATGTCGGGGCGTTTTACCTGCCGGCATTTTTGGAAGAGATGCTGCGCGAAGTGGAGGACTGTTGATGCTGCACCGCAATGTAGAAAACTTTATCGGCTGTGACAGCAGCTACCGCACCGCCGGCATTGTGCTGTACGGCGCGCCGTTCGATTCCACCACCAGCTACCGCCCCGGTGCGCGCTTTGGCCCCGCCGCCATCCGCCACGAAAGCTACGGCCTGGAAACCTACAGCCCCTATCAGGATAAAGACCTGACCGACTGCAACGTGTTTGACAGCGGAGATATGGAGCTCTGCTTCGGCTCCAGCGAAAGCGCTCTGGTGGATATTGAATCCCGCGCGGCAGAGATCCTGCGGGATGGCAAGCTGCCCCTGCTGCTGGGCGGTGAACATCTCGTCACGCTGGGGGCTGTGCGGGCTGCCGTGAAAAAATACCCCGACCTGCACATCGTCCATTTTGACGCTCACGCCGACCTGCGAGATGACTATCTCGGCGCACAGCTCAGCCATGCCTGTGTGCTGCGCCGCTGCCATGACCTTTTGGGCGATGGCCGCATCCACCAGTTCTGTATCCGCAGCGGCGACCGGGAAGAATTCCAGTTTGCCGCCCGCCATACCGATATTCACAAGTTCGATTTCACCGGTCTGCAGGAATTGACCGATTGGCTGTGCCAGGCAAATGTGCCGGTTTACCTGACGATCGACCTTGACTGCCTGGATCCATCGGCATTCCCCGGAACCGGAACCCCCGAAGCGGGCGGGGTCAGCTTCTTGCAGCTGCTGGGAGCCATCCGCACCGTAACCAAAGCAAACATCATCGGCGCGGATGTGAACGAGCTGGCCCCCATGCTGGACCAGAGCGGCGTTTCCACCGCAACTGCCTGCAAAGTGCTGCGTGAGCTGCTGCTGGCGCTGGACTGATCGAAGATCTGTACACCCTACATTCAAATAAAACATAAAGGAGTACCATCATGAGCAAAGTTCTTGTTATCGGCTGCGGCGGCGTGGCCAGTGTAGCCATCTCCAAGTGCTGCCAGGTCAGCGATGTTTTTACCGAGCTGTGCATTGCCAGCCGCACCAAGTCCAAGTGCGATGCCCTGGCGGCAAAGCTGGCCCCCAACACCAAAACCAAAATCACCACCGCCCAGGTGGATGCCGATGATGTGCAGCAGCTGTGCGATCTTATCAACAGCTACAAGCCCGATCTGGTTATGAACATTGCCCTGCCCTATCAGGATCTGACCATCATGGATGCCTGCCTGGCCTGCGGCGTCAACTATATGGACACCGCCAACTATGAGCCGGAAAATACCGATGACCCGGAATGGCGCGCTATCTATGAAAAGCGCTGCAAGGAAGCAGGTTTTTCCGCCTACTTTGATTACAGCTGGCAGTGGGCCTATAAGAAAAAGTTTGAGGATGCCGGCCTGACCGCCCTGCTGGGCTGCGGCTTTGACCCGGGCGTTACCCAGGCTTACTGTGCTTACGCCGCCAAGCATGAGTTTGACACCATCGACACCATCGATATCCTGGACTGCAACGGCGGCGACCATGGCTATGCCTTTGCCACCAACTTTAACCCCGAAATCAACCTGCGCGAAGTTTCTGCCCCCGGCAGCTATATGGAAAACGGCAAGTGGGTCGAGATCCCGGCCATGAGCATCAAGCGGGAATATAACTTTGACCAGGTCGGTCAGAAGGATATGTACCTGCTGCACCACGAGGAAATTGAATCTTTGGGCAAGAACCTGCCAGACGTCAAGCGCATCCGCTTTTTTATGACCTTTGGCCAGAGCTACCTGGACCATATGCGCTGCCTGGAGGATGTGGGAATGCTCTCCACCACCCCCATCAACTTTAACGGTCAGGAAATCGTACCCATCCAGTTCCTCAAAGCCCTGTTGCCGGACCCCGCCAGCCTGGGCCCCCGCACCAAGGGCAAAACCAACATCGGCTGCATCTTTACCGGCAAAAAGGATGGCAAGGATAAAACCTACTATATCTATAACGTCTGCGACCATCAGGAATGCTACCGCGAAGTCGGCAGTCAGGCCATCAGCTACACCACCGGTGTGCCTGCCATGTGCGGCGCCTTGATGATGCTGACCGGCGAATGGATCAAGCCCGGCGTATATACCGTTGAGGAGTTCAACCCCGATCCGTTCCTGGATGCGCTGGACAAGTACGGCCTGCCCCGCAGCGAAAACCATAACCCTGTGCTGGTGGATTGATGAACCAGCGGGATATGCGGCCGCCTTTTGCGGCACTCGGCGGAACCATCCCGCCGGAACTGGAAAAACTGCCTACCCCCTGCTACTTGCTGGATGAAGCCGCCCTGACCCGCAATGCGGAAATTCTGGGCGGCCTGGCCCAGCGCACCGGCTGCAAGGTGCTGCTGGCCCAAAAGGCGTTCAGCAATTATGACTGCTACCCCCTGCTGGCGCCACACCTGGCCGGTACCGAGGCCAGCGGCCTGTTTGAAGCCCGCCTGGGTGCGGAAGAGATGCCCGGCAAGGAAGTCCATGTGTTCTGCGCGGCCTACCGTGCGGACGAAATGGATGAACTGGTGCAATACGCGGACCATATCGTCTTTAACTCCCCCGCCCAGCTGGCAAAGTTCGGCCCCGCCGCAAGAGCGGCAGGCAAAAGCGTGGGGCTGCGCATCAACCCGGAATGCTCCACCCAGGACGGCCACGCTATTTATGACCCCTGCGCCCCCGGCAGCCGCCTTGGTACCACCCGCGCCCAGTGGAACGCCGCAGTAGCGGCGAACCCCGCGCTGCCCAATTTGCTGGATGGCCTGCACTTCCACACCCTGTGTGAGCAGGACTCCGATGCGCTGGCCACGACGCTGGACGCTGTGGCCCAAAAATTCGGTGACCTGCTGCCCCGGATGCAGTGGCTCAACTTTGGCGGTGGGCACCATATCACCCGCCCCGGTTACGATATCGCCACGCTGGAACGCTGCATCACCCGCGCCCAGCAGGACTGGGGCGTGACGGTCTACCTGGAACCCGGCGAAGCCTGCGCCCTGAACGCGGGCTTCCTGCTCAGCCGCGTGCTGGATGTGGTGCAGAACGGCGATACCACCATCGCCATTCTGGATGCCAGCGCCGCCTGCCATATGCCGGATGTGATCGAAATGCCCTACCGCCCGCCGCTGTTTGCCGCAGCCGAACCGGGAGAAAAGCCCTGCACCGTGCGCCTTGCCGGGCCGACCTGCCTGGCCGGGGATGTCATCGGGGATTACGGCGTGGACGCCGTTCCCAACGTGGGAGATCTGCTGGTGTTCGGCGATATGGCAATCTATACCACCTGCAAAAATAATACCTTCAATGGCATGCCTCTGCCCGCTATCTTTGCCCGCGCCGCCAGCGGCACCACCCGCAGCATCGTGTCCTTCGGCTACGAAGATTTCAAGTACCGATTGGGCAAGAGATAAATAAAAGAGTAAAATGAGCGCCCCCGCCCAACAAAGTCTTGTTTGGGCGGGGGCGCTCGTGCAATCTTTTGACAATGTATTGTCGCCGACTTGTGTTGCAGACCAGATATCAAAAAATATAAGCCCACCAAAAGCGCCAGCACAACCGCCGTCATGCCCGACGCCTTGATGACTGAGTTGACGCCGATGGAACATAGCCAGAACATCGTGGGCAGCTGTTCTTTCAGCATTTGGGGCAGGACTTTACCCAGCAGCGTGCCCGGCAAACCACCTGGCAGCACCGCGCAAGACGGCTCTCCCCACAAAAAAAGGCACTGCCGTTTCCCGGCAGCGCCCCAGTGATTATTGTAATTAGCGTTTACATCGTAAACTGGATTGCACAGAAAGCTGCGTAAATGGCCAGCAGAATAATACCCTGTGCGCGGCTCATCTTGCCTTTGACGAGGGCAGGTACGGTCATGATCAGCATGACGGCCAGCATGACCGGCAGGTCTAACACCAGGCTGGAGTTTACTCCGAACAGCGTCGAGCTCTGCGGGATGGTGAACGGAGCCAGTGTAACGGAAACACCGCTGACCAGCACGAGGTTGAAGACGTTTGCGCCGACGACGTTGCCAACGGACAAATCACTGTGACCTTTAATCAGCGAAGTAATGGCCGTGACCAGCTCCGGCAAAGAAGTACCCAGCGCGACAAAGGTCAGGGCGATGACGCTTTCGGGCACGCCCAGCGCCTGGGCGATCAGCGTACCATTATCAACGAGCAGATTTGCGCCAACAGCGATGGCCGCCGCACCGGCGACCAGCAGGATCAGCGTCTTGGACAAGGGGATCAGCTCTTCCTCTTCGGCGTGTTCCTCAGCGGGGGCGTTCTTCATCTGCCGGACGTTGGCGACCATGTAGGCCACGAACATTGCCAGCATGATAAAGCCCATCGGGCGGGTAAATTCACCGAAGCCGTAGGCAGCCACGCAGTAGATGGCGGCGGCGATAAAGAAGAAGATAACCGGCGTTTTCAGCGTCTTGGGGTCAACCTTGCCAGGGCGCACGGCAATCGTGATGGCTGCAATCAGCGCCGAGTTGCAGATGACCGAGCCGATGGCATTGCCGTAGGCAATCTCGCCGTGGCCGGAAACCGCCGACATCGTGGAAACCATGACCTCCGGCAGCGTTGTGCCGATGGAAACGACCGTCGCGCCAATCAGCAACTCCGGCAGGTGGAAGCGCCGCGCCAGCGCAGATGCGCCGTCGACGAACCAGTCGCCGCCCTTAATCAGGAACAGCAGACCGACGATAAAAAGTAAAACAGGTACTAACATACTTTTCCTCCATGTTTCTATTCTTCGCGTAAAGTGTGCGCCGGTATCGGCGCATCACTGCGAAACGTCTTCAGCACGGACAGCCCCATAGGCAGCGCCAGCGCAAAGGCCAGCAGATCCGCGGCGGGCTGGGCGTACTCCACGCCTGCAAGCCCTAAAAGATTTGGCAGGATAAAGACGACCGGGATCAAAAACAATCCCTGCCGCGCGGCGGCCACCACCGACGCCTGCCACGCCATACCAATGGTTTGCAGCAGCATCGTACACAGGATGATCCAGACCGTCAGCACCAGCGTCAGGCACTGCGCACGCAGCGCCGCTGTGCCGATAATCACAACATCGGCGTCATCCCGGAACAACTGGATCAGCTGCGGTGCGAAAGCGAAGGCCAGCACCGACAGCGCCGCCACCGCGCCACAGCCCAGGCGGATACAGAAGTAGAACGCCTGCCGCACGCGGGTGCGTTTGCCTGCGCCGTAGTTTGTGCCGCACACTGGCTGGAAGCCCTGCCCAAAGCCGATAAGCGCCGAGTTTGCGAACATCGAGATACGGTTCACAACACCCATCGCAGCAATGGCGGCATCCGCCGCCGCACCGCCGTAATTGCCTGCGGCCAGATTCAGCAGCACGGTGGCAATGCTGCCCACGCCCTGGCGGCAGAGCGACGGCACACCGCCGGTGAATATCTTATAAAAGTAATGTGGCTGCGGGGTAAAACGGCTCAGCCTTACCTTGATTGCCGCGCGGCGGCGGTTGAGTACCAGCAGCACCACAAAGCTGACGAGCTGACTGATGGACGTTGCCCAGGCAGCCCCGGCCACACCCATTTTCAACCCGAAAATCAGCACCGGGTCAAGCACAACGTTGAGCACCGCGCCGGTCATGATGCCGACCATCGAGATGGAGGCGCTGCCCTGAAACCGCATCTGGTTGTTGAGCACGAACGCTCCGATCAGAAACGGCGCACCCAGAAAGATGACCCGCAGGTAGGCGACCGTGTAGGGCAAAATTGTCGGCGTAGAGCCCAGCAGCCGGGAGATCGGCGTAATGAACGCCACGCCCAGCGCTGCGATGCCGCAGCCTGCCAGCAGCGCACTGAAAAATCCTGTGGCAGCCATACGCTCGGCAGCTTCATAGTTGCGTGCGCCCAGCTGGCGGGAAATGTAATTGCCCGACCCATGCCCAAAGAAAAAGCTGATGCCCTGCAGCAGCGCCATAGCCGAGTAGGCCACGCCTACCGCCGCCGTGGACTGGGTGTCCAGTTGCCCAACAAACAGGGTATCGGCCATATTGTAAAAGCTTGTCACCAGCATACTGATGACCGTGGGCGCAGACATTTCCAAAATCAGGCGGCGCACCGGTGCTTGTGTCATATAGCGCACGCGCTCTTCCGCCGTCATAGCGGTTGTTTTCATCGTTGTACCTCCTTGCCGCAGCACTGCTATTGTACCGCAGCCGGGCAGGAAATGCAACGAAAATCGCTGCCGTTTACGCATAAAACCGGGGGCTTTGCGGCGGCCTCCGGTTTTATGGTTTTCGTTTACTTCTGCATGATGTGAATGGCAAAACCGCCATACTCACCGTTCAGGTAGATGTTTTTGATGCGGCCGTCCTCAAAGTAGGCGGCAGTGTCCATGTTGAAAGTGAAGCCTTTTTCTTTCAGCTCCTCCATCGCAGCAGTCAGGTCAGGCGTGCGCATGGCAATGTGACCGTTCTTACCCAGGAAAGGTGCTTTCATGCACTCGAAGTACGCACCGCCGAACTCGGACTTCTGGCCGTGGCGCGGCTCAAGATTGAACATCGTGCTCAGCAGCTGCGCGAGGTTAGCGGCTTCCTCGGCGTTGGCGGTATTGATGCCGATATGCTCTAACTCAAATTTATTTTTCATAGCTCTGCCTCATTATGCCATCGGGAAAATCAGAACAGCACCGACCGTCAGGAACAAAAGACGGATGAAATACTGCGGAACCGTGAACTTCCAGAATTCCTTCATCGTGTAGTTGCCAGCGCCCATAATCATGGCAGGCATGCCGTCGATGGGCAGGAAGTGGCCGCACCAGCCGGAGATAACGATGGCAGCTGCCGCAGCGGTGGGGTCAAGACCCAGGCTGACGCAGGTAGCAATGGCCATCGGTGCGAAGACATAGACCGTGCCAATGGTGGAACCGGTCAGAGTAGCCAGCACACTGGTCAGCACGCAGAAAGCGAAGATCAGGATAAAGGGGTTGACGTTCGTGCCCAGCATATTCGCAACGGTCTGGCCAACCAGAGCGGTCAAACCGGTGTTGCCCAGGGCATCGGCAATGCCGATAACACCGGCGGACATCAGGATGATGGGAGCGCTGATGGCATTGCGGATTTCGGTAAAGTCCATGATGCCGAAGACCAGCAGGCCGCCGACGGCAAGACCCGTCAGAGCGTAGCCCGCGTCACCGATAACGCTTTGCAGAAGCATACCGACAACGGCAACGATGAAGCAGATATAAGTAATGATCTCTTTGTTGTGGGGCAGGGTGGAAACAGCGGTCTGGTTGGCCTTGGCTTCCTCGGTGGCCTCGGCGATGGGGTGGTCGGGCATGATCTTGTAGGCCAGCAGGCACCAGACGAAGAAGCCCAGCGACAGCGCCACATTGACGAAGGTGAACTTGACGAGGTTGACATTGGCGATGACGCCTGCGCTTTCCAGAACAGCAACAACGATGCCGTACTGCAAAGCGGTGTTGAAAGGCAGCAGCGGGTGGTTTGCGGCAAAGCCCGCAGGCATCAGCACCTTAGAGGGAGGCAGCTGCTTGGAGTAGGGCAGCGTGCTCAGCAGGCCGATCGTCAGCACATAGTAGGCAGTGGAGCCGGTACCGAAGAGGCTGCAGCCGAGCATGACAATGAGGATTAGCGCTACATACGCCTTAAAGCCGCCGTGGCCGGCCATCTTGTACATCATCTCGCGGAATTTGACGATGAAGCTGGTCTTTTGCAGCGCCGCCATGATGGCCATGAAAGACGCCAGCATAACGATGGTGGAGTTGGAGAAGCCGCCGAACGCGGTCTTGATATCGGTAACGCCGAGCACGACCAGCAGCAGCAGCGCCAGCAGCGGGGGCGCACCGAAGGGAAGTTTGTCGACCATGATCAGAATGATCATGAGAACTGTAACCGCAAGTGCGATTATCATTGGCATTGTCATTTGAGTTTTCCTCCTTGAAAATTGCGTTTTCCTAACCGAAGTACTCATACTGTACCTTTGCCGCTTTGTACAATTTTCTTCGGTCGTCTTGCCTATATTATAGTGGGGTTCGCCCCTGGCAACAATGCGATGTGCGCCACAATGTGTTTCAATTAGAAACAGACTTGGCTTTTCTTCACGTTTTGCATAGCTATGCGTTTCTGTTTGGAACGTTTGCGAGGAAAATTTGCCTAACCGCGTTTCTATTTGGAACAAAGTTCTCTATGCGAAAAGGCAGAACCTGCAACGGTTCTGCCTTTTGCGCGGAGAGGAATGCTTCCTATGCTATGAAAGAGAACGGCTGGGGAGGAAAAATATCACTGCTTTTTGCGGCCGTTCGTCATTTTGATGGCATAGTCAATGGCGTTGACAAGGCTCAGCTCATTGCTGGTGCCCTTGCCGGCCAGTGCAAAGCCGGTGCCGTGGTCAACGCTGGTACGGATGATGGGCAGACCCAGCGTGACGTTGACGCCCTCGACGGCTTTCCAAGCCTGCTTTTCGCGGTCATAGACGAAGCCGACGGTCTTGAGAGGAATATGCCCCTGGTCATGGTACATACAGACAACGATATCATACCAGCCGCCCAGTGCTTCGGAGAAGACGCTGTCCGGCGGGATAGGACCAATGGCGTTGATGCCCTCAGCCTTGGCTGCTTCAATGGCGGGCTTGATCTCCTCAATCTCCTCCGTGCCGAACAGACCATTCTCGCCGCAGTGGGGATTCAGACCAGCCACAGCAATCTTCGGTTCAGCAATGCCCATATCCTTGCAGGCTTTATCGGCAATCTCGATGACCTCGAGCACGCGGGCCTTCTTGACGCGGTCGCAGGCTTCGCGCAGCGAAACATGGGTGGACACATGCACAACACGCAGGTCATGGTGTGCCAGCATCATCGTGTATTTCTTGGTGTGGGTATAGGTGGCGTAAATCTCGGTATGGCCGTCAAAGTGCGTATAGCCATCGGATTTTTCGCCGTGGTAGTATTCCAGCGCCTTGTTCATAGCTTCCTTGTTCAGGGCGTTGGTGCAGGTGGCATCCACCTCACCGGCCAGCGCCAGCTCAATGACCTTCTTGACGCACTGGAACGCCGCGTTGCCGCCTTCGACGCTGACCTGACCGATGGGGAATGCCTTGACGTCGGGGATCAGCTCCAGATGCAGCACATCGATCGTGCCGGGGGTGAATTTGGCATCGCTGACTTTCTCACAGCGGTGGATGGCGATATCGGGGCGGCCGACAAAGTGCGTCGCCTGCTCGAGCATCTTTGCATCACCCACCACGATGGGGCGGCAACGGTCGTAAATATCGGCGTGGCTCAGCGCCTTGACGGTGATTTCCGGGCCGTTGCCCGCAGGGTCGCCCATCGTAATGCCGACAATAGGCTTTTCACTCATAAAAACGTCTCCTCTCGCGTATCAGTTCCAGCCCTTGGCGGCGTTGTCGGCCAGCACTTTCTTGATGGCTTCCAGTCCCTCTTCGGGCACATAGTTGAAAGGCGCGCGGCACTTGCCGACGTTGCGTCCCTGCAAGGCAACTGCCGTCTTGATGATGGTGTTGGGGTTGCCATACTTGAAAGTCTGCTGCAAAATGGCAATGGCATCCTGTGCCGCCTGTGCGCCCTCCAAATCACCCGCGATAAAGCGGTCATAGATGGACGCCACCGTGGCCGGCCAGATGTTGGCGCGGCCGGCAATGCCGCCAGCGCCGCCCTCTTTCAGGCAGGTCAGAATGGCACCGTCGTTGCCCGCCAGGATGCGCACATCCTTGTCCAGATCACGGGTCAGGCGGATATAAGCTTTCAGGTTCTCGATATCGCCGCTGGAATCCTTGGCGCCGACAATGACATCTACGTCGCGGCAAAGTGCCTGTACGGTCTCGGGCAGCAACTTGTTGCCGGTGCGCGGCGGGATATTGTACAGGATGATGGGAATGTTGACTTCCTTTGCCACGGCCACATAGTGGTCATACAGCTCTTTCTGGGAGGCCAGTGCAAAGCTCGGCGTGATGATGGACAGGGCATCCGCGCCCAGCGCCTCGGCGCGCTTGCTCATGCGGATGGTCTCGGCGGTGGTGATGCAGCCTGTACCGGCGTAGACCGGCACACGACCTTTGACTTGGTCAATAACAGTAGCCAGCACTTCCTCTTTCTCCTGGAAAGACAAGGCGTAGGCCTCGCCGTTCGTGCCCAGGGGGAAGATGCCATGTACGCCGCCCTGCAGCAGGCGCTCGACCTGCTTGCGCAGCTCCTCATGGTTGACGGTCTGTTCGGGGTCGTTGTTCATCGGGGTGATTACCGGGGGGATGATGCCTTTAATATCCGAAACTTTCATCGTATATCGCTCCTTCTTTTAGTCAGCTTTGCGGCTTACATGATTTCCTGATACAGCTTGCGGGCGTCGTTGGCGGTAACGGGGCGCATGTTGTTGACAAGCAGACGCTGCACCTGCATACCGGACTCAACCAGCCCCTCAAGATCGCTTTCCGGCACACCGAATGTTTTCAGGCTCGTGGGAATGTCCAGATGCTTGACGATCTCCTCCAGTTTGGCGATGATCCACTTGGCCTTTTCGTCCACGGTCGTGCAGGTCTTTTCCTCGTGGCAGCAGCGGTCGTAGGCGATTGCCAGACGCTCCTTGACGGCGGGGTGTTCGGCATTGAAGCGCATGACTGGCGCGAGCAGGATGGCGTTGGAGACGCCATGGGCAATGTGGTACTTGCCGCCCAAGGGATAGCTCAGGGCATGGACGGCAGTCGTACCGCTGGCCGTGATGGCAAGGCCGCCGTAGTATGCGGCGATCTGCATACGGTTCTTTTCGGCCATGGCTTCGGGGTCGTCGCAGGCCTTTTCAATGTTGTTCAGGATCAGGTCGAGGCCTTCCAGCGCATACAGGTCGCTGAAGGGGTTCGCCTTGTTGCTGGTGAAGCACTCGATGCAGTGCGCCAGTGCGTCGACACCGGTCGCAGCGGCGATCTTCCGGGGCAGGTTCTTGATCATGCGGGCGTCGAGGATGACGTAGTCGGCAATCATGTTCTCATTGACGATGCCGACCTTCAGCTCCTTTTCAGGTACGGCCACGATGGCGTTGGGGGTGACCTCGGCACCGGTGCCGGCGGTGGTGGGGATCAGGATGATGGGCACGCACTTTTTGGCGCGGCCGGGTTCGTCCAGCAGCTCCTTGACGCCGTACTCATCGGTGACAAGGACGCTTGCCAGCTTGGCGGCATCCATGACAGAGCCGCCGCCGCAGGCGACGATCAGATCCGCACCGCTGGCCTTGAACTGGTCGACGAGCTTCTGCACAGCCATGTAGCTGGGTTCTGCCGGCAGATCGTCGAGGACATAGTAGTCCGCGCCGCTGGCCTTGACGGCGGCCTCAGGCAGAGCAAACAGCCCCGCGCCCTCGATACCCTTATCGGTAAACATCGCAACGCGCTTGACGTTGTTGCTCTTCAGAATCGCTGTGATGTTATCCATCGCGTTTTCGCCGCCATAGACAGCATGGGGCATTTTCAGACTGTAAGTGGTAAGCATAGCAAAAACCTCCCTATATATTCCCTGTTCTATAAACTCAATGTGCCTGTGCGGCGGTGGGGTTGTACAGCCCCACAGTCTCGCGCTTAGCACCCAGGACATCCTGTTCACTGAAGCGGACGTATTTGATTCCCTGCCGCGTGCGGGCGGCGTAGGCCAGATGCAGCATACCGTCACGGCTCTGCATCAGGTAGGGGTACTCGTACTGTTTATTGTTGGTCTTGTTCTCGTCGCCCATGTAGCCCTCGCCGCGCTCCATCCAACGGATAACCGGGAAGGTCACACCGCCGTCCTCGGACAAGGCTACGGCCACCGGGCAACGCAGCCCCGGCCACGCGGCCTTGCCGGGCTGCGGGTTCGGCGTGCAGGTGGGGTTGTAGGCGATGGCGATGCGGCCGCTCTGCAATTTCAGCGCGCTGATGCTCGAATTGTTATTGGGCAGCGGCGTGGGCGCGGGTTCTGTCCAGGTATCGCCATAGTCGAACGACTCGCTGCGGTGGATACGCCAGGCCTCACGGTTGCGCATGAATGCCACCAGATGCCCCGGTTCCAGCTCCACAACATTGGCGTGGACATGGCCGTTGCTCTTGGGCATCATGACCATTCTCCAGGTCTTGCCCTCATCGTCAGAAATACGGAACGCCGTGGGGTCGCCAGACAGACCATCGACAGAATCAGTGCAAAGCCAGTTGGCGAAAATCCAGCGGCCATTGGATAAAATCTGGATGGGCTGGCGGCAGAACGTGCCCTCTTCGGGGAAGACGGTCGTGTAATCGCCCCAGGTCTTGCCTCCGTCGGTAGATTTCTGGCAACGGACGACGGCGGTGTACTGCATGTTGTCCTTGCCGGCCTGCCGGTCAAGCTGGGCGGTGTACATTGCCCAGACGGCGTTGTCGGGGCCGTAGAACAGCGAGGGATTCTGCTCGCTGCGGGTGGGGTCTTTGGAAATATCCACCGGGGGCAGCCACGCCGTGCCGTCGTGCGGCAGGCAGGAGCAGATAATGTGGATGTCGGCGCTGCCCTCATATGTACCGGAGAACCAGCAGCACAGCAGGTCACCGTCAGGCAGTTCCACCATGGCCGGGGCGTGGGCGGTGGGGTAGCCGCCGGTGGGCAGCAGCGCCTCCAGCGTACCCATTTCCTCGTTTTCATACACCGTGCCGTCCCAGGTCAAACCGGGCAGTTTTGCGTAGGTCATGTCGTTTCCTCCATATCAGTCAGCGATTCGTTTTGCCAGCGCGGTCAGCAAATCGGCCTGACCGAAGCCGCCGGATTTTGTGATAACATACCTCGTTGTGCCGCCGCAGCCAAAGCGTGCCAGGACAACACCGTGCTCCATCTCGCAGATGGGCTCTAATTCATGGACACCGACGCTGTTCATGCACTGCAAAAGCGTGTCACCGCCGGTCAGCAGCAGCGTGCCCACTGCGGGGCTTGCGAAAAGCGCACCTACTAGCTGGCCGACGCCGCTGGCAATGCGCACCCGCATTGCCTCGCGGGTCAAGCCCAGAGCATCGGCGGCGGTGGCAGTCGGTTCGTTGCCGCCCTTATCGTTTGTCTCAATGATGTTATAGGGATGCGCAGCCAGCGTTTCTTCAATATGATCCAGCGTCATGCGGCCATCCGCACTGCGCCAGTAGTCCGGCATCAGCTTTTGGTGCGGGGTCAGCCGCAGGCGGGTGAAGCCTGCCTGCTCAGCTTTGTCCAGCTGGGCCAGCGTGATGGCGTTTACGCTGCCGCAGATGACCAGCAGCCGCGGGTCCAGTGCCGGGCAGGTGACATCTGCGCCGCCCAGCCCCAGCAGCTCCGGCAGCACCGCGCCGAACCCGGCGCAGCCCGCCAGCACACGCAGCCCACCGTTGTTCAGCAGGGCGCGGCCTGTGCTGCGCAGTTCGTCCACCGTGGCGGCATCAAAAACCAGAATGCCATCCTCTGCCGGAACGCTGCCGTCTGCCGCCAGCGCCGGGAAACTGGCGGCGGGCAGGTCAGTCTGCTCGGCCAGCAGGTCAGTGACGGCGGCGTGGCGCACCGGCTCGAACGGGTCAACGCCAAAAGGGCTTTCGGTGACCGGTACGCCGTCGATGTACTGCACACCGTTTTTTGTCACGCGGTTCATCTGGGGGAAGGCGGGCAGAAATGCCAGCTGGCGGCTGCCGCTGGCGCTTAGCAGGGCGGCCAGCTCTGCGCCCACGTTGCCGCGCAGGGCGGAATCGGTTTTCTTATAAAGGTAGGCGAACCCGGCGTACTTGGCGCGCTGCACAAGCCCTTCCACCGCCGCATAAGCCTGGGCGGCAGGCAGGTGGCGCGTCTCGGTATCCACCACCAGAACGTCCGCGTTCTGGTGGGTAAGCGCTGCGTCCGCACCTACCACCACGCGGGTCTTGATGCCGCGCGCCGCAAACTGCACGCCGGTATCCAACGCCCCGGTGAAATCGTCCGCAATAATCAGCAGAACCATCGGATGTCCTCCTCTTTCTTTCATTCTGTGCTTCCATTATGCCGCGTTTTGAAACGCCTTGCACCGAAAAAACGCAAAAAATGCGTTGCAATCTGCAACGCATTTGAATTTTGTTCTATACTATTCGGCAAAGCGTTTCAAATAGAAACACACAAGTCGTGCAATTTGTGCTGCAACCTGTTATAATCGTCTCAAAGATGAACACGGAGGTTTTGCTGCTATGGAGCAGAGCAAGATTCGCATTCTCGGTATTGCCCCTTATGACGGTATGCGCACTGCGATGGAGCGCGCAGCCGAAGCGTACCCGCAGATCCAACTGGATGCCTACACCGGCGACATGGATGCCGGTGTGTCCATCGTGCAGCGGATGCCGTCCAATACCTATAACTGCGTTATCTCCCGCGGGGGCACGGCGGCGCTGATTCGCAAAGTGACGGACCTGCCGGTGGTGGACATCAATATTTCGGTCTATGATGTGCTGCGCACAATGAAGCTGGCGCAGAATTACACAAGCCTGTACGCCATTGTCGGCTTCCCCAGCATCACCGAACCAGCGCACACACTGTGCAGCCTGCTGGGCTATGATTTGGATATCCTGACCGTACATAGTGCCGATGAGGTTACGAACACCCTGCAGCGCTTGCAGGAGGGCGGCTATCGCATGGTCGTCTGTGACATGGTTACCCACACCGTGGCACGGCAGCTGGGGCTGGACGCATTCCTTATTACATCGGGTATGGAGAGCCTCCACGCTGCCATTGACCAGGCGCTGAGCATCAGCGAGTGGTACAACCAGCAACGGTGGGAAATCATGCTGCTGCGGCGCATTACCCCTGTCTCTTATACACATCTCCGAGCCCAC
>ERZ1026858.921-NODE-921-length-15596-cov-8.403578_pt1 | contig 15596 bp, 15 predicted proteins | sample MGYA00380159_ERZ1026858 | MGnify/ENA primary metagenome ERZ1026858 (study PRJEB33269, sample SAMEA4719795) | human gut metagenome | biome: human-associated habitat; feature: organic feature; material: feces | place: Cameroon | collected 2013-10 ...
AATTTGCAAACCAGCCGGCTGGTACAGCAAGCCAGACAAATGCTATACCAAAACGCGGTGCACAAATCAGAGCGACTGACAGACGGATTGCAAGGTTAACCATATTTGCTATAAGAAATGGCCGCATGATTCCCAGCCCGCGAAGAACTCCATCCGTTGCCATCTTGATACCCATAAAAATGAAAAAGTAACCTAACCATTTCATGTAATCTCCTGACACCTGATATGCCAAAGCTGTTCCATCTTTACCAAGGAACAGTGAAGAAATGTGCGTATGCAGTGTCTCAATGACTATGAAAGCAAGGACTGCAAAACATATATCTAACACAAGCGCAGCGTGATATCCTTTTTTAATACGCCCAATTTTCTTTGCACCAAGATTCTGGGAAACATAAGGTGACACTGCATTTCCAATAGATACAAATATAAGTGAAAATACATTTTCTACTCTCATTGTCGCAGCATAACCTGCGAGTGCCTGTGTGCCGAACGGATTTACAACTGCCTGTACTATCATCATGCCAATTGACACTGTAGACTGCTGAAGAATTGATGGTATGGCAATCTGAAGCATTGAACGTAACTCTTTCCTGTCAAACCAGTCAAAGTTACTTTTATACCGACGCATCCGGCAAAGGAAAATCACAAATGAAAATACAGCTGAGATACCCTGTGCAATCAATGTTGCAAGAGCTGCACCAAACACGCCAAGTCCTAAACCAGCAACCATCCAAAGGTCCATCAGAATATTTAAGACGGAAGAAAATATCAGAAGCGCCAATGGAATCTTAGATTCACCGATTGAAGTAAACATTGTTGAAAGAATGTTGTACATAAACAGAAACGTAAATCCCACAAAATAAACACGAAGATACAGTACAGCTTCATCCAGTATATCAGCCGGTGTCTGTAATAAGCTCATCATTGGGTGTGATAACCCGAAACCAAAGATTCCCAATAATACACTTAAAATCAGGAAACTGATTAATGATGTTGATACAATGGTCTTCATTTTACTATAATTTCTTGCACCAAAATAACGGCTCACAAGCACTCCGGCACCTACCCCGGCACCAAGTGCCACACAAATAAATACATTTGTGAGAGCAGCGCATGCTCCGACAGCCGCAAGTGCAGATGATCCGACAAACTGACCGACAATAATTGAGTCAGCCATATTATATACCTGTTGGAAAAAACTGCCCAGAATCATAGGCATAGCAAAAACAGTCAGCGCTTTTAGGGGCGCATCTGTAATTAAATATTCATCCTTTGACATTCTCTTATTTCTCCTTGAATTTCTCATTTTTATTCTCTGCCCATATACCCCCTGATATAATTCACAGCATCACTTATTTCATCAATAATCTTATCTGGAATCTGCAGATTATACTGTCTTAAATCTACATCCTGCAATAACAAGTGAGAAGTTGATAGTTCCAAGCATTGTGTGACATTCAGCAAGATACAATTTATCAGGAATGTAGTCATACACATGCATTTTATCATTCTTAATCTCTTCTAACAATAATTCCTGCCCATTTTCTGGTTCAGCATCCATATCTTCTTCATGAACTACTCGCAACCGACTAACGTCGGATGGAGTTTCTATGTTACATGTTTTCACATGTAAGTAATTCTGTGGCGGTTGCTTTACGCAACTGTCACAGCATATGGGGTGTCCACTATCCCTTTATCCCATCCTTTTACGTTTGGGAATACTTTTCTTATTATGTTTGCAGCTCCATTTATATCTGCATTTCCTGTACTTCCATCACCGTACTTGTACAGTCCTCTTTTTATTCTCCTGCCTGAAAATACATGCTCTCCGGTTGAATCAACACTAAACACCGGTATTTTGTCTCCTGCCTTAAAATCTGCCATTGATGTATAGCTTTCCTCTGTAAGTACAAGTCTTATTCCATATTCTTCCAGTTTATACTGAAGCATACCTGCAAATACGAGATGTGGTATCTGCACTATTGCCTGGTTATTAGCAGCTCCAGTATTGATTTTCTGCTTCTGAAATACATTATGGCCAAGTATTACTATATCTGCATTGTTATCCTTTGCATAGTCAGCTATATATCTGCTTATCTTGTGAAGGCTGTCCTTAATCATGCAGTTTCTTTTGTAGGTCAGTCTGCCGATTTTTCTGGTATATTCCCTGTTGTTGCAGAGTTCTGCCTGACTCTTTAATCTGGCGAGTCTTTTGTTATAGTAGTTATTTACCGATTTAAGGGTGCGCCCATTAACAAGAAACGGTTTGTCACCAAAGTTATTAGTGACAGCACAGAAGTTATTAAGTCCCGGATCTATTCCTATTACCCTGTGTTCAGATGAATCCCTGCAGGATTTAAGCTGTTCCATCAGCTTTTCATCTGACAATTCAGAATATGCCTTATACTTGGTGGCATGGTCTGCTGTCTCAAGCACAACATCAATGATGAATACATCTGCAGTGTGTTTAATCCTAACTTCCTTAAGAGTTGTTCCTTCATCTAAATTTCCAAGATTTAACCTGTATTTATATCCCGGTACTTTCAGATATCTGCCATCAGCTATTTTACATATCTGGTTTGTAAGTATTGCTGTCGTGCAGCTTCCCTCTGTCTTATATCCCGGCATCTTAGGTCTGCCTGTAAACACATTCTCATTTGCTTTATATACCTTCAGGGAATTGAAGAATGCTTTGTAGTTTCTGAGTAACAACTTCAATATCTGCTGGTTTGCCTGTGAATACATATCATAGTAATTGATGTCTTTTGTCTGTTTCAGGTAGAAGTCCATAGTACCATATGTAAGCCATTTACCCTTAGGCTCATACTTAGTTCCTTCAGTAACAGCCTTTATATCTTTGTAAACTTCCATCTGGTTAGCTGTCAGTGGCTTTAAATTTTCAAAGTCCCTTACAGCCGTAGCATACTGTCTTAATATATAGTTTGCCCTGTTGTACAGATATGTTGACTTCTTACAGATATCTGCACAGTAAGAAAACATTTTATGACCTTTTCTTATATGATACTGTCTTGTCCTATACACACCAGTCTGCCTCCTTTCTGTGTCGGTTAAAATCAACAATTATTTGATTTATTTATATATTTATTATACATTATATTTATAGCATACACAAATATATGTTCGATTAAAGTTTCACAAAAATGGAGGCATTTATGGAGTACAACCGCAAATCTCATTCAGTATACCTGTTAACATATCACATCGTATTTGTGACAAAATATAGAAAACTGTAATAACTAACGAAATATGAGATTTCATGAAAAATCTTGCCGGATATCTGTGTAACAGATTTGGAGTTGTCAAAAGAGGTGCGATCTTATTACCCGGAAGAAGTAGAGAAATATTTATGTAATGACGTTCCTTTCTGGAGTAACAGCTACTTTATAGCAACAACAGGAACGACAGTTATGGAAAAAGTTAAGGAATACATTGAAAGCCAGCGAACTGACGAACACAAACGTAAGTACATTAAAACTGGAAAATACAAAAAGGCTGGCAAATAGCCAGCCAGTGCAATTCATCTCACAACCGACAGTTGTCGGATGGAGTTTTCTTGCTAAGTTACGATAAATCTGGTCATTTCACGAAAGCATTTCTTTACCGTGAATATTCAAAAAAGCGTCCAGAAACTGCCCTGCAGCCTATCCGCTGCTTCTGTCTCTGAACGCTGTTATAATTCTTAAACCCATATTATATTTTCTATTACTGTCAGACATTTTACTTTACATAAGTCTGTTAAGTGCTTCTGTCGCAAGTGCGCTACGCACAGACTCTTTCTCTGTAAATGTTATCTGCGCACATTTAGTACTGCCTTTCATATTATGAGCAAGATATGTGAGTCCTGAATTAGTCTTGTCCAGAAATGGGACATCAATCTGGTTAGTATCGCCAAGAATCACCAGCTTAGACCCCTGTCCACATCGTGTGACAATATCCCTAATGAGCGACCTTCCTATATTCTGCGCTTCATCACATATTATAAAACTGTTCTTTATGCTCATACCTCTTATATAAGCTAATGGAAATACCCTCAACAGCCCTGTCTCCATCATATCATCTATCTGAATCTGTATCTGGGCATCTTCTTCATGATTACCCTTTCTAAGTAAATCCTCAAGATTAGAATAAAAGCATCCAAGCAATGGTCTTGTCTTATCCTCAAGTTCTCCCGGGAGAAAACCAAATGCTTCATCACTTGATACATTTGCACGTCCGATATATATTTTGTCATATGATGTGCTACTGGTATGTCTTGTAAATTCATCAGTATATGTCTTATCAAGTGCTGCTGCCATTGATAAAAATGTCTTTGCTGTTCCGGCAGGTCCGCGAAGTATTACAAGCGGTATCTCCTCTGCCGGAGCTAAAAGTGCATCAAGTGCAAATCTCTGAAGCCTGTTCTGTGGTCTTATTCCAAATGCAGTTGTATCCTTCAGCAGCCTGATACAATTGTCTCTATATACACATAATGCAGAAGTATTACCGTCTGTAAGTGTTATATATTCATTTGCCACAAAGGGCTTCTCATCAGCAAATATCTCTGGAGCAAGGCTCTGCTTCTTATATATATCATCAATAATTTCCCGTGATGTTTTAATCTCACGATACCCCATATATGAAGACTCTTTTATCTGATCATTCTTATACTCCTGAACTTCAACTCCACATGCTGCTGCAGCAATTCTCATCATAATGTCATTAGTAACAAGAATAACTGCTCTCTTTGTCTTTCTTGCAATCCCAATACATGAACTGATAATTCTGTTATCCGGCTTCTTAATGTCGAACCCCTCCGGAAGATTTTCCTGTGAAACCTCATTTGGCTCAAATATCAGCTTACCACCTGTTTCCTTCAGCTTAACTCCCTTTATAAGATTACCCCTGTTTCTTATATCTTCCAGTATTCTTGCTGTCTGACGCGCATTATATCCAATCTCCCCATCAAGATTTTTCTTTGAGTCCAGCTCCTGAAGCGTCGTCCCCGTAATAACAACCGTATTATCCTCAAAGCCATATATAGCACCAGGACTCTGAAGCAGGATATTAGTATCAAGCACATAATATTTTTTCATAAGAAAATCATCCTCCTCTGCATATATTTACAGAACCTTTGAGCCATTTGCCATAAGTTTAAATGTTGCACCCAGCATATCAGCTGCCCCTCTGCACATCATCATCCTTCCAAGAAATATCTCAAAATACTCATACATTGAACATATCTTAGTATCAATCTGAAGATTAAGTGAAATTGTTTTCTTTTCTATATTCACTTTTAATTTATGTTCAGTAACCGCATAATTAACTCTGTCGTGTATATCAAATGCCGCCTTCCCTTTTTCACTTCTTACCCTGTCACGCCTTACATCTGTCTTATCAGCAATAATAAGTGCTGCTGATACTACATCAACTGCACCACCTGTTGATTCATCATGGTTAGAAATTGCCGATACAATTGTTATTCTGTCTTTAATATCCATGTCCGATTTTTTCAATATTTCATTAGCAAGTAATCCACCGTATTCCGCATGGTGTGACCTGTTAATTGCATTTCCAATATCATGCATATATCCGGCAATCTTAGCCAGTTCAATATCATGCTCACAATATCCGAATCTTTTAAGAATCATCGCTGCTGTATCAGCTACAATAGAGCAGTGAATCTGCGAATGATCCGTATATCCTAAAAGCCCCAGATTATAATTTCCCTTATTTATAAACTCATTAATTTCTTTATTCTTTTTTATTTCTTCAAATGTCAAAAAACCGCCTCCCTTTACTTTAAGTGTAAATGAGAGACGGCTTAACCGCTATCTTTGTTATGTAAAAAAAAGTAAAATCAATGTGAAATCACCTGTTAAGTGTCAGATGGCAACCTCAAAATCCCATGTGCCAGATACCCGCTTCCTATAAATTCATAATACATCTCACTTTTATAGGTAAAATTCCTCTGTTTTCCCCTGTAAGTCCTGTGTATACCACTTTCTTTTAATGATTTTTCCTATAAATGTCTCATGTTCGGTAACTTTATAGGCAAATTTCGTAACTGTTTCTATAGTCATTATCATTTCTGTCCTATAAAACTTTCAAAAATGCGACTACCTATAGGTATCATGTTATTCATTCTTCTCCCCAAACACTCATCGCACTAACTGAACAAATCCTGAAAATACATCATAATCAACCCCGACCCCAGCAATAGTACAAAGATTGATACAGCAGCAAAAGACAACACAATCAATCTTATAATTGTATTTCTTTTATCATCAGGATTCTTTTTCTTCCGGATAAAATACACCGGCAGCATCAAAATTGTAAGAATTATCGTTCCACCCAAAATTATAGGTAAAAATGTCCTTATTAATGTCATGCTTTAATCCCCCATACTGTCCAAAAATAAAATTCTTTCATGAACAGTCAAACGATATTTTCCTTATACCACCCCAATATACGTAACTGTTTCCATCGGCACTTCAATACGGTTGTCAACTGAAAATGTATCAAAAATGTGGTTAATTTCCTTCAGATATTCCGTGTAACCTTCATCGCCTTCTTTCAATGAATACGATGATGACAACACGCGGTCAATATAGCCCTGTCTGGCAGATTCGTATCTGTATCACTGCCATTGACAGATATATACTTTTCATTATAAGACAGCTTTTCCTCTGCTTTCTTACGCATATCATCATTAGGTTCTACCGCATAGACTTTGTATCCACAGCCTAACAACTGCTCTGTGAAAATCCCTGTTCCCGAACCAATATCCGCAAATACACTTCCTGCCGGAATATTCAATACATTTTTCAAATATTCAAAAAGCTCTGCGGCATATTTCGGTCTTGCTTTGGCATAGATTTCACTTTTGCCATCAAAACGTGCCCCCTTATCTGCACTCATTATACTTAATTCTGTCCATAAGCACAATGAGCTTACCCCATTGTTTTCCTATAAAACATATATGAATAGATTACCGGCAGAATGCATGGCACAATGACAAGCCCAAGAAGTATCCACACATTTTGAAATGGTGAGGTTACAATCATGGCAATTCCCCCAATTACCATACATTTCCCGCCAAATCTATGTGTATGATACCAATTATCAGAATCGTTCAATGCCCACGGCACGCGAAAACCAATGCTATAGTTTGGTTTTACCTTTGGAATAAAATTGCCTAAAATAAGATATAAAACTCCAATGAGCAATCCGCAGACAAATCCAATATCAAGCTTGTATCCCATATTAAATACATAAAGTGTATTGCAAACAACCAGAGAAATCACCGGACAAATCCACATAACAACATGGAATACCTTTTTGCTTATATTTTTTCTCTTGGGGTCAATATTAGTTGCAACTATACATATTAAATGAAAAAACAGCATCATTACCGGAAGTCCAAAGACTGCAAATGCTTTAGAACAATACCCATCTGGCTGATTATCCACGCCAAAATGTGTTGCGACAGAAGCTGGCAGTTGTCTCCATAAAATTAAACCTATAACGATTGGTAGCAATGTTATGACAGATGTTAATATTAACATTTTTTTATGTTGTCTGATCATGGTCTTTTCCTCCTTTTAGTTCGCTAATCCATAATAAAATCTCCTCAAGCACAGTAGCGTTAAGCTCATAATAAATGTATTTGCCATCCCGCTCGTCACGAATCAAATCAGCTTCCTTCAAAACAGACAGGTGTCTGGAAACTGCCGCACCCGAAATTGAAAAATGATTGCTAATCTCTCCAGCAGACATTCGGGACTGCTTAAGCAGATTAAGTATCTCGCGTCTTGTAGGATCAGCAAGCTCACATTCATCCCTCCTTCATTTAACATTTAACTTAAATGTTAAATGAATTATAACACACCACCTTTATTTGTCAAGAACACAATTCCTTTTATCAATGCTGAGTATCTTTCCGTCTTTTTTATATTGTCCTCATTAACACCATAATAACTGTATAAATCTTTCCTCTCAAACTCTGCTATAAACACACTAGCTTCCTATAAATTCATGATTAATCTAAATCTTATAGGTATCACATTATTTTCATAATTCTCCTGCTACTTTTAATCCCCTGAAACCTCCAGATAATTACAATTACATCACAATACCTTCATGAAAAATACGCTGGTTAAAAAAGGGTGGGAAGAACCTAATCTTCCCACCCTTGTACCCTTACTATTCTTATTTATCGTATTCCAGATAAGCACCCTTCATTGGGCTTGCTGCAAGTTCACTGAATAATCTTAATACGCCCTTCTTATATTTGCGTTCTTTAGGTTTCCACTGTTTTCTTCTTTCCATAAGAATCTTATCTATCTCTTCAGGTATCATTCTCTTTCCTGCAACACCTACTATGTTAAGCTTTCTTTCCTCAACATCGATTTCAATAAGATCTCCTTCTTCAACGAGTGCAATAGGACCTCCATCTACCGCTTCCGGGCTGCAGTGTCCAATTACCGGACCGGTAGATGCTCCTGAGAACCTTCCGTCTGTAATAAGTGCTATGCTCTTACCCAGCTCCTTATCACTGCTTATTGCCTCTGATGTATAGAACATCTCAGGCATTCCGCTTCCCTTAGGTCCCTCATATCTTATAAATACAGCATCACCCTTCTGAACCTTATGATGAATTACTGCATCAAGACATGCCTCTTCGCTATCGAATGGTCTTGCATTAAGTACTGCCTTAAACATTTCCTTAGGGCAGGCTGTGTGCTTTATTACTGCTCCCTCTGTGGCAAGATTACCTTTAAGAACAGCAATGCTTCCATTCTCTCCAATAGGCTTATCGTATGGTCTGATTATATCTTCCTTGGTAACATTTACATTGTAGCGCTTGTTGAAATCGTCAAGCCACTTATTACATCTTTCATAGAATCCATTTGCCTTAAGCTCTTCAAGATTCTCACCAAGAGTCTTTCCTGTAACAGTCATTACATCAAGATGGAGATGTTCCTTAATTTCTTCCATAATTGCTGGAACACCGCCTGCATAATAGAATACTTCTGCTGGCCATCTTCCTGCTGGACGTACATCAAGAAGATAATGTGCACCACGGTGTAATCTGTCAAATGTATCTCCTGTAATCTCAATTCCGAATTCATGTGCAATTGCAGGAATATGAAGCAGACAGTTAGTACTTCCTGATATTGCTGCATGTACAAGAATTGCATTTTCAAAGCTATCCATAGTTACTATATCTGATGGCTTCATATTCTTCATCTTTGCAAGTCTTACAGATTGTCTTCCTGCTTCTCTTGCATATGCTAACAGGTCAGGACTTGTAGCTGGCATAAGAGCACTTCCAGGCAGTGCTAATCCAAGTGCCTCTGCCATTATCTGCAATGTTGAAGCTGTTCCGATAAATGAACATGCACCACAGCTAGGGCATGCATTACATTTTGCCCAGTCAAGCTTCTCTTCGTCAATCTCGCCTCTTTCATACTGTGCACTGTACATTCCAAGCTGCTCAAGTGTAAGCATCTCCGGACCTGCATTCATTGTACCGCCTGGAACAAATACAGATGGAATATTAACTCTTGCAAGTCCCATCAGATTACCAGGAACTCCTTTATCACAGCTTGAAAGATATACACCTGCATCAAATGGTGTTGCATTTGCATGTATCTCTATCATATTAGCTATCATTTCCCTGCTTGCAAGGCTATAATTGATACCGTCAGTTCCCTGACTTTCACCATCGCATATATCTGTACAATAGTACCTTGCTCCGAATCCGTCTTCTTCAGCAACTCCCTTTCGAACCTCTTCCACAAGTATGTTAAGATGTCCGCTTCCCGGATGACTGTCACCATATGTACTTTCTACCATGACCTGTACTTTTCCAAGATCTTCCTTCTTCCAGCCTGTGCCGATTCTCAAAGGATCTAATTCTGGGGCTAATTTTCTCATTTCCTGACTTACTAAACACATAATAATTACCTGCCTTTCTTCTTATCTTAATAAATTCATCTGTTCCAATTTTTCGTACACTTTGTCTTTCTCTGTATCATCCACACACATCTCTACATTGTCAAACTGTGGAAGACTGAATACTCCGAGCATCGACTTGGCATCAACTAAATACTTACCGCACATAAGGTCTACATCTTTATCGCAGCCTTCTGCTATCTGTACCAAATGCTTTGCATCAGTCATATTGTTCAAACATACCGGTATTTTTACCATTTGCAGCCTCCTGTTTTATATCTTCTTATTAAATAGTGACCTTTAATAATATCTAAGCAAATATTGAAATAATCAGACTTACAATTAATGCTGTTATACCTATAAGCGTTTCCATAATAGTCCACGACTTTAATGTAGTTTTCTCATCTATTTCAAGAAATGTTCCTACAAGCCAGAAACCAGCATCATTTACATGACTTAATGCTGTTGCACCACCACATATTGCACAACACATAGCTGCTCTGTATAACATGCTTGTTGCCATAACTGCAGGCATAGTTGCCATTATTCCAGATGCCATAGTCATTGCAACCATAGAGCTTCCTACTGATGCTCTTACAAGTAATGCTATAAGAAATGCTACAAGTATAAGTGGCATTCCGCTCTTCTCCAATGCCGGACCTATTATGTCTCCAAGTCCTGAATCCTGAAGCATCCATCTGATTACTCCACCACTCGCTATTACCAGAAGTATCATTCCAACTGGGCGTAATGAATGATCAAGTATCTTCTTTAACTGGGCTCCTGTATATCCTCTTCTTATTCCAAGGAAATACATTGCAGCAAGTGTTGCTATTGTCAATGCAAGGAATGGTTTTCCAATGAATCCCAGCACATTTTTCACATCAACCGGAATCGGCATATATTTAGAAACTGTACTTACCAGTATTAATACGAGTGGTATAAGAATTACTCCAAGCACCAGTCCAAATGGAGGCAGTTCCTTAGAATCTTCCTTAATCTCTTCCACATTAACCGGTAATTTAGTAAACACTTTGTTTCCAATGAATCGTCCCCATATTACACCTGCTACTATCATACATATCAATGCTGTTGGGATACCAACCATAATCATCACTCCAAGATTAACTCCAAGTGAATCTGCTACAAGAACAGAACCTGCTGATGGTGGAACAAATGCGTATCCACTTGCAAGACCTGCCAGAAGTGGTATTGCATAATATAATGTTGACTTCTTTGTCTGCTTTGCAACACTGAATGCAAGTGGTATAAGTACAACCACACCTGCTTCAAAAAATACTGTCGTTCCTATAACCAGTCCTGTAATTCCCAGTGCAATTCCAGCCTTTTTCTGACCAAGCTTATCGATAAGTGTCTGTGCTATTCTTTGTGCCCCGCCACTTACCTCAAGAATTCCGCCAAACATTGAACCGAGACCTACAAGTAATGCTATTCCCTGAAGCGTTTTGCCAACACCCTTTTCAACCGTATCTGATATCATTGTAAGCGGCATCCCTGCTCCAACACCTATGATAATAGCTGCTATCATCATAGATATAACTGGATGAAGCTTAAACTTGATTATTAATAACAGTAACACAATAATTCCGACTGCTGCCGCTATCAGTAATCTGGTTGGATTTGCAACAAATACTGTCTGCTCCATATCGTTTTACCTCCTAATCATCCGATGTATTTTAATTAATACATCATACCTTTTCTTTGTTTTTTGTAATATTTTTGTCTTTTTATGAGATTTATTTCGAAATTCATCTGATGTATTTAATATAATACATGATATTTAGAAAATCAATACTGTAAAATTGCTCAAATTTTTTGTGCTTTTTTGTGCAATTTCCCATATAAAGAGTTAAACAGAAGTATTATATCGTTAATACTGCTAAAATAATGGATTTAAATCGTATGACGACTTTTAGATTGGAAGTTTGAATCCTCAGAACATTCTAAGACCAGAACAGATTCAATACAAAAAATACTACACCTCTTTAAACCGCTTTAAGATTCTACCGGTTATAAATGAGGTGTAGTATTTGGCATACAATTATCTATTCATTTTTCTTGCTTTTACAGCAAAGATATAAAGAGTTATACCACAGCAAAGAATAATACATAATGTAAGCCAGATTACAATATTGCTGTTATCACCAGTCTGTGGTGTTTCAACATTATTATCAGCAGCTTCAGTTACATTTTTTGTTGAATTACCTGTAAGCTGTTGTCTTGTTATAAGATATGTTGAGCAGTGATCCTGCTCTACTGTCATATAACCATCATTATCAACTATCGCTGACATCATGCTGATTATGGTGCCATCATCTAAGAGCTGGCTGTAGTAAAGTGTCTGACCTGCATAGGCTTTTCCTACATTTAACCTGATGCTTGCTCTGGCTGGAAGCATACCAGAATAATTGTATACTATCTTAGATACAAATATATCATCTGTTACATTTTCCGGCATATTTCCAGCTTCTTTTATATCAGAAATAATTACTGTTGAAAAGTCATAGATTTCAACCTGTGATACTTCTGACATTGTTCCTTTGGCAAATGTAAATGTAACATCATTATTGGATTTGATAACAACATCATTTGCTTTGTTAGCTTCTATAAGCTTTTTGATTTCATCAGCCTTAATAGTTGTGTTGCCATCTGATACATCTACTATTGTATTATCATCAGCTGATTTAGCAGTAAATGTAAGCTTATCAGCTACACATTCGACATTATAAAGAGCATCTATTTCTGTTCCATCATACTGGTAGCCGTCTGGCAGCTTATCATCTCCCCATACAGGCTGGTATGTTGCTACTGGATTGTTATAATCAACAAGCCATAATTCATCATTACTTTTTTCATCTATGCCAAGTTTTTCAAGAAGTTTACAGATTCTATAAGATGTCTCGTTATTTTCATACGCATATACTGAAGCATATTTTTCTTTAGTCGCTGTATTTATTATAACCTGACATGTTCCGCCGCTTCCATCATCTGACTCATAATATGATATAGGCTGGTCTAATGTGGTTTCTGTGTATCCGGCAGGGATATTGTCATATTCACCAATCTTTTCTGCGTAATATACATCACCCAGAGCCGCCTTTGTAGTAAGCTTATATACTGTATAAGTTACTTTAGCTGGTTCAATATAGGTCAGCTTCTTAATATAATATAATGAAGTATTATCTGTTGCACTCTTATATACTGTATTAGTTGTATAAGGATCGTACTCATAATACTTAGCACATAACCGTGATATTTCTAGTGGGTGTGACACATTATAGCTTACATTTTCCTTTAATGTACCTTTATCCCTGATTGGTTTGTCCGTGAGATTATCACTTGTATACACAACTGCCTTTGTACCGGAATATATGGTGACATTACAGGTGTCTGCAACTGAAAGTACGGAATCAGTTCCCTCTGCAAAGAGGGCTACACCATAATCATCTGCCTTGTTTGCATTAATAACCAAGGAACCATTTCCACATATATTGATGGAACCGCCCCATGCATCACCAAATGAACCTATACTTCCGATTTCATTATCACCAATAAGGTTAATCTTGAAATCATCACCCATCATATTAGTCGCTATTCCTGCAGCATTGTTTTTAAAATTATTTAATGTAAGTGTATTGGATTCTCTGTCATAAGACATTCCTTCTATGGAATTAGTGCCTTTTGAAGAAAATATAAGAGTACTATCTTCTCCAATTCTCACATTAATATAAGCATAAGCCCAATCACCAGTATCACATGGTCCATTAGCGGCTTTTACCTGTGGTGCAGCGTATAAAGCTGCTGAGGATACAGCGAGCACGACTGCTCCTGCCAGTGCGGCAATTTTTTTAATATGCCATTTTTTGTTTTTAACCATACATCTTTTCCTCCTGTTTCTTAATAATAATTGACCGGAATCAAATGACCCATATAATAAATCTTATACATATAAGCTATTATCAATATATATAACATTATGAATAAAGTATATAAGGGAAGTCCGCCAATATACTAAAATAGCGTGGCGGAAGTCCGCCACGCTGCTTTAGGCCCTAAACAGAACAGGAAAACAGATTTATCACTCACATTTATTAAACAGATTAATAAGTCCGACACGTGATTTCACACCGGTTTTTTCATAGATAGCTGAAATGTATCGTTCAAGTGTACGTCTTGATACGTGCATATGATCTGAGATAGTCTGGATATTATCCTCGGTAGTAACAAGATAGCTAAATACTTCTCCTTCTCTTTCGGTAAAGGAGTATTGTGTAGTTAATTTATGTAACTGGTCCTGTTCGTTTGTTACTTCATCTGTATGCTGAGTAAACTGTCGTATAAAATAATATTTTTCAAATGTATATATTACTGACATAATACTTACTAAAACAAATAAAACAAGTATAAGAATTATTTTTAAAAGATTATTATCAGAGGAAAGCAGTTGTACAACAAAGCTGGCAATAACAGCAGCAGTAACGTTGTTAACAGCTCGCCCCATTCCAGCCCAAAGCTCTGGAATTCTGACATACTGTGAAAGCTCCATAAATTCTGATGTAAAGAAAACAGCAAAAAATCCAGCAGACAGATAGAATACAATAAGCACAGCCACGAAAGGCTTGGAAAATTCCAGCAGTACAATACACAGGGTAGAAAGAATCATTATGCAGTACATGATGATTCCAGTATACTTTCTATTACTAATATCAAATATAAAGCCAGCAGCAAGTCCACTGAAGGCAAGCAGAATTCTGGCTCCCTGTCCTATGTCAGCAATACCATTGGAATGGACGAGTGTTACTGCGCTGTCGAGGGTGCTGAATAAACAAGCCATAAGTATCACAAGAACTATAATGCTAATATATAATAAAAGGTTATGCTTATTATCTTTTACTGAGTTTTTATATACATTTTTATCTGTATCCTCATCAATTATAGTTTTAGCAGTATATTTGTCGGTGCTATAGCGGCTGAGAATACGTTCATTTTCTACCAGTAAGATAAAAAGCAGCAGCATAGATACTGACAATATAACAAGCTGTATTGTTCTTATATGAATGGCATTATGATTGATGAACTGAAGCAGTATACCCAGAAAATATGAAATGCCAGCAGTTTTTGCCAGATGTCTGTTTCTAATCATACATGCAGATACATAATATACATTACTTCCAACAAGACCAAGAAGTATAAAAAGAATAATTCCGCCGCTAAATATATATTCAAAGGACTTACCGCAGCTAGTGCTGATTGTTAAAAAAACAGATAGTAAGCCGGTAATAATCATCAAAAGCTTGTAAAGTCTGTTGTTTAAAAAATGCTTAAACAGAGGATATAATAAAAAACCTGCTGTACTGACTCCAAGTACATAATTCTGGGAAAGAGTGGCTCTTTGCTGTGACACAAGAAGCGAAATCCTGCTTACAAACATATATTCAACACTTAAGAAAACAAATGTAAACAGTCCCATTAAAATAATGGCATATATATGTGGAATGCTGGTTATTGTTTTGATACCGCCAGCTTTTATAGTGTCCTTCTGAGGTGAATTCATATAATAACACTCCTTACATATGATGATAATGTGTGGATTGCAAAATAGTGACAGAATCCATAGA
>ERZ1026858.924-NODE-924-length-15565-cov-14.916312_pt1 | contig 15565 bp, 13 predicted proteins | sample MGYA00380159_ERZ1026858 | MGnify/ENA primary metagenome ERZ1026858 (study PRJEB33269, sample SAMEA4719795) | human gut metagenome | biome: human-associated habitat; feature: organic feature; material: feces | place: Cameroon | collected 2013-10 ...
GGTTATGTTGGTCTTTCCATTGCTACACTGCTGTCTCAGCACCACAAGGTGACTGCTGTGGATATCATTCCTGAGAAAGTGGAACTTATCAATAATAAAAAATCACCGATTCAGGACGAATACATTGAGAAGTATCTGGCAGAGAAAGATCTGGATCTGACTGCAACTCTGGATGCTAAGGAAGCATACAGTGATGCTGATTTTGTAGTCATCGCTGCACCGACAAACTATGATAGCAAGAAGAATTTCTTTGACACCAGTGCGGTGGAAGCTGTCATTAAACTGGTTATCGAATACAACCCGGAAGCCATTATGGTTATCAAGAGCACCATCCCGGTTGGTTATACAGCAAGTGTTCGTGAGAAATTTCACTGCGACAATATTATCTTCAGCCCGGAGTTCCTGCGTGAGAGCAAGGCTCTGTACGATAACCTTTATCCATCTCGTATCATCGTCGGTACAGATGTAGAAAACGCTCGTCTTGTAAAAGCAGCACACACTTTTGCTGAATTGCTTCAGGAAGGCGCAATCAAGGAAAACATTGACACGCTGTTCATGGGCTTTACCGAAGCAGAAGCGGTTAAGTTGTTTGCCAACACCTATCTGGCACTGCGTGTCAGCTATTTCAATGAGCTGGATACCTATGCCGAGATGAAGGGTCTGAATACCCAGCAGATCATTAACGGTGTTTGCCTTGATCCTCGTATTGGTACTCATTATAACAATCCGTCCTTTGGTTATGGTGGATATTGCCTGCCCAAGGACACTAAACAATTGCTCGCGAATTATGCCAATGTACCGGAGAATTTGATTGAAGCAATCGTGGAGAGCAATAGAACTCGTAAAGACTTCATCGCTGATCGTGTACTGGAGATTGCTGGTGCATATGAGGCAAATGATAGCTGGGATGAGAGTAAGGAAAAGGAAGTTGTTGTCGGTGTTTATCGCCTGACCATGAAGAGCAACAGTGACAACTTCCGTCAGAGTTCTATCCAGGGTGTCATGAAACGCATCAAGGCCAAGGGGGCAACGGTTATCATCTATGAACCGACTTTGAAAGATGGCGAGAAGTTCTTTGGCAGCGTTGTGGTCAATGACTTGGACGAGTTCAAGAAGTGTAGCCAGGCCATTATCGCAAATAGATACGATAAGTGTCTTGATGATGTAAAAGATAAGGTGTACACGAGAGATTTGTTTGGAAGGGATTAAATGTATGGGAAAGCGCGATAAATTGGTTGATTGCCTAAGAGGCTATGCCTGCATGCTAGTTGTTTTTGGGCATGTGATTATGGGCATTAGAAAATCGGGGGGGTATCCCGACATTTGAGTATCCTTTGGAAAAATTTATATGGACATTCCATGTGTCTCTATTTTTCTTTTTGAGTTTGAGTGGATATGTATATAAAATTACTCAAAAGTGGAAATCAAAAGGAAACAGAACAAGGTTTATCGCGTATAAGTTTATCAATTTAGCAGTACCATATTTTTCAATATCAATATTTTACATTTTGATAAATAGCTTAACAGCTAAAACAAATACGAGTTTTTCAGTGACAGATATTTTTTCATTGTGGAAAACTCCCGTGGCGCAATATTGGTACATTTATGCTTTATTTATGTTGCTTCTATTGTATGCTGTTTTGTCCAAGGTATGCAATGATTGGATAATCACTGCTTTTCTTGTTCTTCTAGCGTATATACGGACTGCTATGGGAATCAATGTGCCACTATTTGGAATATGTTTAGGCCATGCGTTTAGCTTTGGAGTTGGGGTGTGTTTGCCGGATATTCAATACTTTAATCGAAAAAAATTGCTCCCATTACTGATAGGGGTACATGTATTGACCGTATCTTTGATATTTGTTTTTCAGATGCAAGATGTGGCACTTCTCAAAGATTACATGCGAATGATTGGTATTATCACAAGCGTATCACTGATTGGAGTAGTAGCCGAAAACAAATCAATACAAAAGTTTTTGCTGTTTATCAATAAGAGGTGTTTTCAGATCTATCTGCTACACACGATATTTACTTCGGCAATAAGAATCGTCCTGATGAAGCTGTCAATTAGTGAATTTTATATTCAGACTTTAATTGGAATGGTTGTTGGAATTGTTGTTCCAATTCTAATTGGAGAGTTCTGCTCTAAAACAGTGCTTTTGAACATCTTCTTTTTTCCAACCAAAACGATTGAACAGCTAAGAACATCATTAAAAAGAAAAAAGGAAATTACAAAATGAAAATAGCAATTATTGGGCATAAGCGAATTCCATCCAATGAGGGAGGAATAGAGAAAGGTGTAGAACAACATGCGGTAAGAATGGTCAAAAGAGGACACAATGTAACTGCATATAATCGTGGCGGTCATAACGTGTTTGGAAAGGAGTTCGACCGGAAAAAACAAAAAGAATACAAAGGAATTCGGATTGTGACGATTCCGACCACAAAGGGGGCAGCCTCGGTTCCAATTTATTCTTTTCTTGCAACGATTCATGCGGCATTTTGCCGATATGATTGTGTGAGCTTTCGTGCGTCAGGTTCGTGTGCCATGATTCCACTTGCTAAACTTTTTGGATTGCGCGTAGTGGCATCGCTACATGGCATAGATAGCCAAAGAGATAAATGGGGTGGGTTTGCGTCAAAATATCTTGAATTTGGAGAGAAAATGGCAGCAACGAAAGCAGATGTGTGCTTGGTTCTTTCTAAAAACATGAAACAATATATTGATGCAAAATACGGAGTGGATTCGATTTTATTTGCTAATGGAATTGATAAACCAGAAAATCACGATGCAGATATTATCAAAGATAAATATGGTTTAGAAAAAGATAGCTATATTCTTTCATTAGGAAGAATTGTTCCAGAAAAGGGATTACAGTATTTGATTGAAGCATTCAAAAAGTGTAAAACCAATAAAAAACTCGTAATTGCTGGTGGTTCGGAATCAAACAAAGACTATTATAATCAGCTGTTAGCATTGGCTGACGGTGACGAGCGAATCGTTTTTACTGGTTATGTGTATGGACAAGAAGTGCAAGAACTTTATAGCAATGCCTATATTTTTGCCTTGCCGAGTAATCTGGAAGGAATGGCAAATGCGTTGCTGGAAGCTATGAGCTACGGAAATTGCTGCTTAATTAGTGATATTCCAGAAAACACTGAAGTGGTTCATGAAAAAGCAATGTGGTTTGAAAAGGGCAATGCAATAGATTTGCAGGAAAAATTGCAAATGCTTTTAGATGCGCCTGAACTTGTGAAAAAATATAAGATGGAAGCTGCACCATATATCTTAGAAAAGTATAATTGGGATATTGTCGTTGATCAAATGTTGCGTGTTTATGCAGGTGACGTTGTTGATTATAATACAGTGCTGAGAGAGCGAGAATGCAGCAGTGGAGAAAAAGTATGAAAGTAGATTTCTACATAAGCAGCCTTTCTAGCGGAGGTGCAGAACATGTGCTGACAAATTTGGCGGCGAATTTTGCAGAGCATGGCATGGATGTTAGCATAACATCTTATGAAAAGCGTCCGCAGTTTTATAGTGTTGCATCAAATGTGAAACTCAATAGGTGTGATTTTACGAATAAAAGCAAGTTAGCAGAATGGCTCTGCGATTATCGCGCCACAAAAAAGTATCTTCGGAAAAGAAAAGCAGCTGTTGCGATTTCATTTTTGAGCAGATGCAATTTTATGCTGATTCTGGCAGGACTTTTTTCAAAGACAAAAATTATTGTTTGCGATAGGAACAATTTGTTGCGGAAATATCCTAAATATGTTTTTGATGTAACGTGCTTTTTGTATCGGTTTGCTGATGTTGTTTGTGTGCAGACTAATGAAATGAAAACTTTTTATCCGCAATATTTACAAAAGAAAATTGTGGTTCTGGAAAATCCATTAGATTTTGATGAGATGGCAGCACAGTGCGAGGGCCGGAGTATAGAAAAAGAAAATACAGTGATTTCGGTTGGACGGCTAGAAAGACAGAAAGATTTTGTAACGCTGATTAAGGCTTATAAAAAAGTGGCCGAGTTATATCCTGACTGGAAATTAAGGATTTATGGACAGGGAAATCGAAAAGATGAACTACAAGATTTGATTGAAAAAGAAAATTTGACTACCAGCGTCAAATTATGTGGCGTGACACACACGCCTTTTCTTGAAATGAAAAAGGCAAGAATTTTTGTTCTGTCGTCTTTTTATGAGGGATTCCCGAATGTGCTTTGTGAAGCTATGCACGCAGGGTTGCCGTGTATTTCGACAAAATGTGAGTGTGGGCCATCTGAACTAATCAATGACGGAAAAAGTGGCTTTTTGGTGCAAATTGGAGATGCTGATCAAATGGCCGAAAAAATTGTAACTCTGGTAGAGAATGAAACTCTGCGGAGAACAATGGGAGAAGAAGCGGAAAAGTCAACGGAACGGTTAAGCAGGGAAGTTATTTGTCAGAAGTGGAGAGAACTTGCTTATCGAGTGAGTGGAGAGAACTTGCTTATCGAGTGAGTGGAGAGGTTCAATAATTATGAGTAATATTGTCAAAAAAACGATTGGCGTGTTGAAAAGCCCTAAAAAGAGAACGATTATTCTGGCACAGCATGGCTTTTTCAAAAATATGAGTGATGAAGATTTTTTGAAGATGCAATTTAAGAATGTTTTTGGATATCCGCTGGACTTAGAAAATCCAAAAACATACAGTGAAAAACTTCAATGGTTAAAATTGCATGATCGGAAGCCAGAGTACACTATGATGGTGGACAAGTATGAAGTGAAGAAGTATGTGGCTTCCAAAATTGGAGAAGAACACATTATCAAGACTTTGGGTGTATGGGATCATTTCGATGATATTGATTTTTCACAGTTGCCGAATCAGTTTGTTTTGAAATGCACACACGATTCAGGTGGATTAGTTATCTGTACGGATAAGTCAAAACTTGATATGGCAGCAGCCAAAAAGAAAATAGAGAAAAGTCTGAAAAACGACTACTATATGCAGAATAGAGAGTGGCCGTATAAAAATGTAAGGCGTAGAATTATCGCAGAAGAATATATGGTCGATGAATCGGGGTATGAACTGAAAGATTATAAAATTTTTACTTTTGATGGAGAAGCAAAAGCGATGTTTATTGCCTCGGATCGCACTAATCCGAATGAGGAAACAAAGTTTGACTTCTTTGATATGGATTTCAACCATTTGCCCTTTACAAATGGGCATCCCAATTCTGAAAATTGGTGCAATATCAATAGACCTAAAGGATTAGATGAAATGAAAAATTACGCCGAGATATTATCAAAGGGGTTGCCAGAGGCGCGCATTGACTTTTATGATATCAATGGCAAAGTATATTTTGGTGAGATTACGTTTTTCCATTGGAGTGGTTTTGAGCGTTTTGAACCGATGGAATGGGATAAAAAATTTGGTGAGTGGATAAAACTTCCGAGAAAGTAAATGGTTTTCCACTGGTAAGGAAGAGGAAAGTAAATGAGGGTTTTACATTTAATTGCTGCAGGCAACAATGGTGGAATTCAAACCTTATTAAAAGACTATGCAAAGTATTCTGGCGAAAATAATGTGTTCTCGTTTATGTGGTATAGCGGTATTACGGAAGAGCAAATGCGGCAACAGGGAGCAGAGACGATTTGCTTTGAAGCAAAAAAAAGTGGTACATTTAAGGCGGCTATTAAACTGTTGAATTATGTTAACGAGAAAAAACCGGATGCTGTTATAGTGCATAGTAGTCCGATGCTTCGATTTTTAGGAACAATAATTAAAGTGTTTCATAAGGAAATGCAACTGTATCTTTACTGCCATGCAGCGATAAAGGATCAACTTGAACAGTATGGAATTATAAAAAGGACAGTGTACGACTTCATCAATAGAGCTTGTATTGAAAAATGCGAGAAAGTAATTGCTATTTCTAATTATGTTAAAGGAACAGTACAGAGGGCCTATAATACTCCAAATGAAAAAATAGCTGTGATTTATAATTCGGTAGACACTGAAAAGTTCGATAAACCAATTCATCTCGCTGAAAAAAAGGTGAAAATCGTTTTCATCGGTCGAGTTGTCAAAGTTAAGGGAATTCAGTTTGCCATCGAAGCCCTAAGTAAAATTCCAGATAATCTTCAATGGGAATTCAATGTCGTAGGAGACGGTGCTTACCGTGATGTGCTGGAAAAGTTAGTAAAAGAAAAAAAACTCGAAGATAAAATTACTTTCTGGGGTAGTCGAAACGATGTGCCAGATATTTTATCTCAAATGGATATTTTTCTTCATCCTTGCACATGGGAAGAAGGATTTGGTATTGGCATTGTTGAAGCAATGGCAGCTGGGAAATTGTGCATTTGCAGTAATTCTGGAGCGATTCCTGAAATCATTACGAATGGAACTGATGGATATTTAGTTGAAAAATGTAATGCAGATGCGCTGGCAGATATGTTAATGAAAGTCATGCAGCAGAGAAACGCATGGCAGAAAATTCAAGAAAACGCAAAAAGAACGGCGCAGAAATATAGCGCAGTGAAATTTGCACACGAACTTGACGACTTGCTGGAACAGAGTAGTGGTGGGAGGAAAAAATGAAAGTAGGAATTCTCACGTTCCATAATGTAACGAACTATGGCGGTGTTCTGCAATGCTTTGCCTTGCAGAACGCTCTTTCAAATTTGGACTATGATGCTGAAGTAATTGATTACACGAATGAGTATTTCAAGAAATATTATTCGCCATTCTTTATTCAAGAAAAAAATCTGCGGAAGTTTTTATATATGGTTTATGCTTTCCGGCAGAAATGTGGTCGCAATAAGAAATTTCGAGAATTTCGAGATAAATGGCTTAAAATGAGTGAACAGACATTTGATGCGAAAAGTATCATTCAAGTAGATACGATTTATGATGCGATTATTACAGGAAGCGATCAGGTTTGGAATATGGAACTGACGCGTGGAGACGAAAATTATATGCTTCCATTTTGCAAAAAAGCAAAGAAAGTATCTTACGCGGCTAGTTTTGGCTTTTCTAAAGTTCCAAATCAACTAAGAGAGGTATATGCAGAAGATTTAAAAGGTTATTCGGCAATGTCAGTACGAGAGGAAAGTGCTGCTCAAATTGTAAAAGATTTGATTGGAATTGAGCCACCAGTTCAGATTGATCCGGTCTTTTTACTGACTGAAAATCAATGGGAAAAGACGCTTGATGGGGAACCTCGTTTATGCGAACAAGAATATATCTGTGTCTATAAGATTAACCAGAGTGAAGCATACAATCTGGCAAAAAGGCTTAGCGCAGAAACAAATCTTCCAGTTGTGACAATTAAGGCAGACAAAACTTGTCCAAGAGAATTTATAAAGCTAAAAGAAGCGTCACCGACGGATTTTGTAAATGCAATTTATAACGCAAAATATGTGATTACCGATTCTTTCCATGGAACAGCTTTTTCCATTGTGTTCAAGAAAAACTTTGTTAGCTGTGCAGATAAAAGAAAGAATAACCGAAATACTAGAATTGACAATGTCCTAAAGTGCTTTCAGTTATCGCATAGAACGGATGCAAGTGGGCTTTCTGCTTTGGAAAGTCAGGACGATATGAAAACGGTAGATCAACTGATAGCCCAAGAAAGGAAGAAAGCGTTCGAGTTTTTGAACAGAGCGTTGAGTTGAGGAACTTACATGAAAGTAAAAAAGAAGGAGCTTTGGACAATTCCCTTTTCCATTCTCTTTTTGCTGGTTGTTTTTAAGGGAACAGAAAAAGGAAGCCTTTTGATTTATGCCTATGCAATGGAGTGCGTGGGTGTAATGGCCGTGATTGCTATAACAGGATACTGCATGAATAAGAAGTGGTTTCACTTCACGGTTGACTTATGGCCGGTATTGTATGTTGCAGTTTTACTAGCTTATATATTATATGGATATTTTACATACACTTATAGCAAAGCAGCAACAGCAACATTTATTTACCGATATATCATTTTCATTCCGATTATGCTATTTGCACTGAATGTGAAGGATACAGTGCGATTATTTCAGTGGAGTGAAAAGTGGATACTTTTGATAGCAGGTGTATTCTGCTTGCAATATCCTTTTAGTGGAATTAACGGTTCATTCCTTGGTAGTTATCAAAACGTGGCTGCAGCATTGAGTATTGGCCTTACGATTATGCTGGTTGATCTTTTTACCAGAGAAAAAGTCAGACGGAAAGATATTATTTTAATTCTTTTTGTTACATTAGCTTTGCTAATGACGGGTAAGAGAACATTTACGATTATTCCGTATGGCATACTTTTCTTCTTTTACTTGAAAGGTTGCACACCTGAAAGACGAAGAAGAATTTTAAGAATTCTGCTTCCGATTCTTGTAGCGATTCCGGTCGTTGTTTTTCTAAAGCCGGATTTATTGCTTATGGTTACCCGTATGTTTGATTCTGATGGTAACATTTCACTGACCGGACGGCAACATTATTGGGAACTTGCAGCGGCGTTGTGGAGAGATAATTTTGTACATGGAATAGGAATCGGTACTTACTCGACATACATTGTGGAAAACAGTCAAATGGTTCTGTCGCAGTTTGGTGTGCAGCATGTCTATTCAACACACAATATTTACTTGCAGCTTTTAGCGGAAGGCGGTATTGTGGGCTTTGCATTATGGGTTTTGTTCTTTATATGCGGTATTGTATCAAGTTATAAAATGCTTGGAAAAGTAAAGCAGAAACAAAAACCAGTTTACATTGATCTATGCAGTAAAGCACTGGCTTTGCAACTTTGGTTTGTCTTGTACGGCTTTACAGGGAACCCACTAACATCTGTGAACCACATGTATCTATTCCTATTTGCGACGATGATTACACAGTCGGTAAAAAGTGAACTGAGAAGTGAAACTGTGGAATAAAGTTTTTGTGGGAGGAGAAGTTGTTGAAAATATCAGTTATTATTCCAGCATACAATGTTGAAAAAACATTAGTTGAATGTGTGGAGAGTATCATATCTCAGGGAATTACTGACTGTGAGATTTTGATTGTAAATGATGGTTCCACAGATAGTACTCTGACAGTTTGCAATGAATTAAAAGAAAAGAATGAGGCCGTTAGGGTAATTTCGCAGGCCAATAGTGGTGTTTCAGTTGCTCGCAATACGGGCATACAAGCTGCCTGCGGTGAATGGTTGATTTTTGTTGATGGCGATGATGCACTGCAACCAGAATCACTAAACAAAGTAAACTTTGATGTCAAAGAGGATCTTCTAGTATTTGGCTACCGTAAGAAATTGCTGGATGAACCATATAGTCAGAGACTTTCTGTGGTTTGTGAAACTGCGGAAACAATGAAGAAAATCATATTGAATAAGGCCGGCTACCCGGACTATATGAAGAAAGTTCGGGTATTAGATAGTGTTTCTTGTTGGACTTGTTGGGGAAAGGCGTTTCGTCGTAATCTGATTTTGCAAAATCAAATTAAATTTCCAGAAGGAATTACGCACGGGGAAGATTTGATATTCAATTATCGTTACTGCTCGGTGGCAAAAAATATTCAATTCGTTGACATTCCTGTTTATTATTACAGGATAACAGAGGGGTCTGTTGCACACAGATTTAATCCTAATCGTCTAAAAAATACAGATGCATTACTAAAAACTTTGATGAAAGAGCCAGAAGTTAATGATTCAGAGGATTTTAATTATTTTGTATTTGATAGATTGTATAATTGCTGCCATGCTTATTTTGGAAAAGAAAATACATCGCTAACGAAAGAGCAAAAGGTAAAACTGTTGGGAGAATTGTGTGAAGCAAAGTGGTATAAGAAATCTTTAACGATTACGTCTATAAGAAAATTGTCCGCAGGCAAAAAGACTAGAATGAAAAAATGGTATACGTTGCAGTTATTAAAAAGAAAGAAATATGAAAGCACAATTCGACTTTATAATGGAGAGTGCGTATTAAGTCGATTCTTTGACTAAGAAACTTGGAGGATAAACACGGTGATGGAGAACAAACCACTTGCTTTTGCAGTAAAACATAAAAATATTGAAGAACGTATGGAATCTCGTTCAGGAGGAATTTTTACTGCCGTATCAGATATTATTTTAGAGCAAAATGGTGTTGTCTATGGCTGTGCATTGGACGAAAACTTACAAGCAGTACATATTAGAGCAGAAACAACAGAAGAACGAAATCGTATGAGAGGTTCAAAATATGTACAAAGCCGGATGGGGAATATTTTTCATGGCGTAAAAGATGATTTGGAGCAGGGGAGGAAAGTTCTATTTACAGGAACATTTTGTCAAGTGGCGGGCTTGAAATCATTTTTGATGAAGCCGTATGAGAATTTGTATTGCATGGATATTATTTGTCATGCAGTACCGAGTCCACTTATATATCGCCGCTATTTGCAATGGCAGGAAGAACGATATGGGAAAATCAAAGAGATAGACTTTAGAAATAAGAAAGATTTTGGTTGGCACTCTCATATTGAAACACTTTTATGTGAAAAGAAAAAAGTGGACGATAGAGTTTGGACATCAATCTTTTATAACAATCTTTTTATTCGTCCATCGTGTTATGAATGTCCTTATAAGACGCTTTTACATGAATCAGATATTACGATTGGTGACTATTGGGGTATAGAAAAAGCAGCACCCGGATTTGATGATAACAATGGGGTGTCGTTAGTTTTAATTAACAGTGATAAGGGTTTGGCGTTATTTGAAGCAACTCAAAAGAGCATAAATTTTGAAGCAACAAAGATAGAAGATAGTATGCAGCAACCGCTGTGCGCACCATATCAGAGGCCAGAAAACCGTAACGAGGCATGGACGGATTTTTCTGAAATGTCTTTTGATGAATTTGCAAAAAAATACGGCCGTGATGGGTTAAAACAGAAGATTAAGATTGGTATAAGCCGAGTGAAAAAGTTGGCCGGAAAATATTGAGGACTATGTACCTGTAAGAAAATAGACGGAGAACAAAGATATGGCAATTAAGGATAAAAAGGGAAAAATTGGAATACTGACATATCATGCGGCAGATAATTATGGCTCGGTACTTCAGGCATACGCATTAAGTCACTTCCTGTCAGAAAATTTCTTTGAAAATTGTGAAATTATAAACTATCGCTCGGAATTACAACAGAAGATGTATGCGTTGTATTTTGAAAATAAGTCTATAAAAGATATATTCAAAAACCTGTATATTTTCTTTGTACTAAAATCAAAAAGATTAAATAAGATTCACGACTTTTTGGCTTTTAGAAAAAAGTATTTGAAAATGTATCCGCAAAATCCCACATCCAGCATTTCGGACTTAGAGTTGAACAGATACGATATTATCGTGTGTGGAAGCGATCAGATATGGAATGTAAGAGTTAAGGACTATAACGACATTTATATGTTGAAAAATATTCCTACTCATTGTTGCAAATTATCTTATGCGGCCAGTATGGGCGGCATTGATTTAAAACTTACGGCAGAAGAAACTCGTGAGATTCACAAGAATTTGAAAAACTATGCAGGTGTTTCCGTGCGTGAAAATGTTGCGAGAAAGATGCTGTCCGAGTGTTCTCTTGACAATGTGGAAACTAATATTGACCCGACATTTTTGCTTGCGGCAGAACAATGGAAGAATATTATGTCTCCTAGAATTATAGAAGAGGAATATATTTTCTTCTACTCGGTGGACTATAATGAAGAATCGGTGAAAATTGCGGAGTGGTATGGAGATACATTGAATCTTCCTGTGATTTATGTGAATACCTCTTGGCGGTCTTATTTTATAAAGGAAGGCCGGATGAGGTGTGCGAATACATCAAAAATAGAGGATTTCTTATCGCTGGTGTACTATGCAAAAGCTGTTCTGTCTGGTTCGTTTCATGGAACGGCATTTTCTCTGATTTTTAATAAGCCATTTTATCGTATTCAGAGAAATCGAAATCAGAAAGCAGTTATAGATGATAGAGTTAGAAGCCTATTTGGCGTACTTGATGTACAAGATAGGGAGATTTCAGCAGAAAACTATAAAGATAAAGTAGATGACCTGTTTGATATGGAATATCAAACTGTTAATAAAAATATCCAAAATGCGAGAGAAAAGGCAAGAGAATATTTTGCTGATTCTTTGGCAAAAGAGGTAGAAAATGAAAATTGAACGAACTAAGAACGCTGCAAGAAATGTTGTCTTTGGCGTTGTATTAAAAATCTATGCTTTGGCATTGCCCTTCGTAATGCGGACAGCAATGATTTATTGGCTTGGTATTGAGTATCTAGGCTTAAACAGCCTTTTTACCTCAGTGTTGCAAGTATTAAATTTGGCGGAGCTTGGAGTTGGCTCCGCAATGACATTTTCAATGTATAAACCTATCGCAGAAGATGATCGTGATAAAATTTGTGCATTGATGAATCTATATCATTTTTACTACCGCGTAATAGGAGGAGTAGTATTAGTTGGTGGATTGGCAGTCCTTCCGTTTTTGCCTCATTTGATTAAAGGAAGTGTTCCACCGGACATCAATATTTATGTTCTATATTTCTTGAATTTGGCGGCAACAGTTCTTACATATTGGCTGTTTGCATATCGTAATAGCATTTTTAGCGCATACCAGCGAACGGATGTGGTAAGTAAAGTTACGATTGTTACAGACACTATAAAATATGCGATTCAAATTTTTGTTTTGGCTTGCTTCCACAGCTATTACTTGTATGTCATTGCAATTCTTGCAACACAAGTTTTAAATAATGTTAGCATTGCATACTTGTCGCGCAAGATGTATCCACAATATGAGCCAAAAGGAAAAGTGTCAAAAGAAGAACGGCGAGAGATCAATAAACGTATCAGCGATTTGTTTACATCCAAACTGGGAGGAACAATCGTTGGTTCTGCTGATACTATTGTGATTTCTTCTTTCATTGGTCTGAAAGTTTTGGCAGTCTACCAAAATTACTACTATATTATTACGGCACTATCAGGTATTGTTATCATTCTTTTTAATGCTGTCACTGCTGGTAGTGGAAACAGCATGGTAACAGAATCGAAAGAAAAAAATTACCACGATTTCAAAAAACTTTCGTGGATCACCTATTGGATGATTGGATTTGTTATTTGCGGTTTGTTCTGCCTGTATCAAACCTTAATGAAAGTATGGGTTGGAGCAGAGTTAATGTTGGACGACAACTTCGTTTTGCTGTTCTGTTTGTACTTTGCAGGAAACATGACGATTCAGCTTTTAAGCGTATACAAAAATGCAGCTGGCATCTGGCATGAGGATCGCTTTCGGCCGTTGATTTCTGGTATTGCTAACCTTGTATTGAATCTGATGATGGTAAAGTTTATTGGACTATATGGCATTGTGCTGTCTACGATTATTAGTGTTTACCTTATCAGTGCGCCGTGGCTTCTGCATAACGTATTTACTTTGATTTTTCCCGGAAAATTCAAAGATTACGGAAAAGATTTGCTGACGTATACGGTTACAATTATTGCTGTAACATTCATTACAAGCCGTGTTTGTAATTTGATTCCAGATTCGGGATTTGTAATTTTGCTTGTAAAGACGCTGGTTTGTACAGTTGTTTGCAATGGATTATTCTTGCTGATATATCACAAAAGTCCGATGTTTAAAGAAGTATTGCAAATGGCTCACAAGATTATAAAACGAAAGTGATATTTTTGATGAAAAGGAGAATACGAACCTGATGGATAATGTTTATCAGAATAGCGCGAACTGTTGCGGTTGCGGTACTTGCATGATAGTTTGCCCAAAACATGCAATCTCAATGAAATGTGACGAGAAAGGGTTTGTTTATCCTACAATCAATAGCGATATTTGTATAGATTGCGGTGCGTGCAAAAGGACCTGTGTCTTTTCCAAAAGAAAAAGTGAAATGCCCGTGGGCAGTAGCATAGATTGCTATGCTGCCTATAATACGGATAAGACGGAATTAAGTATGTCTACGTCCGGAGGTGTTTTTTCAGCTCTAGCGCACTCGTTTCTAGAACAAGGTGGCTGTGTCGCCGGTGCCTGTATGGAACTTGAAAATGAAGCAACTGTTCATGCGTATCATACAGTAATCAATGCAAAAGAAAAATTGTCTGATTTGCAGGGTTCAAAATATGTGCAAAGCAACTTGTGGGAGTGCTGGGATACACTTGAAAGTGTTTTGAAAGAAGGGAAAATTGTCCTGTTTTCAGGAACACCATGTCAAGTGGATGCGGTCAAAGAAAAATTCAAAAAATATCTTGGAACGCAGCTTTTTACCATTGATGTTGTCTGTCATGGTGTTCCCAATAAGAAGTTTTTGGAAGATTTTTTGGTAGAATATCAGAACAGAGAACATCTGCAAATCAAGAAAATTGTTTTTAGAGATAAAACAAATGGCTGGGGGCATAGTGGCAGTATTGTTACAAGTGACAACAAAACTCTTGCGTTTTCAAGGCGTGAATTTTCATTTTATAAATACTTTATAGATGGGGAAATTAGCCGTGATAGCTGCTATTCTTGCCCGTATGCCTGTCAAGATCGAGTGGGAGATATTACGATTGGTGACTATTGGGGTATAAAAAATTATGATCCGCAGCTACTCATGGAAAATGGGGGGACATTTGACTTTAAGCAGGGGGTGTCCTGTTTAATTGTGAATGATGAACGCGGTATAGAACTTTTGGAAAAGTTTGGTGGTACACTGCAAAAAGCTCCTATTGAGATTCAAAATGTAATGAAAATCAATAAGCAGCTACGGGAACCAGCAAAGCATACGGAACTGAGGGATAAAATATTCTCGCTTTATACGCAGAAAGGATACTCTGCCGTTGAGAAGTTGTTCCGAAAGCAGCAATTCCACAGAAATATTAAAAATAAGATTAAAGCACTTATAAAAAAATAAGAACTGCTTTTTTTATGGTGGAGGTATGATTGAAAATGAAGGAGAGTAAGGAGTTTCCAATCTTATATAAACGAAAAGAAGAATGTTGTGGATGTACGGCTTGTTATGCGATTTGTCCTAAAGAAGCTATCTCCATGTTGGAGGATGAAGAAGGATTTGAATATCCTCATATTGACGAAAGCAAATGTGTTAAATGCTTCTTGTGCATAAAGGTCTGTCCATTAAAGAAAGCAAAAATGCTTGAATCATAAGTGAACTATACTGTGGAGAAAGAAAAAATGAATGAGAGAATTCGATGGATTGACTATGCAAAAGGTATCGCGGCAAGTTTGGTGTTAATAGGACATTTTGTTCCTCTGAGATCGTTGCAGATATTTATATACTCATTCCACATGCCGTTGTTTTTCTTTTTAGCAGGAGTGACATTTAGGGGTCAGTAACCCAATTTTAGAACTTTTACTGAGAAAAAGTTCATGCAGATTATGGTTCCGTATTTTATTTTTGTGATACCGATGTTTATTATGAAATGCTTGCAGGATATTCATGTTGGAAACATGCCAACGGCGTGAGCCTGAAGGAGATTCAGGAGTGGCTGGGGCACAGCGATATCAGCACCACCAGCAATATTTATACCCATCTGGATTTTTCCAGCAAGGTGTCCTCGGCGAATGCAATCGTCAATATCTTCCCAGAAAACACCAAAGTAT
>ERZ1026858.927-NODE-927-length-15546-cov-24.880576_pt1 | contig 15546 bp, 19 predicted proteins | sample MGYA00380159_ERZ1026858 | MGnify/ENA primary metagenome ERZ1026858 (study PRJEB33269, sample SAMEA4719795) | human gut metagenome | biome: human-associated habitat; feature: organic feature; material: feces | place: Cameroon | collected 2013-10 ...
CTACATGGGACATGGGAGCCAAGATCACCATCGACTCGGCTTCGCTCATGAACAAGGGTTTCGAGGTGACTGAGGCCAAATGGCTCTTCGGCGTTCCTGCCGACAAGATAGAGGTGCTCATCCATCCGCAGAGTGTCGTGCACAGCGCAGTGCAGTTTGTCGATGGAGCCGTGAAGGCTCAGTTGGGTGTGCCCGATATGCGTCTGCCCATACAGTATGCCTTCTCCTTCCCCAAGCGCCTGCCTCTGCAGGGCGACCGTCTCGACTTGTTCAAGACCAAGGACCTGCAGTTCTTTGAGCCCGACTACGAGAAGTTCAAATGCCTGCGCTTGGCTTTCGAGGCTATCAGGAAAGGCGGTAACATGTCGTGCATCGTCAATGCTGCCAACGAGGTGGTCAATGCCGGCTTCCGCCGTGGCGAGTGTGGATTCTTGCAGATGGGCGACATCATAGAGCAGGTGATGGCGAAAGCCACCTTCGACAGTCAGCCCGACCTCGACGTCTATCTGCAGACCGATGCCGAGGTCCGACGCATTGCTGCCGAACTGATGAAGAGTGCGTCATAATATATAATAAGGTGTGAGCGACGCCGTATATATATATAATAAGGTGTGCACACTGTCAATCACGAATTATCAATAAAGTTTATCAATCATAATCATGGTGAACGGCGGAAGGAGCCTCACAAAAGTCTCAGCTTTCAGCCTTCACAGTTCAAAGTAAAACAATGGAAATATTCTTGATCAAGGCGCTTCAGCTCATGTTGGCGCTTTCCATATTGGTGTTGCTCCACGAGGGCGGTCACTTTTTCTTCTCCAAGCTCTTCGGAGTAAGGGTAGAGAAGTTCTATCTCTTCTTCGACCCTTGGTTCCATCTCTTCGAGTTCAAACCCAAGAATTCGGACACTACCTACGGAATGGGTTGGCTGCCATTAGGCGGATACTGCAAGATTTCGGGTATGATCGACGAGAGTTTCGATACCGAGCAGATGAAGCAGCCCGAACAGCCCTGGGAGTTCCGCTCCAAGCCAGCCTGGCAGCGACTGCTCATCATGATAGGCGGTGTGCTGGTCAACTTCGTGCTGGCGCTCTTCATCTATTCGATGATTCTCTTCCACTGGGGCGACGAGTACGTGGCTACCAAGGACATGAAGCAGGGAATGGCGTTCAACAGCGAGGCCAAGGCCTTGGGATTCCAGGATCATGACATCTTGGTAGGAACCGAGGAGGGCGAGTTCAAGACCTACGATGGCGACATGTTCCGTGCGCTCTCTACAGCCCACAGAGTCGACATTATCCGTAATGGCAAGCCTATGAGCCTGCAGCTGCCCGGCGACATCAACATGCTGGGCATGTTCAAGGCCACTCCCCGTTTTGTGGAAATCTATCAGCCGCTTCGTATCGACAGTGTGGCAAAGGGCACACCTGCCGCCAAGATAGGTCTTACTCCTGCCGATAAGATTCTGAGCATCAACGGTCAGAAGGTGGAGACTTTCAATGCCTTCACCAACGAGATGGGCCGCATCGACGACCAGCTGGCTGTCGCCACTACAGCCAAGGACAGTGCAGCCGTCCTCAATGCCCAGTTGACGGTGCTGAAAGCCAATGGCGACACGCTCACCACGTATGTTCAGCTCGATGCCTCAGCGGGATACACCCGCATGGGATTCGTCAACTACAATATTGTACGCGACTATAAGGTGACTCACATCCGTTACGGATTCTTCGAGAGCTTCCCTGCCGGCATCAAGTATGGCTGGAATGTGCTGTCGGGCTATGTGGGCGACATGAAATACGTCTTCTCTAAGGAGGGAGCCAAGAGCCTGGGCGGTTTTGGCGCACTGGGAAGCCTCTTCCCACCCATGTGGGACTGGCACGCTTTCTGGTTGATGACAGCCTTCCTGAGCATCATCCTTGCCTTCATGAACATCCTGCCTATCCCAGCACTCGATGGCGGACACGTGTTCTTCCTCCTCTACGAGATGATAACAGGGCGCAAGCCTGGCGACAAGTTCCTTACTTATGCTGAGTATGCGGGCTTCACCATCCTCTTGCTCCTTCTCGTCGTTGCCAACCTCAACGACGTGTTGCGTCTCTTCGGCATCATTTAAGGAATAATCTGTAAATTAACTGAGTCCACTTTAAAAAGTACCCTTATGTTTTGATGGTACTTTTTTAAGTGGACTCTTAAATTGTAGTGTTGCGGAATTAAGGTTAAACAATTTCTCAATACTCCTTACTACAAGAATCAGCGCTGTTTTCAAATAAAATCAATTATTTTTGTTCCAGCAATGTCACCTTTCGCTCGTGCCGCTTGTTATATAAATGAACTGGTTCTGCAAGAAGCAACAAACGCACCGCTTCTGCACATAACGATATAACAAACAACAAGTATAACAATTTAAAAACGAAAGAAGAATATGGATAATTTAGTAGAAATCTTGGTTCCGTTAGGAGTAGCAGTAGCCCTCCCGGTATGTATCGTGTCAATCATTTTCAGAAGCGCGATGGCGGCAGACCGCAACCGCAAGGAGATAGTGCTCGCCGCATTGGAGAAGAACCCCAACCTCAACGTAGAAGACCTCTTGAAGGGCATGAAGAAGTCGGAGAAGCTTATCAAGGAGAAGCTTCTCGCCAGACTTGAACGCGGCTGCCTCTGCTGTCTTATGGGCGTGGCGTTCATATTGCTCTACTTCTTCTGTGTAGTGATCAGAACAGATATGCTCCTTATCGTAGGTGCAGCGCTGATATCTATCGGCATCGCCTTCCTCATAAGCTACTTCGTAGGCCGCAGTATGCTCGCCAAGGAGATGGAGGCAGAGCAGCAGAACATGAAGCAAGAGTAATAACGTATGACGAGAGAACAATTCATAGCACTTGTGAAGAATGAGCTGGTGGCGTTGCGAGGCTTCCTGCTCGCCCTCTGCTGCGGCAAGCGCGATGATGCCGACGACATAGCTCAGGAGACGCTGGTGAAGGCTTACCTCTCCTCGTCGGCCTATCGAGACAAGGGCAAGTTTCGCGCGTGGCTGTTCACGATAGCACGCAACACCTTCCTCAACCATAAGGCAAGCAAGCGCACGTTCGACGACATCTCTGCAGCGCGCAGCGTGGCGTCAGCAACGTCAGCCGACTCCGCCTTCCGCTATCAGGAGCTGTACATGGCGCTCGCCACGCTCTCGCCCAAGGAGCGCTCTGCAGTGGTGATGTTCTACATGAGCGGCTACTCGGTGAAGGAGATAGCCGACATCACCGACTGCACCATAGACGCCGTGAAGAAGCAACTCTCGCGCGGCAGAGACAACCTTAAAACAATATTGAACGTATGAAGAAAGATAAAGCACTTGAGGAGCTCTTCCTCGCAGCCCGACCTACCTTCGATGACGGCGACGCATTCATTGCCCGACTCGAGAAACGCCTCGACGCCGTTGAGTATCTGAAGCAGCACGAAGAAGCCAGCCTCAGACGCTACCGCTATGCCATGCTCGCAGCCTTCGTGCTTGGAGTTATCTTGGGAGGAGGCGTCATAGCCGTTATGCTCGCCATGCCAGCCGAACAGCCACTCTTTTCGTTCGGCGTGGAGAACGCCCTGCTCGTAGCGCTCGGACGGTATTCGCGATATGCAGTGCTCGTGCTCGTCTCGGGCCTTGTATGCTTCACGATAGTTAGTATAGTGAACATCGTAGTAGATTTGTTGAGTCTGCGCGACCAAACACGGGGTAATTACTCAGCACCCTATTGTCATGAGTTGTTACGTTAATACAGTGAGTCAACTCGTCTTACAAATAAAACTAAAAGTGGTCAACTAAAATCATTAAACCACAAACTAAAATCGTTAAACCACAATGGGCAAGTTTACCCACAGCGTTGGGCAGATACTAACAACGCCCTTTGTTGACTTTTCTTGATGGTAATTTTGACTTTTCTGTATAAATGCTCATTAAATGGCACAAATGTGCCCCTTGCTGGGCACTTTTGTGCTATAAGTAGGCATCTTGCAAGAATCAGTATTCACACATGAAATTGCTGGAATTAGTATTTTTAAAATGAATTACGCAAAAAAACTTCACCCTTCATCTATTCGCGTGAAACCCCGATAAACACAGGGGATTCAGAGGGCGAAGGGTGCAAAATCACCCTTCATTACCCTTCATACCCTTCATCTTTTTGCCGCTTACACGCGGAGCCGCTTACGTACTAATTTATAAATATTTCCTTTTTTTCGAAGAAAGCACGTTGGTTTCGATAATTCTTTGTATCTTTGCCGATGTATTTGGCTTATGTCATCTCCAAGACTTCGTTGGTAAACAAAAAGTATTTTATATGATAACAAGGACAGTTCCACATATCGTTCAATATCAAGGGTCTAAACGAAATTTAGCTCCTCAGATATTACAATTTATGCCTCGCAAATTTAATCGGCTTATAGAGCCATTTGCGGGTATGGCGGCTATTACTATAGCTGTATCGAAGCAGCAACGGGCAAATCAATATTGCTTAAATGATTTAAATGCCCCTTTGGTAAGAATTTTGCGCGAAGCAATAGAAACTCCGGATGTGCTTATTGCTGAATATTCAAAAGTTTGGAATGAACAGTTAGACTTCGAAGGTGGAAGCGTTGCGCATTTTTATAAAGTAAGAGATGAATTTAATGCTGGCGATAAGGCTGCAGCCAATATGCTTTATTTGTTAGCTCGATGTGTGAAAGGTTCTGTAAGGTATAGTTCGACAGGTATGTTTAACCAATCTCCAGACAAACGGAGAATGGGGACAACTCCTGCGACATTAGCCAGAAATATTTATCAAATATCTAGTTATTTAAAAGGAAAAACAACATTTTCTTCTTTTGATTATAGAGAAGTGCTAAAGCAAGCCGTTCCTGGAGATTTAGTTTATATGGATCCACCATATCAGGGAGTTTGTAATACTCGTGATAATAGATATTATGCAGGGATAGAATTCAATGATTTTGTAGGTGCAATAGACGAATTGAATATTCGGGGAATAGACTTTATGATAAGTTATGATGGGCAATGTGGTAAAAAACAATATGGCATAGACTTACCCGACGAATTGGGGTTGCGCAAAGTATTGTTGAATGCAGGCCTATCTAGTCAAAGTGTATTGTTAGGACGCAATGAGGTTACCTATGAGGCTCTTTATTTAAGTAAAAATTTACAAAATAAAGTGCAGCCAGTCTATCACCAAAAACTCTTATTTGAAGAAATTGTATGAAATATCCAAAGGCAATAATTAATAAATTGAATTCCATAACAGAAAAGCGTCCTTGTACTGTGATTCAACACATTTTAAAATATGGTTTTATAACAACAGAAGAACTAAAGGAAAAATATGGTTATGAGCATGCTCCTCGTGCAGCGAGAGATGTCAGAGAGCGGGGTGTAAATTTGGTTACTTATAGAGTAAAGGCTACTGATGGAAGAAGTATTGCTGCATATAAATTTGGTACACCTGTATTTGTTGATGATAAAGTTTCTAAAGTTGCAGGTCGTACGGCTCTGTCAAAAGCCTTAAAAAAAGCTTTGTTGGAAAAATATGGTGCAATATGTTTTGTGTATTTGCAACCAATGGAGAAACGATTGTTACAAGTTGACCATAGAATTCCTTATGAAATAGGTGGTGAGCAGGATGAAAAAAATATTGATTGTTACATGCTTTTAAGCCCTTCGGCTAATAGAGCTAAGTCATGGACATGTGAACATTGCCCGAATTGGTCGATGCGAGATGTGGAGTTTTGTGCTAGTTGCTTTTGGGCACATCCTGAAGAATATACTCATATTGCAGGTCGTAAAGAACGACAAATTGTGTTAACATTCACAGATAATGAAATAGAAGATTATAATAAATTGATTGAGCTTGTTGGGTTAGAACAAGCCGAAGATACGATTAAGCAATTAGTGGCTGATTTTATTCAGAAGGACGATATAAAAGGGTAGATAAGTGAAAAATGTTCATGAGGAAAGCTGTCGCGTTTGCTATGATATTTCTTCACCACCCTTCATCATATTATTAATCAGAGGCTTTCGTGAGTTTCTCTTTACATTTTCCTTGCTGAGATTTCTGTATTTTCAACTGAATCTTATTTATGTGTGAATATTGGAAATATGAGCAAAGAGAAAGATGCTGAAAATCAGACAGTTATAATTTTTGTGCTTGAAGGATAATATTTATAAGGTTCTTATGTCGTACGACATGGACCCATATAAACGTACGATTGCAACACTATTGCCGTACGACATGGGATTATATAGTCGTACAACATGAGTTCATAATAAAGCATTACTATTATTCTTTGATGCGAAAAGTTGTAAAATGAGAATCATTTTTATGCTGAAATCTATTTCTTGAGAGCTACATCGACAAAAAACAAGTAAGCAAAATCTATAAGGAAATATTTACAATGAAGAAAGACATTCGTTTCTCTCTTATTCCCATCCTGGGTTGACTGATGGGTCTAATTCAGGCTTCTATTGAGACTAACCATTAGCTTCTATTAAGGCTAATCATCGCCTCCTATTATGCTTACTTTTTGCCGTTTTCAGATTTCGGTTGACTAATAGAGTTTGGCTCATGCTTCTATTATGACCAGTATTTGTCTTCTATTATGACCATTCCGGGTCTTCTATTATGACCAAGTCAAGGCTTCTATGATGACCCAGCTAAGGCTTCTATGATGCTTGCTTTGAAGCAAAATCTCTTTCGGACAAGCCTTCTTCAACTTCAAGAGAAACTTATTTCTCTTCCATTATATCAGCTCTGGAACGAATGATGCAAAGCATAAACGCGGAGCCGCTTACCCAATGAGAATGAAGGGAGATGAAGGGTGATGAAGGGTGGATTTGTGCCATTCAGCCCCTGAAACCCCGATAAACACAGGGGGTTCCGAGGGATAGATGAAGGGTGAAGGGTTTTTGTGTAATTCTATTTGAAAACCAACAGGTTGAGAACAGGTGTCTTATCGCTTTGCGCTTTCAGAATCAACGTTATTTCGAACGAAGGTAAAATGATGTTAAAAACAATAGAATGCATTTTTTTGCACTGCCCAATAGTAACTTTGCAACAAGTTATTAACAGAGCCCACTTTAAAAAGTCGAAAATCACATTTTTGTCTTTGTAACTTATTGATAATCAATAGCTGATTATTTGTAAGATAGCCAATAGTTTTGTGACATACTCCACATCATATTGCGGAAAGGAAGACACGAAGTAAACCTCTCCAAACTTGCCATGGGCAATTTTACTCTTAATCTTGTTAACTACAGCATCTTGCATATAGATATTGATTTTGTTTTGGTCGGAATGATTGCAAATATTTCCGACTGCGAAGATATTGTTTTTATTTCAAATAACAATGTTTTTCCCTTCGAAATTAAGTTTTCTTGGCTGAAAAATGGCATTTCTTGTCATTTGTATAATAATGTTTTACTTTCTCTACCAAATAGGCTTCATTGACTATCGAAGCCGCTTTCATATTTCGAGGCACTTTTCTATTAAAGTTTATGCTTTAGTAACGACAAGTTTTCAATAGGGGTGCTGAGTAGTTACCTTGTCCTGAACTGAGGTGAAATGATGTTAAAAACAATAGAATGCATTTTTTTGCACTGCCCAATAGTAACTTTGCAACAAGTTATTAATTTAAACAAAGATAATCATGGAAGTAAAAATGCAAGACATGTCATTTAAGAGCATGCAAGAGACAAATGGCGGTTACGAACTGCCTGAGGTGGTAATTATTGGGCATCGGAAAACTTGGTGGGAATCTCTCAAAGAGGCGATTCAGAATGTGGATTGGTATATGATGTACCTTAACCGATTCTAAAAAGAGAGTGTGTTTCAGACTGTCTAAAAAAACGATCAGGACTTGAAACACGCTCTCTTTTTTATACTATAAAAGAATATATGTAACTCCATTCAGTAATATATGTGCGAATATACTTGCGTAAATTCCCAAGTTCAATCTGAAATAAGTAAACAATATTCCAGCACTAAATTGTGGCAAACAAGCAATGATGAGATAGGGTAAGTAACGCATTTCTACATGGTAATTATTTATATGCATTAGGGAAAACCATAAGATAGAAAACCAGATGAATGACCTATATAGATATTTATTACTTTTGATACTATCATACCTTGCTTGCGGTATCTTGTAAAAAAGATATCCCATCACAAATGCTATTGCTAACTTTGTAAGAATTCTAATATATTTGTCGTCTATGTGATATAATTCTCCTAAAATGAAAAAAGAGATACAAGTTACACTGATAATGATTTCTGTCTTGTGGAATGACAACCATAGTCTGTGTATTGTTTCTTCTATGATCGGCCCAATTACTATTAACATTAGTATTGTGTCTTTTGTTATATTTTCTTTCGGCTTAAGTTCTTTAGGCCATCCTGTATGATGTGCATAGCTGATAACAAGAATAGAGACTATTAATAAAATAAGATAAATAACAGCCCCCTTTATAAGTATCACTATCGGTTTCTCTCCTTTATCCTTATCAGAAAGATAATGATTAATATCTAAATTTAAATACTTCATAATTTTAAGATTTTACTTTTTAAATCAAAGTCATTTGTATAATAATATGTTTTCTCTATCCAAGCAGGAGGTAAAAGTTGCATAAAATTAAATAAGTTACTCATGTCAAAATATCTGAGTAACATTAAAGGTTAATCACTAAGTTTCTAATTTAAATTCATCGTTAGAACGACAAAATATTCTATTCCTAAGAAGGAATTGTATAGCCAATTAGTGAGTGAAAAAATAGACTATTCCAGCTGCTACACCTATAGCAATACCTATTAAAAAACCTTCCAACCCTGTCTTTAGGATTTTTTCTTTATATTCCTTGTTCATTTGATATTCTTTATTACATAATACAATGCAGCTACAGCCACAAAACCGACGATAACACCTACACCAAATCCTCCTGCAAATCTTTTCATTTCGGAAGTTGTCAAATCTGTAAGTTTGTTCATAATCTTTCTGTTTTATAATTTATTTTTCTTATGATGAGAAATATCAGTATGCTATTCAAAGGCACAATGATAAGTATGCCTATTAATGGATGGTTGCAGATTATATCCAAAAACGAGAGACTATCAATGCTGCTCGGTATGCAGCATATAGAGTTGTTCGTAATATGTATTATAATCGAAGGCCACAGGCTTTGGGTTTTAAAGTATAACCATCCCATAATTATGCCCAATGGCAATGCACTTATCATCTGGGTAAAATTCAAATGTATGATGCTAAAAGTAATAGCGGATACACCTATAGCCCACCACGGATTACTTTTCCATTTGAGTAATTCTTTCAGAAACACTCCTCTGAAGAGAAATTCTTCTGCAATTGGTTGGATAACTCCCATTGTCAATATACAGAGGAATTTTTCTTGCATTATACTCTCCAGTTCATGCTGATAGTAATTAGGTATATCTATGACAGAGCCTACTATTATAAAGCAAATCAAAGCTAATACAGCAATAATCGGATAGTATGTTAGTGTAGACAATGGTTGTTTTTTGAATTGTCTGACAATAGGGAACTTATAACAACACCATAAAATGATTGATACTACAAATACAAGATGAGAGTATATTATATTTATTTCATTTTTAGCTGTATTTGTAAATATACCAGCAATTGCAGGGTAAAGTAATTGAAAACACCAAGAGCCAATTATTGCAATCAGCAATGCTGTCAAAAGGTGTTTGAAAGCAATGGCCAAATAATTATTGTTGTTATCTTTTACCATAATTATATCTCTTTTGTTGTTATTAGTTTATCTGCTGCAAAAGTAGTATTTTAGAATCAAACAGAATGTTAGGCAATTGTTATTTTGATGTTAAATCTATTGCCTTTTTTACAAATATGGAATTCAATAAGCATATTTGTATATCTGTAGAAGGAATTATTCCTTTTGACAATATGGATTTACGAACTATTGTCTAATCGTTGATAGTTTCTATTTCTTACAATTTGGCTGGGTCATAAAACTGTAGTTTCTTCATTTCTGCTTGTTCTTCTGGCGACAGGAGTGGCAATCCATGGACTGATATATAGTTTTCTATCGCTTGAGTAGCTTCTTGCGGTTGCAGATTATTGCCTGATTCTTTCTTCTTTTCATCTACATATTCTTGTTCCGTAATAAACAATTCTGTAACAACATGAATTAACTGTTTATGAGAATCCTTTTTATGCCAATAATTGTAACTTTGATCAGTTTTCTGAAAAATCAAGTTTTTAAAGGAATAATAATCCTCATCACTTAATCGGTATGCCTCCGTGAATTTGTCACTTACTATTTCCTGCGAATAACCAAATATATTTTGAGAAAGCTTGTCATAGGTAGGCACCATATCCATTTCTATCGTACAGCATTTACGGATAGAATCAGTTGTTATTCTTCCTATAGTTTGGCTCTTCTTTTTAATATATCCAACATTAGCAGAATCTTGAATAGTATACTTTTTACGACATTCCTCTATAAAAGTTGTTCCTTCTGGCCATGGACGAAATGTTGCTTGATCGCTAAGCATAAAGGCTCTTTTCTTGTCTTTGCTGATAAGCTCTTCATTTCTTAGATAACGACAGCCATATTTTCTTAAATATACTTTTTCATTTTTTAGATTGATATAGTATTCCACGATACCATCCACGTAATACTTAAGCAAAGAATCATTGTGTTGATAACTACGATAATATCCCTTTAATCTTACAAACTTAGGTTGTTTACCACTTATTGTGACATCTTGTAATTTTACCTGCCCTAATACCTTTAGCGGTAGTAGTAGCAATAAAACTAAATACAAATATTTCATAATTTAATAATTGTTGAATTACGTTGTCGCTACAAAGTTACAAAAAATACGAATACTTTTTTGTTAGCTAACTGTTAGATTTATGTTAATTGTGCACACTTTAAAAAGTCAGAACACAATCAATCTGAAGTTCAGAAGTTATAGCCAATAGCCTTGTAGGGAATGTTTAGTGTACGAAAAAGCAGGAACTTCTATCGAGGAGTTCCTGCTTTTGAAATTATGGTATGAAAAGTTTATTCTGCTATGTTATGCCGGGGCTGTCAGTCGGATGATGACAGAATTATGAGTATCTGATAATCTGTCCTGGAGTAAGCTTCTTGTCCTTCTTGTAACCATTGAGGTGGCAGATCTTCTCTACGCTTACGCCACGCTTCTCGGCGATAGAGCTGAGAGTCTCGCCGTACTTAACCTTGTGGTAAAGCTTCTCGCCACTTGTGCTGGCTTCGTATCTGCCGACAGAGCCTCCATTGACTTCCTCGCGTGTGTAGCCTCCATTGCCCACTTTTCCACGAACCGAGTTGGCTGCAATGCCCTCGTTCTCGTATGTGTTGCGGTTGAAGTCATAGTAGTCGCCCACTACGTCCTGGTTGCGGAAGTCAAACATCAAGGCAGGGTTCAGGGCTACGCCGCAAAGACGAGTCTCAAAGTGGAGGTGCGAACCTGTGCTTCGGCCGGTATTTCCACCGAGTCCTATCACTTCGCCGGCTCTTACGTCCTGATTCTCTTCTACGAGCTGTGCAGAAAGGTGACCGTAGATAGTTTCCAGTCCGTTGTTGTGACGAATGACGATATATTTGCCATATCCTCCTCTCTCATATCTTACGATACGTACTTTTCCAGAGAAGGCAGCACGTATGGTGTCGCCGATATATACTTTGATGTCCATACCCTTGTGGCTACGGCCAAACTGCGCACGATAACCGAAGTTGCTGGTTACCACGCGGCTCTGGGTAGGCATACAGAAATGACGAAGGTCTATACGGAAATGCTCAGGCAGCGATGTGGCTTTGTGAGCGTATTTATTGGAGAAATCTTCATAGAGTTCGCTGGCTGGGTTCTCGCGCTCTTCCATCTGGCGGTAATGAGAGATGGCTAAAGTGTCGAGTGACTTCATTCGATGATCTACCGGTGCCTGACGTGCCAGAAGGTCTTGAGCCGATGTGGGCACGGCAGCGAGGGACAATAATACTCCTACAAAGATTTTACTTATCTTGCTTTTTAAACTCATAATTCTAAATTAATACTCTTTTAGGTTGGTCGTTTAGCATACAGAACAATAAGAATTCTGTACGGAAAATCGCAATGCAAAGTGCTCTAAGATGCGATTTTGTTATATAGACGTTGCAAATATACCAAAAATAATTCAAACAACCTAATGGATTAACATAAATTATTCGGTCTTTAACATGCTCGTTTTCACTCGGATAGCTTTCGAATGCAGTTTATATATAGGCGAATTGGCATAATTATTGCATGAAAAGTCGAAAGCGGTTTTTAACATTTTTTCTGTTTCTCGTTTTTCCTTTTTTTTACTCTTGTTGGATATCGCTGTTCTTTTGTAATTTATCCATTTTTCAGATATCTGAGCAGAGCTACGGCAGGTGAATGTCCCATGAAGATGTACTTCTTTACCTCCGGACTTGTGAAGTGGTTGCACTGTGTATAGGCTTTATAGAGTTCATCGAGATTGATGGTAAATTCCTTGCCCGAGCTTTCTCTTATACCGATGATCATCTTGGCGGTGACGTGCAGTCGGATGTATCTGATGCCTGTTACGCTTTCTATCTCTTTGATGCCTATGAGCTTTTCTCTCATTTCCTCCTTGGTCAGGTCGGGTCGTGGCTCAGGGGCGCGAACCAGTGGCTTGCGCCCAAGCTTTTTGGGTGTGGAGGCTGGTGTGGAGGCTGGTATAGTGGCAGGCGCAGTGGACATGTCGGGGAAGAGGTTTCCTTCTGATGTTTGTTCTTTTATTGCCATTTTTGCTTCTGTTTTACTTGATGTTGATAGCCTGTGTTGTCTGGTTGAGGGGGCTGCCGCTAACTGATGGCAGCCCAGTTGATGTTGGTTTTCTTCAGCTCTCTGAGCCTCGACCATAGTGGTGCGTACTGGGGAAGACTGCATTGCGGATCGGCCTCGATAACAGCTTGCGCCTCCTGTCTTGCCAGTTGCACAAGTTGACCATCGCGTGCTATGTTGGCTATCTTCAGGTCGAAGGCTATTCCGCTTTGCTGCGTTCCCTCCAGGTCGCCAGGGCCTCGAAGCTTCAGGTCGGCTTCAGCTATTCGGAACCCATCATTGGTGTCGCACATGATGTCGATTCGCTTTCTTGTATCCTCGCTCAACTTGTAGTTGGTTACCAGGATGCAGTAGCTTTGGTCGCTTCCTCGTCCTACTCGTCCTCTGAGCTGGTGTAGCTGAGAGAGTCCGAATCGCTGCGCATCCAGAATCACCATGACCGAGGCGTTGGGCACATTGACGCCTACCTCGATGACGGTTGTGGCAACGAGTATCTGGGTTTCGCCCTTCACAAACTTCTCCATCTCAGTTTCCTTCTCTGCAGGTTTCATCTTGCCGTGCACTTTGCTGAGGTTGTAGTCGGGGAAGGCTTCCTTGAGGGTCTCGAAGCCTTCTTCCAGGTTTTTCAGATCGCTCTTCTCGCTCTCTTTGATGAGCGGAAATACGATGTAGACCTGTCGCCCCATGTTGATCTGGCGTCTGATGCTCTGATAGAGAGAGGTCAGTTGGGTGTCGAACTTATGCAGCGTCTGTATGGGTTTTCTGCCAGGCGGCAGTTCGTCGATGACACTTACATCCAGGTCGCCGTATATAGTCATGGCAAGGGTGCGTGGTATAGGGGTTGCCGTCATGACCAATACATGCGGCGGATTCAGGCTCTTGCTCCATAGCTTGGCTCTTTGTGCCACACCGAAGCGATGCTGTTCGTCGATGACAGCCAGTCCTAAGTGTGCAAACTGCACGGTTTCTTCTATGATGGCATGAGTTCCCACCAATATCTGCACCTCTCCGCAAGCCAATGCGTCGAGTATGGCCTGTCGCTTTTTGCCTTTTACGATGCCCGTCAGCAGTTCCACCCTGATGTCCATCCCCTTCAGAAACTCCCTGATGGTTTGCAGATGCTGTTCTGCCAAGATTTCGGTAGGAGCCATCATGCAGGCCTGGAATCCATTGTCGAGTGCTATGAGCATGGTCATCAGTGCCACGAGTGTCTTGCCCGATCCTACATCTCCCTGCAGAAGTCTGTTCATCTGTTTGCCGCTGCACATATCGGCGCGTATCTCGTGCATTACCCGCTTTTGTGCTCCGGTAAGACTGAAAGGCAGGTTGTTCGCATAGAAACTGTTGAATATCTCTCCCACACGGTTGAACACGTATCCCCGGTATTTGCGTCGCTGGTCGCTCGCGTACCTTAATATATTAAGTTGCACGTAGAACAGCTCCTCAAACTTCAGCCGCACCTGTGCCTTCTGCAGTTCCTGATGAGAGTGTGGATAATGTATGTTGCGGAAGGCCTCGTCGCGTGAGACAAGGTGCAGACGATGGGTGATAAAGTCGGGCAGGGTTTCTGGCAGGGCAGGAAGCTTCTCTATCAGCGCCTTGGCTATCTTCTCTATGGCGCGCGATGTAAGCCCCATCTTTTTCATCTTCTCGGTGGTGCCATAGTAGGGCTGCATGCCCATGTCGGAGAGTTGCAGTGACTGTGCGTCGTCGATATCGGGGTGAGCAAATTGGAAACGTCCGCCATAAAGCGTTGGCTTGCCGAAAACAATGTATTCGGTATCGGTCTTGTAAGTCTTGTAGATGTATTGTGCGCCGCGAAACCAAACCAGATCTGCCACTCCGAATCCGTCGGAGAAGTGGGCTACTACCCGTTTGTTGCGTTTCCCCATGTCGAATTCCTCAAAACTGAGGATTCTTCCCTTTATCTGTACAAAGGGCATTTCCGGTGTCAGCTCGCTGATGTGGAACACCTTGGTGCGGTCAACATATTTATAAGGATAGTATTCGAGCAAGTCACCATACGAGCAGATGCCGAGCTCCTTGCTCAGAATCTCCTTCTTCTTGGGACCTACGCCAGGCAGGTACATGATGTCTTGGTCTAAAATACTACTCATTTTTAAGTGAAGAGTGAAGAGTGAAGAGTGAAGAGTTAAGAGTGAAGAATGAAGAGTTAAGAGTGAAAAATTCTCTTGCTCTTATTCTGATAAGAGGGCTTCTGCCACCTTGATGTCGAAGGGCGTGGTGATCTTTATGTTCTCGCGGTTGCCTTCCACCATTGCTACCTGGCAACCTAAGCTTTCCACCACTGATGCGTCGTCGGTAAACTGGGCCTTGTAACCCTGATTGAAGGCTTGCTTGGCAAGAGCAATGTCGAAAGTCTGAGGAGTCTGTACCACACGATAGTCGTCGCGCATCACGTTTTTGCCTCCTCCACGCTGGTCTATATAGCGCAGTGTGTCGGTCACAGCATATACGGGTATGGCGGCATATTCCTCGCGGGCGGTCTCGTAGCATTCGTCTATGACTGAGGTTGATACGAATGGGCGCACACCGTCGTGTATTCCCACCACTCCGTCGGCGTCATCGGGAATAAGCGCCAGTCCGTTCTTTGATGACTGGAAGCGGGTGTCGCCACCATTGGCTATCTGGTGCTTGATGTCGAAATGATGCTCCTCGC
>ERZ1026858.929-NODE-929-length-15509-cov-4.951469_pt1 | contig 15509 bp, 13 predicted proteins | sample MGYA00380159_ERZ1026858 | MGnify/ENA primary metagenome ERZ1026858 (study PRJEB33269, sample SAMEA4719795) | human gut metagenome | biome: human-associated habitat; feature: organic feature; material: feces | place: Cameroon | collected 2013-10 ...
GCCCATGGGGATGGAGGTAAGCAGCACAAACACCAGGGTGACAAGGCCCAGCTTGGCGGATACCGGCGCACCAGTGGCAATAAAATCGTTGACGGTTTTGCCGGTATATTTATAGGAAGGGCCGAAATCGCCATGCAGCAGGCTGCCCAGATATTTGACAAACTGCACCGGCATGGGCTGGTCCAGGCCGTACTTGGCTTCCATGGCCTGGGTAACCTCTTCCGGCACGCCCTTGGTGTTGGTGAACGGGCCACCGGGAATGGAGTGCATCAGGGTGAAGGTGATCAGAATGATCATGAACATGGCAATGATCATGGTTCCGATGCGCTTCAGGATAAATTTAACCATTACGTTTTCCTTCTTTCGTGTGCACGGCCGCCGCACAGGGAATGGCGCCCCGACGGCTGCTCTGTGGCCATAGTGTGCACATGCGTTGTTCCTGGCGGCGGTACAGACTGACAAAAACCTACCAATCCAGCCGCCTTATAATTATCTTATTATATAGCGGCAGCTTGCGGTTGTCATCGATTTTTATTCATATTTTTTTTACCTTTATAAAAATATCCGATTTGCATACAAAACAAACGTAGATGGTGAGAAAATGTGTAGAATAAGACCATAGATTATGAGGGAAAAAGCGATGAACAAAGCAAATGTGTCCTCGTGGTGAGAACAAAAAAGAGAAAATACGGGAATGAATACAGTATTGCCGACCCGGAAAGTTGGAAATTGCAGCGGGGCGGGCTTTGTATGGGTGGTTTAACGGCTTAAAGCTCCAGTGAATAGCTGTGATGGTTGAAACAAAGAGCAATTCTCTGCCGCTGGAACGTGGGAAAGCGCTTCCGGCGCAAAATCATGGGATCACTGCGGAATGGCAGGGGAACAAGCAGCGTACAAGGGGATGTGGTGGACTGTTTATGTGCGGAAAAAGGAAAAGTGAGACGAATGGAGGCGGATGGAGAACATACATAAGCCCAAAGGGATGCCCAACTCATCAAGTGAAACACGGCGCGAAAAAGCATAACGGCCACAGCGAGATGGCCGAAACACAGACCAAAACGCAAAAAGGCAATGGAAACGCAGCAAAATAGCAGAGGTGAGGAACAACAGAGCAAACTATCTGTCCTTGAACGGAATACACAAAGTACAGGGCGTGGAAACGGCGTATGTAAGCCCGCCAAAACTGTATATATAATGCAAAAGATTGAATATATATACAGTATAACAGTAAGGGTTCCTCCGATGATAAAAGCGTAAAAATCGGCTTTCCGTGGCACAGGAAGCCAGGATGCCGGCAGGCGCTGCAAAGTCAGAAGGTGCAGAATCTTTCCCGATATGTCCTCTATTCAAAAACATTTTTGCTCTGCATCCCCGATTCCCGCACCTGTTCGGGGGGAGTTTTGGTATTTCCGTATCAGATAGAAAACAGCCGGCCTGTGCTGCGGCAGTACAGATTTGCGGGGCGTTCTGCTTTCCCTATACCGCAGGGGGGCTGCATATTGCAGAAAAATTACCGTTCCCCCGGTGCAGAATGGATGGCATATTCATTTATAGTGTGATAGAATGATTTCATCGAGTTAGTCAAAGCTAGTGCAGCGACAAAGAGCATCACCGCGAAAGAATGGCTGCCGGAAACCATGCCGTAACCCACGGTCCACAGCAGAATGTTGAACACCGTCACAAAAGCGCTGGCATGAAGTGCAACGGTTATAAAGTTATAAGCAGCCTGAAGGCATTGCCGCACATGGTGCCGGGAGAGTTTTTAAGCAATTTAAGGAGATTTGGAGATAGGAATGGGGCGATGGGCAGAATGTTTAAGCCAGATACGCAATTTCGCTAAAGCTCGGTTTAGCGAAATATGGAGGGGGAGACAGAACAATCATCTTTATCGCACGAATTGCACTACTACTAAAAAGCGCAGAATCCACTGTCGCCATCGAGCCCAATAGCACCGTACAGTATCAAGATTTTCATCTCATTTTGATACTGTACAATACGATCGGAAGTCTGCTGGATCATTACTTTTGTGGCGTCAATCTGGCTTTGCGTTTCCGGTTCATATCGCGCAGGTCAATGCCGTCTGCCAGAATGCCGCCAGAAAAGCTGGCGTGCGCCGCTGCGCTGGCTTCGTCACCATCAGCATTATGCTTTTGATGGACCCCACGGTGGATGCAGTGGGCGGCTGGACAACGCGGACGATGTATCAGAGATCATGCAGCGCTCACCTGTCGGTTCCCGTTTTGCCGTATCATTCTGCTGCTTTAACAAGAACGAAAATCTTTACGGCGGCAAAGAAATGCTGTATACTAAGGTGTAAAAACACCTTGGAGAAAATACTGTGGACAGGGAGCAAATGCTATGAATGACGAAAAAATCACCCTTGATCTTGTGATTGATGTGCAGAAAGATTTTATTACCGGGGCACTGGCCAACACACAGGCGCAGGCCAATGTGGCGCACCTGGCAGAGACCGCGCGGGCACACGCGCAGGCCGGGCACTGGATGTTCTTTACCCGTGATACCCACCAGGACAACTACCTGACCACGCGGGAGGGCCGCAGCCTGCCGATCGAGCACTGCATTGAGGGTGAGGATGGCTGGAATTTTGCGCCCGAACTGGAAAACGTCATGGCGGACACCGAGCCGGAAGTGTGCCACATTGTGGACAAACCCACGTTCGGCAGTTATATGCTGCCCAGTGAGATTCTGGATGAACTGATGGCACACAACAAGGCTGTTGAAGATATTGAAAAAATTGTTATTTACGGCTACTGCACCGATATCTGCGTGATTAGCAACGCCATGGTACTGCGTGCAGCTTTCCCGGAAACAGAGATCGAAGTTTTGTCGGACTGCTGCGCCGGGGTAACGCCCCAGAGCCACCAGACCGCGCTGGATGCCATGCGGGCCTGCCAGTTTACAATCATATAATAGGTGATGAAATAAAAAATACCGTGCAGCTTTTTTGAACTGCACGGTATTTTTATCTGTTTGTCAGCTGGCGCAGCTGGTTCAGGTCCTCCCGCGTATCCACATCCCTCAGTTCGGCATCGTTCCGGGCGGGCACAAGGCAGACGGAACCGGGGTGGGCCCGCGCAACGGCATTGCCGCCGCGGCCATCCGGCAGGTGAAGCAGCTCCGAAAAATAATCCGCGCCGAACAGCACTGGGCTGCCGGGGGTGCCATCGGCAGCGCACAGCCGCACAATGGCATCGGGGGCCGCTGCCAGCGCCAGTGCTTCCACACTTTGCTGCGTGAGCAGCGGCTGGTCCCCCGGCAGAAACAGGCAGCCGCGCAAAGCGGGCTCTTTTCCCAGCAATGCCGCCAGCCCCAGCCGGACCGTATCGCTGCGGTAGGGCTGCGCGTGGCGCAGAACGGGGACACCCTGCGCGTTACAGAGCGCCTCAACCTCTTCCGAGCGGGTCACGACAATGCGGCAGGCCAGCAGCGGCAGGGCGGCTAGAGCCAGCGCATTGGCGATCAGCGGTGCACCGCAAAAATCCGCTATCAGCTTGTTGCCGCCGAACCGCCGCCCCAGCCCGGACGCCATGACCACGCAGCCGAGAGCGGGCGCGGGGGCGTCCAAATCCACCACAAAGGCATCTTGCCGGGCGCACAGTGCGGTTAAAAATGGGGTATCCTGCTTACGCACAACAGCGAGAACGCGCTTTGCATCCAGCAGCGCTTCCACTGCCTGCCGGAATTCGGGGCAGCTATTTTCCAGGTAACCGAGTTCATCCAGCACCACCCATTCGCTCCCCCCTGCCGCCATGCGGTGCAGGGCGGGTACTCCCAGCAGCAAAAAGCCGTCCGCCACGGGGCGCATCCGGTTTTCGCCTGGGGACAGTGCCGGGTCAAAGCGGCCGATCACCGCTATTTTTCCGCCCACACTTTCCCGAATTTCCACACGGTCCGCAGGGTACGCTGCTGTGGTAATTTCCTGTGCCCCGGGGCAAAGCAATGGCACCAGCGCACGCAGCAGAGTGGTTTTTCCCGTACCGCGTCCGCCGGTCAACAGCAGGTGGCGCTTACCGCTCGCCCGGAAAGAACTTATCATAGAGCTCGCGGTCAGTCTGTACACAGGCATCACGGTAAGCCTCATACCTTTCCATAAAATTGCGGGCTTCATCCGTCAGGGTGCTGCCCCCGCCGCCGCGCCCGCCAATGGTTTTGCGGGTCAGCGCAAAGCCCAATTCTTTTTCCGCCCGCTTGACCATGCGCAGCGCTTTGGAGTAAGAAAGCCCCATGGCCTGTGCCGCCGCCCGCAGTGAGCCGGTCTCTTCAATCCGGTGCAGCAGGCGGCAAGGGCCTTCGCCAAAAAAGCGCTCGCCGATATCATCGCAGAGCATCACACGAATCTTCGGTTTCATTTTTCTTTCCTCACAACGGCAGCAGCGCCAGCCGCACCCGGCCCGTGCGGTCGGTCACGGGCACCAGTTCCAGCGGGCCGTATACTGCTGCCAGCGCGGATTGCAGCGCTTCAACCGGGTCGGTTCTGGGGTACAGCATGGCTCCAACTTGCCCGTTTTGCAGTACGATCAGCGTATCGCACCAGTCCAGCATCAGCATGGGGTCATGCAGGCAGATCAGCGCTGTTTTGCCGCTTGCATGCACAAATTCTGCCAGCAGCGCCGCCATATGGCTGCGGTTGGCAAGGTCCAGGGCGCTGTCCGGTTCATCCAGTAGCAGGAGCGGCGCATCCTCCACAAAGGTACGTGCCAGAATACAGAGCTGGCGTTCGCCGCCGCTCAGCGTCAGGTAGTCCTGCTCGGCTTTATCCGCCAGGCCTACCGTGCGCAGGGCTTCTTCCGCTGCCGCACACATGGCAGCGGTGGGGCTTTGCAGCACGCCAAGGCGGGGGTTGCAGCCCATCAGCACAACTTCCCGTGCAGACATGGACACTGAAATTCCGCTTTGCTGCGGGATGTAACTGACCGTTTGTGCCAGGCACCTGGTAGAAAGGCTTTCCAGCGGCACACCATCCATCAGGCAGCACCCCGTATGGGGCAAAAGCCCGGCCACTGTGCGCAGCAGGGTGGTTTTTCCGCTGCCGTTCGCCCCCAATATTCCCACCAGCTGGCCGGGGGAATCTATCGTAAAATGAACATTTTGCAGGATGTTCTTATCGCCAAGACGGACGGCCAGATTCTCCACAGTGAACATTACCGCGTCTCCCTCCCTGGCTTTATAATAAGGTAGAGCAAAAACGGAACACCCAGCAGCGAGGTGAAGATACTGACCGGCAGTTCGGTTGCCGCCACCGTTTTGGCAATGGTATCCGCCGCCAGCAGCAGTGTGCTGCCCACCAGCCCGCTGAGCAGGCTGGTGGAGCGGCGGTTGTGCCCCGCCAGCAGCCGCGCACAGTGGGGGGCCAGCAGCCCGACAAAGCTGATCAGCCCAGTCACGCTGACAACCGCGGCCACCACCAGCGTTGCCAATGTCAGCAGCAGAAAACGCATCCGCCCCACCGGAACCCCCAGCAGCCGCGCTTCATCCTCTTCCACGGATAAAAGCATCGCCTGACGGTGCAAAGCAAAAATTACGGCGCAGCAGGAAATAACCATTGGAACGGGGAACCACACCCGGCTTTGCGTTACCCCCGCCAGGCTGCCCATGATCCAATATTCAATGCTGGCCAGCTCTTTTTCCGGATCAGCAGTCAGCTTTAGCAGCATCAAAAGAGTTTGCGCCAGCGCATGTACGGCAATGCCCGCCAGCACCAGGTTCATCTTGCTGCGCCCCGGCGCGGCGGCCGCCAAGCCAAGCGAGAGAAACACCGCTGCCAGCCCGCCCGCAAAGGCGCATACCGTGGTGCCCAGCGTGCCCGAAGAGACAAACAAGATGGCAAATGCCGCGCCAACGCTGGCCCCCGACGATACCCCAATGATATCCGGGCTTGCCAGTGGATTGCGGAAAACAGTCTGGTACACAAAGCCCGCCACGCCAAGACCGAACCCGCCCGCCAGCGCCATCACGGCACGGGGCAGGCGCAGTACCGTAAAGGTGCGCACTGCCATAGCGTCCCCCGCCAGCAGTGCCTGCAGGGTTATGGGATAACGGCCGAAATAAAGTGCCGCACCAAAGGCCATAAAAACGCAGAGCGTTGCGCCCAGAAGGCACAGCGCCGTGCGTTTGCGGTTATTATTCATAAGATTCGGGGGTAAAGCCATAGAAGCTACCATAGAATTCATCGGCAGCGGCGTGGTAATACTCCTCGGTCACCTGCTCCGGGTGCAGCACGCTGGCAAGATAAACACTGCCAAGGAAGCTGGCCGGCACGGGGGAATCCACAGCCTCAACAGCGTGGGGCAGCTGGTAAACATGGCTCTCCTTGACGGCGGTGCAGTCCGCCAGGGCGGCATCGTTCAGAACAGAATCAACGTCATATTCAGCATCGGATGCCAGAATGATGTAATCGGGGTTCCAATCCAGGATCTGCTCATAGGAAACTTCGGCCCAGTAGGTATCTTCCACGCTGGCGGCGGCGTTTGTGCCGTTGGCGTTTTCGATCATCGTGTTCTGATACATGGCGGGGCCTGCGGTTTCCAACACGGAGCTGTTGCCTGCCAGGTAAACGCTGGGGGCATCGGTGCCGGCAACGGCTTCGGCCAAGGCGGCCAGGTTGCTGTCAATGGCCATTTCCAGCTCCTCGCCGCGGGCGGTGGTGTTGGTTGCCTGTGCCAGCAGCTCGATCGCGTCGAACAGGCCGGCCTGGTTTTCCGGCTTAACAGCCAGCACGGTCAGGCCCATTTCCTCCATCTGGGGGATGGAATCCTTGAGCTTGGCGGGCACGATGACAAGATCCGGGGCCAGCGCAGCGCAGCCTTCCAGGTCAAACTCTTTGGCGGTGCCAATGCTGGGCAGGAACTGGATCTCCGGGGCGGACAGGCTGTAGATGTTGCGTTTGTCGGCTTTGGCTTCCACGCCAACCAGCTCGTTCTGCACGCCCAGCGCAATCAGCAGGCTGGTGGAAATGTAGTAGCCGCTGGCAAGGGTTTTGGGTTCTTCCTCAATGGTAACTTCGCGGCCCAGCTGGTCGGTAACGGTCAGCGGGTAGGCAACCGCCGTTTCATCGGCGGCAGGCGCTTCCGGCGTTGCAGTGGCTTCCGGGGCTGCGGTAGCCTCTACGGAAGCAGCCTCGCTGGCTGCGGTACTGCTGGCAGCAGCGGTGCTGCCGCAGGCTGTCAGTGCCATAGCGGCGGCCAGCAGCAGGGCGGTCATTTGGGTCATTTTCATGTTTCTTACTTTCCTTTAAAACCAATATTCCGTTGTGTTTTTCAAACAACAACGGAATTATAGCAGAATTTGTGGTAAAATAAAAGTGGTTATACAAAAAAGTATGATTTTACCCAAAAACGGAGAGCATTCTATGATAACGATTCGAGAATATGCCCGCCCCGCCACACTGGAAGAAGCATGGCAGCTGAACCAGAAGCGCCCGAACCGGGTGCTGGGAGGGATGCTGTGGCTGAAAATGGAAAAAATCAGCGTTGGCACAGCCATTGACCTATCTGCGCTGGGGTTGGATACCATTGAAGAAACCGATACCGAATTTGCCATTGGCGCCATGGCAACGCTGCGCAGCCTGGAAACCCACGCCGCGCTGAACGCGGCCACCAACGGCGCCATGCGGGAGGCCGTGCGCCATATTGTGGGGGTGCAGTTCCGCAACTGCGCCACCGTGGGCGGCAGCGTGTACGGGCGGTTTGGCTTTTCAGACGTATTAACGCTGCTGCTGGCGCTGGACTGCGATGTGGAGCTGTACAAAGCAGGCCGGATGCCCATTGCACAGTTTGCCGCCCTGCCCTATGACCGTGATATTTTGACCCATGTTTACATAAAAAAGACGCCGGGGCTTGCCGTGCATTACCAGTCTGTGCGGGCCACCCAGACGGACTTCCCGATTTTGACCTGCGCTGCTGCACGCACGGCGGATGGAGCCTACCGCTTTGCCATCGGTGCACGCCCCATGAAAGCCATGCTTGTCTGCCCCACGGCCGCTCCGGATGAGCTGCCCGCCGCCGTACAGGCTGCGGTGCCCACCGGCAGCAACCTGCGCGGCAGTGCCGCCTACCGCACCCATCTGGTGGGGGTGCTTGTCAAGCGTGCCGTACAGGCACTGGGGAACCTGGAGGTGCTCTGATGCAAATTCATTTTACGTTGAACCATAAAAAAACAGCTGCTGAGATTGCCCCCGATACCCTGCTGATTGATCTGGTGCGCTCTTTAGGCTGCAAAAGCGTCAAGCGCGGGTGCGAAACCGCCAACTGCGGGCTGTGCACCGTGTTTTTGGACGAAAAGCCGGTGCTTTCCTGCTCTGTACTGGCGGCGCGGGTGGATGGCCGCAGCGTTACCACGCTGGAGGGCCTGCAGGAGGAAGCCGCTGAGTTCGGCGCGTTCATCGCTGACCAGGGGGCCGAGCAGTGCGGCTTCTGCAACCCCGGCTTTATCATGAATGCGCTGGCCCTTTTCCGCGAAAAACCCGACCCCAATGAGGAGGAGATCAAGGAATACCTTGCAGGCAACCTTTGCCGCTGCTCCGGGTACGAAGGCCAGCTGCGCGGGATCCAGAACTTTTTGGCGTGGAAAAAATCAAAGGAGGCTGCCCAATGAAAACTGTGAACCAGCCTGTGCGCAAGAAGGACGCCATGCAGCTTGTAACCGGCCAGCCTGTGTACATGGATGATGTTATCCCGCAGGACTGTCTCATCGTCAAGCTGCTGCGCTCCCCCCACGCCAATGCGATCGTCAAAAATATTGATACCTCCCGCGCCATGCTTGTGCCCGGCATGGAGGTGATTTACACCTGGAAAGATGTGGACCAGAACGCCCGCCGCTACACCCAGGCGGGCCAGACCTACCCCGAAATGAGCCCTTACGACCGCCTTGTGATCGACCGCCATGTCCGCTTTGCCGGGGATGTTGTTGCGATCCTTGCGGGCAAAGACGAAAAATGCGTCGATAAGGCGATGAAGCTGATTCAGGTGGAATATGAAGTTCTGCCCGCGGTGCTGGATTTCCACACAGCGCTCGATAACCCTACTCTTGTGCACCCGGAGGATAACTGGGAAGCCCTTGTTCCCGGCATCGGAGCTGACAAGAACCGCAACCTCTGCGCCCACGATGAATCCGGCGAGGGTGATATTGAGGCGGTGTTGGCTGGGTGCGATGTGGTCATTGACCACACCTACCACACCCGCGCCTGCCAGCAGGCCATGATGGAAACCTTCCGCACTTATTGCAGCATTGATGCTTACGGGCGGCTGAATGTGCTCAGCTCAACGCAGATCGTGTTCCATTGCCGCCGCATTTTGGCAAACGCCCTGCACATCCCCAAATCCATGATCCGCGTTGCCAAGCCGCGCATCGGCGGCGGGTTCGGCGCAAAACAGACGTCAGTGTGCGAGGTTTACCCTGCCTTTGTTACCTGGAAAACGAAGAAGCCCAGCAAGATCATCTATACCCGCTTTGAAAGCCAGACGGCTTCAACCCCGCGCCATGAGATGGAGATGCACGTGCGGCTGGGCGCAACAAAGGACGGCATCATCAAGGGCATTGACCTGCACACCCTTTCCAACACCGGCGCTTACGGTGAGCACGGCCCCACAACGGTGGGGCTTTCGGGCCACAAGTCCATCCCGCTGTACGGCAAGGCCGAAGCGTTCCGCTTTGTCAGCGATGTTGTTTACACCAACCACATGTCATCGGGTGCGTACCGCGGGTACGGCGCAACCCAGGGTCTGTTTGCGGTGGAATCCGCTGTGAATGAGCTGGCCGACAAATTGGGGATGGACCCGTTCGAGCTCCGGCAGCGCAACATTGTCCATGAGGGCGATGTTATGCCCGCCTACTATGGCCAGCTCAACACCAGCTGTGCGCTGGACCGCTGCCTGAAAACCGTGCATGACAGGATGGATTGGGACCATAAGTACCCCGTGCGCGAGATCGGCAACGGCAAGGTGCGTGCTGTTGGCATGGGCATGGCCATGCAGGGCTCCGGCATCGACCATGTGGACGTGGGCAGTGCCACGCTGAAAATTAACGATGACGGGTTCTATACCCTCTCCATCGGCGCAGCGGATATGGGCACAGGCTGCGATACGATCCTGGCGCAGATTGCCGCCGAAATGCTGGAATGCCCGCTGGAAAACATTGCGGTTTTGGGCGCAGATACCGATTCTTCCCCCTATGATTCCGGTTCCTATGCGTCCAGCACAACCTATGTGACCGGCAAGGCCGTGGAAAAGTGTGCGCTGGAACTGAAAGATAAGATCTGCACCCTGGGGGCACAGCTGCTTGGCCTGGACAAAGCCGCCGTGCTGTTTACCGGCGATGCCGTGACGAGCGAGGATGGCACCCAGCGCGTGCCGCTGGCCAGCATTGCAGCGGCATCCCAGTGCGGCAACACGGTGGCGCTGGAAGCCACCGTGACCCACAGCTCGGAGATTTCGCCCCCGCCGTTTATGGTTGGCGCCGCCGAAGTGGAAGTTGACCTGGAAACCGGCGAAGCCCAGGTGGTGAACTATGTGGCCGCGGTTGACTGCGGCACCCCTGTAAACCCGAACCTGGCCCGCGTGCAGGCCGAGGGCGGCATTTTGCAGGGCATCGGCATGGCGCTGACCGAGAATGTGACCTACAATGACCGCGGCATGCCGCGCGAAAGCTCCCTGATGCAGTACAAGATCCCCTGCCGCGCCGATATTGGACATATTGACGTAAGTTTTGAGAGCAGCTACGAGGGCACCGGCCCGTTTGGCGCAAAGTCCATCGGTGAGGTCGTCATCAACACCCCGCTGCCCGCCGTGGCCGATGCCATCTACCACGCCACCCACAAACGCTTTTATGAGCTGCCCATCACCCGCGAGCAGATCGCAATGGCGGTGGAAAAGTGAGTGACGGCGGGCTTGCGCCAGGAGATGCAAGGGCGTTCGCTTTATAAGCATACGGTTTGCTTCATTTTTTCCCTATCATAATCAAAACGCAGAAGCAAAAGCAACAGCCACAACGGGCAAGCCCGCTGTGGCTGTTGCTTTTGGTGCCCTTTTTCACGCGGTAAAAAGAGCGTTCCCATTTATTTTGATTGTATCGTTGATACTGCCATTATAATGCCGCCGCCGTGAGATAACAATAGCCCGGTATCCGCTTTGCTCCAAAAAGTGCGGTACCGGGCTGTGGCGATATTCTCCTGCTTATTTCCATCCGCGGGCGGTGGGGTCCAGCATTTCGGCGGCGGAATAGATCAGCGCGTTGCAGATGGCCGCCGCCACGTTGCTGCCGCCCTTGCGGCCCATGGCAACAATGGCGGGCACGCCGTGGCTTTCGCACACGGCAAACAGGCGCTCCTTGCTTTCCGCCACGTTCACAAAGCCCACCGGCACACCGATAACCAGCGCCGGGCGCAGGCCGTTTTCAATTTCCTCGGCAATCGTCAGCAGGGCGGTGGGGGCGTTGCCCACAGCCAGCACGGTGCCGGGGTATTCGGCCGCAGCCTTGTGCATGGCGGCCACGGCGCGGGTGGTGCCCGCCTGTTTGGCCGCTGCAGCCACAGCGGGGTCCGCCATAAAGCAGAGCGCCTGCCCGCCCAGCTTGGCCAGGCCCGGCTTGGTGATGCCTGCCAGGGCCATGTTGGTATCGGTGATGATGGTTGCCCCGGCGTGCATAGCAGCAATACCGGCGGCTACCGCGCCGGGGGTAAAGTGCAGGGTCTCCGCATAGTCAAAATCCGCCGTGGTGTGGATGACCCGCTTGACCACAGGGGCGTTCTCCGGCGGGATGTCCAGCCCGCGCTGGGCCAGTTCACCCGTGATAATTTTCATGCTGGTGCGTTCAATATCGGCGGGCAGGTGGTGCTGCGGCATCATTGGTCATTTCCCCTTTCGGCGGGCTGTGCAAGGCCCATGGCCGCATACACGGCGGCCAGATCCAGGTTATGGCGTACCCCATCGGCCAGCAGATCCAGCTGCTGGGTACGGTATTCCTGCATGGAGATCGGTGCTGCCGCGGCGGGATCGATGCCCTTGCGGCGGCAAAGGTAGGCGGCAAACTGCTCGGTCAGCTCGCCGCTGTCAAACAGGCCGTGCAGGTAGGTGCCAAACACCTGGCCCTGCACGCAGCCTTCGGGGGTGCCGTCCGCCAGGGTGCAGAACGGTGCGCCCTGCACGGTGGTGCGCCCGGTGTGGATCTCGTACCCGGTCAGGTGTGCCCCGGCAAAGGGCTCCGCCGTCACGGTCGCCTGGCTTTGGGTGCGGCGCTTTTCGGCGGCAAAGGTGGTTTGGGTGGGCAGCAGGCCAAGGCCGCGCAGGGTCTGCGGGCGGCCGCTTTCGGTGCCTTCCGGGTCGGCCAGGGTCTGGCCCAGCATCTGGTAGCCGCCGCACACCCCCAGTACCGGCGTGCCGCGCTGGGCCAGCTTGCTGATGGCTGCTTCCAGCCCGCACTGGCGCAGCCACAGCAGGTCGTCCACCGTATTTTTTGTACCGGGCAGGATCACGCAATCCGGCGTGCCAAGCTCGCGGGTGGTCTGCACATAACGCACGCCAAGCAGCGGGTGCTGCTCCAGCGGCATAAAGTCCGTAAAGTTGGAAATATGCGGCAGCCGCACAATGGCAGCATCCAGCGGCTTGACGGCGTTTTTGACCTGCAGCCGGTCAGAGAGGGAATCCTCGTCCTCAATATCCACCTTTAAGTACGGCACAACGCCAAACACCGGCAGGTGGGTTTTCTCTTCCAGCATGGCAAGGCCGGGGCGCAGGATCCCAACATCGCCGCGGAACTTGTTGATGATAAGCCCTTTGATACGTGCCCGTTCGTCCGGCTCCAGCAGCTCCACCGTGCCAAACAGCTGGGCAAACACGCCGCCGCGGTCAATATCACCCACCAGCAGTACGGGAGCATCCACCAGCTTGGCCAGCCCCATGTTCACGATGTCATCGGCTTTCAGGTTGATCTCTGCCGGGCTGCCCGCGCCCTCGATGACGATAATATCAAAGTCTTCCGCCAGGCTGTTGTAAGCCGCCAGAATATCGGGGATGAGCTGTTTTTTATGGCGGAAATACTCCGCCGCCGGCATCTGGCCGCGCACTTCCCCGTTGACGATCACCTGGCTGCCGATATCGCTGCTGGGCTTGAGCAGGATGGGGTTCATCCGCACATCCGGTTCCACCCCGGCTGCCTGGGCCTGCACCACCTGGGCGCGGCCCATTTCCAGCCCGTCACGGGTTACAAAGCTGTTCAGCGCCATGTTCTGGCTTTTGAACGGGGCCACCCGCCAGCCATCCTGGGCAAAAATGCGGCAGAGCGCCGCGCACAGCAGGCTTTTGCCCGCGCCGCTCATGGTGCCCTGCACCATAATACATTTTGCTTTGCTCATTTTAGTACCTCCCGCATGGTCTGCAGCAGCTGTTCGTTTTCCGGTGCGGTACGCACAGCGGTGCGGTACCAGCCGGCGCTCAGCCCCGGATAATTGCCGCAGCTGCGCAGGCAGACGCCCCGCTGCTGCAAGGCCGCACCCAGCGTTTCCGGCGCACGGAACAACAGGTAGTTGGCGCTGCCCTCGATCACCTGCAGCCCCAGTGCCCGCAGCCCGGCCGCCAGTCTGGGGCGCTGGTCGGCAATCAGGGCGCGGACAGCATCGGCATAGGCGGTTTCCCGCAAAGCGGCAGCGCCCGCAGCCTGCGCCAGGCTGGATACCCCCCACGGCTGGCCCGCGGCCTGCATTTTGGCCAGCAGCGCCGTGTTGGCGCACAAGGCATACCCCAGCCGCACCCCGGCCATGGCGTACAGTTTGGTGAACGCTTTCAAAATAATAAGGTTGGGCGCGGCTTGCAAAAACGGTTTGGCCGTCAGGGCATCCCGCTGCTGCAAAAAGTCCAAAAAGCACTCATCCACCACCAGCACCGCACCGCAGTCCGCACAGCGGCGTATTAGGCGCTGCACCAGCTCCGGCGGGGTAATCTGCCCGGTGGGGTTGTTGGGCTGGCACAAAAACACCAGGTCAACGTTTTGGTTCACTGCCTGCACAAAGGCTTCCGTTACGGCAAAATCATCGGCCTCATGCAGGTTTTCCCGCTTTGCTTCGCAGCCAACGCTTTCCAGCGCGGCGGCGTACTCGGCAAAAGTAGGGGCGGGCAGCAGGGCGCGGCGGGGCTTGAGCGCCCACACCAGCCGGTAGATCAGATCCGCAGCTCCATTGCCGCACAAGATCCAAGGCTCCGGCAGCTGTTCCGCCTGGCTGAGTGCCGTGCGCAGCTCCCGGCAAAGGGGGTCCGGATAGCGGTCCGCAGTGGGCAGAGCCGCAACGATGGCATCCGCCACGCCCTGGGGCAGGCCAAGCGGGCTGACATTGGCCGAAAAATCCAGCGCATCATGCCCAAAGCGGGCGCGGTAGCCCGCCCAATCACCGCCATGTACCAGTTCCATTCTGCTCTCCCCTTTTTGTTGTTATATTGCCAGCACCAGCAGGCGCAGGGCAATGCCCAGCGCCAAAGCCAGCAGGCTTTCGGCATACATCATGCGGTCGGCCCGCAGAATATCCTTTGGTTCCACGGGGCGCAAGGCATCCCCGATGGTGGGTTTATCATAATACTCGCCAAAATAGTAGGCAGGACCCGCCAGCTGCACGCCCAGGGCACCGGCGCAGGCACTTTCGGTCTGGGCGCTGTTGGGGCTGGCATGGTTGCGGCGGTCCCGCCGCCAGATTTTCCATGCGCCGCGGGCACTGCTGCCGGTCAGGGCGGCAGCGGCAACCCACAGCAGCCCGGCCAGGCGGCTGGGCAGGTAGTTGGCCACGTCGTCCAACCTGGCGGCAGCACGGCCAAAATGCAGGTATTTCTGGTTTTTGTAGCCCAGCATGCTGTCCATCGTGTTGATGGCCTTATAGGTCAGCGCCAGCGGCGCGCCGCCCAGCAGCATGTACAATAGCGGGGCAATCACGCCATCGCTGGCGTTTTCGGCCACAGTTTCCACAGCGGCTTTGGTCACGCCCTCCGCCGTCAGGTTTTGGGTATCGCGCCCCACAATGCGGGCCACGGCTTTGCGGGCGGCGGGCAGATCCTGCTTTTGCAGCTCTTTATACACATTGCGGCTTTCCTGCATAAGCCCTTTGGCGGCCAACGCCTGGGCGCACCAGAACATCTGCACAGCAAGCCCCGCCAGCGGGTGCAGCGCCGCCGCCAGCCTGCATACCAGCGCTGTGATAAGGAACGTGCCCACCGGCAAAACGGCAGCCAGCACCGCCCCGCCGCAAAGTTCCCCCTGCGGCGTTTTGGGGAATTGTGTGCGCAGGCGTTTTTCCAGCGCGGTGATGGCTTTGCCCATCAGCACAACGGGGTGCGGCAGCCAAGCCGGGTCGCCAAAAATGGCATCCAGCACAAAGCCGCCCAAAACGGCCCAGCAAATCAGCATGGTAACTCCTTTGTATACTGCACGGTTTTGACCACGCGCAGGGTTTTCTGGTGTATCCAATCGGCGGCATCCAGCACCTGTCTCTTATACACATCTCCGAGCCCACGAGA
>ERZ1026858.930-NODE-930-length-15508-cov-32.209086_pt1 | contig 15508 bp, 16 predicted proteins | sample MGYA00380159_ERZ1026858 | MGnify/ENA primary metagenome ERZ1026858 (study PRJEB33269, sample SAMEA4719795) | human gut metagenome | biome: human-associated habitat; feature: organic feature; material: feces | place: Cameroon | collected 2013-10 ...
TTATTTCCGTCTCTGTCTTACAAGAAATATAATAGCATTAATCGTTACAAAAAACTAGTTGAAATTATAATAACAGCCGTTAAAATAATAACCAAGTTCCAACAGACGAGGGAAAGGATCGTCATGAACAAGTCCGAAACTGAGAGCCTATGGAGGGCACTGTGCGCGACCACGTGCAAGCCCGGAACGCACGCGCCCTACGATAGCGTGTGCGTACACGATCACGTCGTGTACGCGACGAACAGCTACGTGCTTCACCGCGTCGAGGGCCTCTTTCAGTCTGGTATAGGCTTGACCTTTCGCGCGCTGCACGGTCACGGCCTCGCATATCTCGACCATACCGACGTCCTGAACGGCCTGCTTAAATACCGTCCCGACAATCGCGAGTACGCAAACATGATTCCCGACTATGACCCCGCAGACCTCATGCTCGCGCTGCGACCGCATCGAGCGCTAGGCTCGACGGTTAAGTTCTATAGCGGGGCGCGTCGCGAGTACGCGCCCTTGGTCATCGTGAGCAAGACGGCCACTCCCAAGGATCCGATCATCATCACGACCGTCATCCAGGGTAAGAGAAACGGGTGGAAATAGATATGATTTGTTAAAAACTTTTTCGCTACAATATCGTTAGGCTTACGGGACTCGGCAAAGTGCCGGGTCCCCTTTTTCTGCTGAAAGGAGGAACAATATATGGACGTCAACGCAGTTACGGATCTGGTGAGCAACGTGGCATTTCCGATCGCAGCATTCGTGATGATGTACTACACCAACACGAAAACCATTGAGGAGCTTCGCAAGACTATTGAGGAGAACAGCCTTATCATGACCAAACTCTCCGATAAGCTTGACAAGGAGGCCTAACCGAATGAACGAGAATCGTATCAAGCGGGGAGGCGCGGCACTTGCCGCGCTTTTCTTCGCGACCGTCATCACGCTTACCGCGCCACTGCGCGCGGAGGCGTACCAAAGCGTCGATAGGTATGTTAGCAACGGTCACGGTTATTTAAACGCGTCCTATCTTGTCATCCATGAGACGGCTAATCCGGGCGCTTCCGCTTACAATCACACACTGCTATGGTCGCGTGATGATACATACGCAGTCCATCATGTGATGGAGCTGGACGGTTCCACTGTCTACAATACGGTAGCGGAGAATCGTCTTTGCTGGCACGTCGGCAACGGCAACGGGTACACGATCGGCATCGAGCTCGCACACGCCACTAATGCAGGCGATTTTGCCAAGCAATGGAACGAGGCTGTCAAATGGACCGGTGACGAGCTCCGCGCGCACGGGTGGGATACCTCGCGCCTACTCTCACATTACGAGGCTGCCCGGCGCTGGGGAGGTTCAGATCATACCGATCCTAACGGTTATTTCCGCGCCTACGGCAAGACATGGGCCGAGTTCAAGCAGGCGGTTGCCGCATATCTGGGTAGCGGATACGTTGCACCTATCGCACCGACTGACGGTAATGGGGGCGCTTATCAGCCCTCCGTATCTGTCACGCGCACGAGCTTCCCGAAGTCCACGGGAAAAAGCATCAACATTTACTATGCGCTGCACAACCGCTACGGTGCGTGGAACGATGCTGTTACCAACTTCAACGACTCCAATAGCGAGGGTTTCGCGGGCATGCCCTACGGCTCCCATGACATGCTCATTGCTTGGGTCGATAGCGGCACTTTGCGCTACCGTGTCCACACCAAGGAGAGCGGCTGGCTTGACTGGGTGCAGACCGCAAACTACAACGACAGCGTGAACGGCATGGCAGGCATCTGGGGTCAAACGATTGACGGCGTTCAGATGTACTACATCACGCCCGATGGCGAGTACAAGCAGGTCTATTATCGTTCGCAGGATGTCGCGCACGCCGTATACTGGGACGAGGTGTGCGACGACGGCACCACTTACGGAGGCGATGACTATGCAGGCATGTACGGCTACGCGCTCGACCGTCTGCAATGCTATATCTCGGACGGTACGCGCCGGTAACTGAAAATTTATTAGAATGACGGTTGACACAGAAAGCACCCTTTTCCTATAATGCCCATGACAGCAACGGGAAGGGGGTGCTTTTCATGACAAACGCAAAAAAGGAGCGCGGCCGAATCGGGCGTAGAATTCAGATTTGCCATTGCGCCGGCAAGGTTGTCGCAAAGGGCAAGCTGATTGATTTCGAGTATGACCTTTATGGCGATTACTCGAACCCCGTTAAGGCTACGAACACGCTCCGGAAACGTCTAGGCGATTCGTCTATCTTGATCACAAGCGTCGAGACCGAAACGGACTACTATTCAATCCCTACAAGGCTTTTTCTCAAAGTCGCAATGAATTACGCAATCGGAAAGGAACCTCATTATGATTAGTGAAGACACTCAGCTCGCAACTATGGGCAACTGCACCGATCTATACACTCCCGCGAGCTACTCCAGCATCAAGGCTACTGACACTGCAACCAAGAAGCTCGTCGTAAACGCGATGAACAACGCCGATTCTCTGTCCGACCACGAGGGCAAGACCCTCAACGTCATCGGCGTGTTTACCAAGCCCGGCATTCGCCGCGCCCGCGACAAGAACGGCGTCGATACGCCCTGCACCAACACCACGCTCGTATGCGAGGACGGCACCGCCTATTTCTCCCAGTCCGAGGGCGTTCGCAACGCAGCGGACAATTTCATGGCCGCGGGCCTGTTCGACGAGGGCGAGATCGTGCCGATGAAACTTGTATCCTCCAAGCTCCCCAACGGCAACACCCGCAAGACGCTCGTACTCGTCTAAATCAAGATTTAACCTTCAGCTCCCGTTGCTTTAACATCAGGCGGTGCGGTTCAGGCTGCACCGCTTTTTTTTTTGGAGGTATCCCGTTATGGCACGTGCGAAAAGGACATCCGACGAGGTATACAACGCGCGCCGTCGCGCCAAGCGACTGCTGGCGCGCCTGGAGCGCGAGGACGTGAGCGGCATGAGCACGTTGCAGAAGCGCGCACGGGCGGACTATATCGCGAGCGTGCGCGGGCAGATCATGCAGTCATACCAGGGGACGCGGCAGGCGCATCAGGTATCCGAGGCCAAGACTCGAACCAAGAAGGCCGCAGAGAGGCTCGACCGCATGACGACCGCGCCGCGCAAGGCGAAGTCGCGCGCGGCAAGGTCTAACCTCATATTCCAGCGCCAGATAAACCTGGCGCGATCGGGCGCGCCGAGTACGCTCGGGGAGAGGGGCAAGGAGGCCGTATCGGTCTTCTATGCGGCAACGCGCCGTTTTTGGCGCGGCAAGGATCCCAAGGAGCGCAACAGGCTGATCATGGAGGGGCTCGGCGTATCGTCTCTATCCGAGGCGTACGACCGCGTTTTGGGCGCAAACAAAAAGGCGCTCGACAGCATGGTCGCTGCCGGGGCCCAGACGTCTATGGTGAAGGGGCTCACATCTGAAAACGAGGCCTTCTACGGTGAGGTCGAGTACGACGCGGAGCTTATGGGCTCGGCTATCTGGGCCTCGAAGATCGTAATGTTCGGATAGGAAAAAAGGTGCGGGATGAGGTTCAAGTCGAAAAGGCCGGAGTTTCGGGTAGCGGCAAGCTACGATACCGAGACGTGCAACATATGCACCGACCGCGTCGCTAACACGTGGCGCGCATATCCCGTGCTCTTTATCTTGAACGACCTGCGCGGATGCGACCTGCGGACCTATGAGCCCGGCGTCGGCCATATCGACTTCTACAGTCACGAGAGCGAGATGCAGGCCGCTATAGGCGAATATATCGCCTGGGGCGAGCGAGAGAACCTCATTCCGATCGTCTGCGCTTACAACCTCATGTTCGACCTCCAGCCCCTAATGCATGACCTAAACGCGCGCTGGGATATGGAAGTGTCTGCGCAGAGCGCGACGAGCGCGTACACCGTCGACATCGTGCGCGACGGCGCGGTAAAGCTCCGTTTCTGGGATACCTTTTACCTCGAGATGCGCGGCCTGGCGAAGATGGGCGAGGTCGCGGGGCTCCCCAAGGCCGAGGGCGATTGGGACTATTCCAAGATCCGCACGCCCGAGACACCACTGACACAAGACGAATATTTCTACGCGGGTCGCGATACCGAGGTCATCCCCGCATATCTGCGCTACCTGCTCGAGTCCAACGAGTGGCTACGCCCCGAGTGGCTCGGCGTGCGCGTGCTGACCAAGACGTCGCTCGTGCGCCAGGCGGGAAAGATGGAGACCGGGCGTCTACGCATCCCCAGGGCGAAGGGCAGGCCGATCTCGGTACAAGCCGCTTTTGAGCGAATGTGCGCCGAGGAGCTCGCGCCGACATATGCGCAGTACGCGCTGCGCAAGGCGTGTTTCCGAGGCGGTTTCACGCTCACGAGTGCGCGGTATTCGGGCATCGTGCAATCGAACGTCTTCTCAATCGACGAGACGAGCGCGCATCACGCCTACATCAACGGCCATATGTGCCCGGTCCACTTTCGCGGCCTGCTGCCGCCCGTGTTGCAGTCAATGGCCGAGACCGTATGCTCGACAGGTCTCGACGCGGCGATGCGCCACTGGGAGGAGCCGTTCGGGTGCGCCTTTCACGCGCAGATCCGATTTACGAACATGCGTTTGCGTGAGGGGAGCGCTTTCGAGTGCTGGGACATCGCGCTACTGTCCGAGGCGAAATTCAAGGCCAAGGGGCAGCTGGGTGACTGGGGCGGAGACGCCGACCGCGACGGCGTGACGGCCGTGCGCAGCGCGGGATACGTGGATATCGCATACAATGGGAGCTTCGCATTCGGTAAGCTGGTATCGGCCGACTCCGCAATCGTCAACGCGTCCGAGCTGGAGCTGTGGTGTATGAGCAGGGTATATGCCTGGGATTCTATGGAGGTGATTTTGGGGGAGGGCACTATGTCGTTCGTCAAGCCGCCCGATTACGTGACGCTGCTCTCTAACCTGTTCTACGCTAGAAAGAACGCATGTAAGCAGATCCTGAAAACCTATGAGACGGGTACGCCGTATGCGCCGGACATCCCCGAGACGATCCCCGAGGGCATCGCCGCGCGCATCCGCGCCGGCGAGATGGAGCGCGCCGACCTCGAGGCGTACTACAACTCAACGGTCAAGGGCATGTTCAACTCTATCTACGGCATGGAGGCGCAGGACGTGTTCAAGCCCTCCTATAAGGTCGAGGACGGTGAGATCTCGGTCGATCGCTCGACCGTCGTGTCGCGCGAGACGTATGAGGAGCATTACGAGGACGCTAAAAACAAGCTCGTGCTCTATCCCTACGGCCTCCGAATCGTCGGAGGTTCGCGCATGGCGATCGTCGCGGCGATCGAGCTCATATACCGCGCGTTCGGAGAGCGCGTGCGCGTGCTCGGTGGAGATACCGACTCGTTGAAGATCTCGTGTGACACGGACGTGACCGCGGGTGACCTCATGGCCGCGCTCGCGCCGTTCCATGAGGCCGTGACCGCCTCGATTGACGCGTGCATGGGGCGCATCCGCGCGAACTTCCCCGGCTACGCGTCCACGCTCGCGGGCGTGGGCACGTTCGAGGTCGAGGGCGAGGCGTATCCGCTCCACATGGACGCCTGGAACAAGGCGCGCGTGAGCTGGGACGGCGGGCACGCGCACATCACGTGCGCGGGCCTGTCGCGCCCGACGGGTATGTACCATATCGAGAACTGGATCGACGACATGAGCGCCGAACATGGTTTCGCCGAGGTCGCGCCGCGCGTGCTTGGGTGGGGGGTGCGCGTATCGCAGACCGTGTGCCACGCGCTCGAGCACCACCGCCCGGCGGCCGCCGACGTGCTGGACATGGATGTGACCGACTATCTCGGCGAGACCGCGCACGTGAGCGCGCACGAGTCGATAGCGCTCTACGCCTCCGACCGCGTGCTCGGCGATTCGGAGAAGGGCGGCAACGCCCGCACGGTCGCGTACATGCGCGAGCGCTACGGGCGCGTAGTCGACACCGCCGAGCGCGTCATCGACTACGACGGCGAGCGTGCGAGCTACACTTATATCGACGAAGAAGGGAATGAGGTCGAATGGTAAACCTGAACGACGGCATACACTACAACTGGGAGAAGACGCTTAGCTACAACGCGGACATCACCATGGTCGTGGGCGCGCCCAACAAGGGCAAGACCTACGGCCTGCGCGCCTATGCGCTCAACGCCGCGATCAAGCGCGATGAGCGTTTCGTCGAGGTCTGCCGCACGCTCGACGAGCGCGATGCCGTGAAGAAAGGTTACTTCGACAAGCTGGTCGCGACCGATGAGGAGTTCGCGAGATACGATTTCAAATGCGAGAACAATGAGTTCAAGTACCGCCCCGCAGATGCCGAGAAGCGGACACCGTGGAAGGTGTGCGGCTATGTCGTCGGCTATGCCGAGATGCAGGGCACGAAGAAGCGCACGTTTTTCAACGTCAAGAACATCATATTCGACGAGGCGATCATCGAGAACATCGACGCGACCCATACATACAAGCGCAACGAATGGAACATGCTCGCGCGCATCATCGACTCGTGTGTTCGCGAGGACCCCTACGACGGGAATCGAATCAAGCCTCACGTCTTCCTGCTCGGCAACGCCGTCGACCTGCTGAACCCCTATTTCGCCGCGATCGGAGTAAAGGGCGTGCCGAGATTCGGGTATACGTGGTATCTGAACAAGATGGTCCTGCTCCATTACGTCGAGCCGGACGAGTGCGACCGCTACCGCATGGACAACACGCTGGCCGGTCGCATGGGCCAAGTCACCGGTTACACCAAAGCGACCTATGCCAACGATTTCGCCGAGGACAACAGGTACATATCCAAGAAACCAGCCCGCGCAAAGTACGTCATGGGGTGCGTCCATATGGGCGAGGAGTACGGCATCTGGATAGACATGAGCGAGGGTTACTACTATGTGATCGGCAAGATCCCCAAGAACGCCGATACCGTGTTCGCCCTCACACGGAAGGACAACACACCGAACCGCATCGCCGCGCAGCGCGCCGTGAAGACCCTGCGCGTCATAGTCCAGATGTATTACGAGGGAAGCGTGCTTTTCGATTCGGTCAAGGTGCGCGAGGGTTTCCTGGACGCGATGGCCCTCTACGGGGTAAAATGACCGCGACGCCCGCGACGACTAGCGCGGAAAGCGGCGAGTAGGGACGATTCGGGGGAGCTACACCGTTCGGTCGGTGCCCGAACCCCGCACGCTCGGCGGCGTGTTTCAGCCGCACGCGCACAAGTTTCGCAAAGGCGTTATATAATGGGCGCGATGCGCAGGCGAAAGCCTGTTCGCATCGCGCCCTATTTTTATAGCTATAGAAAGGAGAAAGCATGAACGAGGACGAGAAGCCCGAGACCGAGGCCGACGACCTGATCCCCGAGGAACAGGAGATCGACACGTCCGGCGAGGAGGCGCACCGCATCGGCGAGTTCGACGATCTGCGCGACCGCCTGGAGCGCATCGAGAGCACGCTCGGCGCTATCACCGAGACGCTCGAGTCGATGCGCACGACCGCTGCCGCGATCGACATCGACAACGGCGCGGACGTGGTGGACGTCGACGGTGACGGCGATGCGGACGTCATCGCCGAGGACGACGTGGTCGAGATTCCCGACTACGACGACATGGATTTGGACCTTTAAGGAGGTATGTAAATGGCAACTAATAACACCACCATCGCGGGCCGCGTGTACCTGTCCGCGACCAACGATTTCCAGCAGCGCGTGCCCAACCCGACCATCTCGGGTATCGACGCGACGAGCAAGTTCCTGTTCAAGCCCAACAACGGGCGCTATCTGAATGAATTCATCGACGCGTACATCAACCGCATCGGTGACCAGATCGTACATAACAAGGAGTGGGAGAACCCCCTGCGCGTCTTCAAGGGCGCGGCCATGCGCTACGGTTCGTCTATCCAGGAATCCGCGCTCAAGTGGATCAAGGCGCACACCTACAACATCGAGGACTCCGCGCTCGAGAAGATCAGCCGCCCCGAGGCCGCCGTCTGGTATCACACCGTGAACCGCGAGGACCGTTACGACATCACGCTCGAGTATCCCGACTTGCGCCAGGCATTCCTGGACGAGTACGGCCTGAACCGCCTCATCGACGCCGTGCTCACGGTCCCCCGCAACTCGGACAACTACGACGAGTACCTTTGCATGATGGCCCAGATGTCCTATTACGAGCAGAATTGGGGCTTCTTCAAGCACCATGTGAGCGGCGAGCCGACCGACGAGGCAACCGGTAAGGAGTTCCTCAAGGCCGTACGCGCCTACGCGAGCAAGCTCAAGTTCCCGACCGCGCTCTACTCCCCCGTGTCGGCCGAGTACGGTATCCCCGTGTTCGCCGCACCCGAGGAGCTCGTGCTTTTCGTCACCGCCGACGCGATGGCATCGATCGACGTCGACACGCTCGCGGGCATCTTCAACCTCGACAAGGCGGATATCAAGTATCGCACCGTCGTCGTCCCCGACATCCCCGTACCGAACGCCTTCGCGCTGCTCACCACCGACGCCTTTTTCGTGTGCGAGGATTTCGTATACACGAACGAGTCGTTCTACAACCCCTCGACGCTCTCCACCAACTACTACCTGCACCACTGGGAAGTAGTGTCGTGCTCCCCATTCGTCCCCGCTATCCTGTTCACGACCGACGCCGCGACCGACATCCCCACGCTCACGCAGACCGTGACCGACGTCAACATCACTGCGGCCTCACAGCAGCTCAAGCCCGGCGATACCACGCAGATGGCCGTGAAGCTCGTCGGCACCATCACGGCAAACGATCTCGGCGTGACCGTCGAGCCGAACGCCGTAACCTGGAGCGTGAGCGCCGAGACCGCCGCAGCCGACGGCGAGCCGATCGCGCTCAACACCGCGACGCGCGTCGACCGCCTCGGCGTTCTCCACGTCCAGAAATCCGGCCTCGAGGCCGGAAACGTCCTCCACGTGACCGGCACCGCTAGCTACGTCAACCCCTCCGGCGCGACCACGCTCCGCACCAAGACCGTGGACATCACGATTGCCTAGCCTATAATCTACTGATGTAGGCGCCGCGCCCCGCTCATGCGTGAGCGGGGCGCATTTTATTAAGGAGGAGAATATGAGCGATTTCCCGAATCTCGATAACGTGGATGTGTACCGCTACGACAACACGCTCGACTATTCCCGGTTCAAGCCGACCGCCCGGCTCAAGATGTGCAATGTGCCGTGGTGCGGAGACTACGAGAACACGGTGAAATTCGAGGACGACGCCGCGCGCGATGCATGGTTCGATGCGCTCGAGGGGGCCGTCGTCAATCTCGATACCATGTTCAACGTCAAGCCCGACGGCGCTTCCAAGGTGCCGGTGCCGGTGACCTCCGCGCAGGGTTACAACTATTTGGTCGTCGACCTGCCGCGCATGACGAGCGACGAACAGCCGCTCGCATACGCCGCGGGCGAGCGAAAGCGCCGCTATTACTATTTCATTCAGGACGCCCAGCAGCTGTCCCCCAACTCGACGCGATTGATCCTCACGCTCGACATCTGGACGACCTACATCAACGAGATGCAATTCGACTACGTTCTTTTGGAGCGCGGCCATGCGCCGGTAGCCGCGTCGAGCGTCACCGACTACCTCGCGAACCCCCGCGAGAACAGCGCGTACCTGCTATCCGATGATGTCAACACCGGGGGCGAGCCGTTCGTCGAGACCGCGCGCGCGGTCAAGAACTACAGCGCCGAGACGCAGCGCGCGTGCATTGCCACATACGCCGACCTACAGGGCGATCTGGGCACCGCGGCCGCGCCGAAAGTCCCCGCAATATCCGAGTCGGACGTATCCGGTGTGCTCGCGCCGCGCGTGTACTCCGTTGCGGTAGCCGACTTACAGCCATTCCTGCGCGCGCTCGAAACCAACGCGCCCTGGATGAAATCAACCGTGCTCGGCGTGTTCTTCGCGCCGTCCGACCTGCTCACGCAGTCCGCGCCGTTCGCGCTATGGGGCTTATCGGTTAAGGTGCTAAATGCCGTCCAGAAAATCGAGAGTTTCATGCAACCGGGCATCGCCGATTTCGGCTACCCCGCGCAGGCCGCAGGTTTCGCCAAGCTCTACACGTACCCCTACGCCGCGATCCGCATCGGTGACGAGCGCGGACAGACGTCCACGGTGCGCATCGAGGACCTCGGCGCAGACGGCATCCAGATCGCGAGCGCGGTAAACCTCGTCATGCCCTATATCTCGATCGACGCGCGCCTGCTCGGTATCGCCGGCGCTACCGATTCGCTCACCTTCCGGACTATCGAGGGGCGCACCTACAGCTACGGTGGTGCGTGGGGCGAGTACCTCAAGAGCTGGAGTCTCCCCGTGATGCAGGTGAGCCAGAGCGCCGCGAGCCGCGCCGCGTACACCACTGTCTACAGCCGCGCGCACGCGAGGCTGGCAGCAGACAACGCGCTCGCGTCGTCGCTCGCGTCAAACTCCACCGCGTACACGAACGTCGACAACTCGGCGAAGAACGTTATTGACAATAATGATGTAAACACCAAGGCAAACACAGCGGTTACGCAAAACGCCAACGACTGGGCGCTCACGGGAGCCGCAAAAGCGACTAACGTAAAGCTCGCTGCCGACTGCGAATCGGATAGAAAGACGTCCACCGCAATGACCGCGGTGCAAAACGAAGTCGTCGCCATCACGACCGCGAACAACAACGCGGTTTCCGTTGCAAACACACTGGGCTCAATCGTGACCGGCGGGCTCACCGGGGGGACGTCGGACGCGAAAAGCGCCGCAATCGGAGGCGTTGCAGATCTCGCAGTTGCAATCCCCGCCGCCAACGCAGCCGCTGCAATTTCGCAAACGAGCAATAGTGCAGCCGCCTCCATTGCACAGACAAACGCTATCGAGAAGACTTTAAATGCGGAGATATTCACCGCGAACACCTGGGGTGTCCAGAACAACGCGAGCACATCCGCGACCACGCTCCGCAACAACGCGAGCACCAAGGTCGCGGTCAACAACGCGGCAGTCATGCGTACCAACGCGGGCAACACCAAGACCACCGGTGACGCGAACGCGAACCGCGCATACGCGACCTCGCTCGATGCCATCTCGGCGGGACTCAACCAGGCGGGCGTAGCGGCCCCCGCGCAGTTCGGAGCGAACGCGAACGGGCAATCGAGCGCGACCGCGCCGCGGGCACTCTTCGCCCAGGTCGTCACGCAGCGCGAGTGCGACATCATGAACGCGGCCTCGGCCTTTGCACGCTACGGTTATTCGCTCATGCGCGAGTTCAGCATGGTGAACATGCAGGTCATGCGGCATTTCACATACTGGAAGTGTGCCGAGGTCTGGTGCAGCGGCAACGGCAACGCGCTCGAGGCCGCACAGTCCGCGATTAAAGATATACTTATTCGTGGCGTGACCGTCTGGAGCCGTCCGGAGGAAATCGGTCGCGTAAGCATCTACGACAACCTGTAAGGAGGCATATATGGCAGACATCGACCTCAACGCGCTACTCAAAGCGGAGACCTACCAGGGAATGACCGACGGGGAGATCGACGCGATCATCGACTACAAGGTCGAGCGCGCCAAGAGCGACGCGACCATCAGCAAGGACATGAAAATGCACCAGGAGATCATGCAAGAGCTCATGAACGCACAGGCCGCATCCGGTGAGAAGGTACGCGCCGCATTCCAGACCGCACTGGATGCACCGACGGTCTATAAGGAGGTGGACGCATGAGCAAGGGCCGCAGGGGATACAAGCAGCGCCGCAGCAAGTACTGCCCGGGCTCGCAGCCGATGTATTGGCAGACCGAGGCCTACAATCAACAACTCTTCAACATGTTCCGGAACGACCTGATCGAGCTCGCGCTGTCGCGCTTCCGGTGGCTCAACCTGCCCGAGACGTGCAACGAGTGTTTTCTGGAATGGACGCTTCTCACCGAGGGGGCCGCTACGCTCGCGTTTCCCAACACGGGAAACACCGTGCTGTCCCTGCGCGCGGTGCAGCAGGGCGCACCGAACATGTACAACGAGCCGCGCGCGTGGCGCGCGCTGGGCATCACCGGCAAGACCGATTTCATGTGCAATTGGGACAATGCCGTATGGATCTGGGAGAACCGCACACGCTATCCGCTGCTCGTGAAGATTAACATCTGGGCGCGCGAGCTGGCCGACATCATGCGCACGAAGCAGATCAACCGGTTCCATATGCGCATGCCGTTCGTCATCAAGAGCAACCAGGATCGGACTTTCGACGTGCAGAACTTCTATAAGGCGATCGCAAACGGCGAGCCTTTCGTTTTGGCATACGACAATTTCCAGGACATCCAGACGGACGCGACCATGCCCGAACGCGCCAGGGAGTATATCGGTGACAAGCTCCAACAGGAATGGGCCAACACGTGGGACGCCATATACCGCGAACTGGGCATCGACTCCATGCCGTTCAAAGAGGAGCGCATGATCGAGGACGAAGTTAATTCGACGATGCAGCCGACCGAGCTCGCGCGAATGTCCCCGCTCAACACGCGCCGAACGGCATGCGAGAAGCTCAACGCGCGTTTCGGTGACCGCCTGACCGCTCCGGTCAACGTCGTCTGGGCGCGCGACAACCTTTCAAGCAACTACGACATCTCGCACCGCTACGACACGATGCTCGAGAGGGGGTAACATATATGTTCGATTTTCCAGAGGTGAACACGGACAGCCGTTACGATTACATGACGATCACGCTCGGCGAGTGGCATGAGCTCGGATTCTATAAGCCGCTCGATGATGAATCATGGCGATTCGACGCTTACGACGATGCGCAGTACGAGCGCCTTTGCGTCAAATTCCTCAATAGGTTTTACGACCGCGAGGTCTCGATTACCGTACCGAATAGGTGGAAGCGCGCGTACCTGCGCAAGCTCAACGAGATCATGCCAAAATACAAACTTCTCTATGCTCGCGTCGAGCAGGGCGTGAACCCCTTCCAGGACTCGCGCGACCGCGAGAAATCACGCGATATATTCTCGGATTTCCCCGAGACCATGCTGTCGGGTAACTCCGATTACGCGAGCACCGGCAACGACCGCGAGGCCGACACGATGCACGAGGGCAGCGCGATCGACAAGGCAGCCGAGTTCGCGCGGGCGTGGGAAGACGTCGACGTGATGATTCTGGACGAGTTGAAGCACGTTTTATTTACGGGTATTATGGTTCCGAGCGTTCCGTTGTGGTAAAGGAGTTTGACTGATGAATGATCAGTTAATCGTATGGGGTGGCGCATGGCACGCGCGCAACCCTAAGAGTTATCCGCAATTATGCATTGTGACATATCGAGGACGCGTCTTTATCTCGCGCGACGAGGTGCCGGCCGGCACGAGCATCACAGATGAACGCTGGGAGCAGCTCGCGAACGTCTATACTATGATGTACCGAACCAAGGAGGTAAGCTAACATGACTCCTATCACCGTTCTACCGTTTTTCAATCCATGGATGCTGACCGACCCCACGTTACCAAAACTGTACTGGGAGGTGAAAAGCCCGGAGCAGTTGATCGCGAACCTTTATTGCATCATCAACGCGCTGCAAGACCCCCTCAACACCACCATCGACCAGACCAACCTCAATACGAAGGATATCGCGGATATTCAGGCCGTTATCGATTCTATCAAGTCCGGCGAGTATTTCGATGTGTATATCGACGGACTTGCAAAGTGGGTTGACGAGAATATTCAGCAGCTCGTTGCGCGACAGTCTAAATACCTGTTCCCGACGTTCTATCAGGAGCCGGATACGGGCGTTTGGAGGTATGCGCTGGTTATCCCAAGCCGCTGGTCGCATCTCAAATTCGATTGGATTTTCGACGAGCGCGATAACGTGTATCATATTCGCATTAACTTTTAAGGAATCATCATGACTAACAAAGCATCGTTCGGTGCAGCCACCGATACGGCCGTCGTGGCCGGTACCGTTACCGACAATCAAATGATCGTCCCAGATATTCCAGCACAGGGACTTATGTCAATCGGCCCGCGCGTCACGTTCAATTTTATCGAAGGGCTCTGGGACGAAAACACTAGCTATAACTTCTACGATGTCGTACGCGACGCATCGGATAGAAGTTACGTTGCAATCCGTCCGATGGTGCCGAAGGGAACACCACTTACCGATACCGATTACTGGTTTAGATGGAGCGAGCCAAATTCGCAGTTACACGACCTTGAAAACACCGTGAGGTTGTACGATCTTCGCATTAAAGATAACACGGACAATATCGCAGAGGAGATCCAGCGCGCAACTGAGGCCGAAGCGACCAAAGCGCCGATCAACCATGCTAGCAAGGAAACGGTTTACGGAATCGGTAATTCATCCGTTTACGGACATGTTAAGCTCGCGGATAACAACACACCGGCAACGAGCGGCCCGAACGACGGTGTTGCGGTGACCCCGAAAATGCTGAACGATAGCATAGATACGGTCAAAGGCACAGCTATCTACATCGGAAACAGCTATACCGACGGTGTAGGATCAACCGATCGAACTGGATTGTACGCGCGAACAAAGGATCTGTTTAACAAATCCTATAAATACGCTGGAAGCGGATCGGGGTTTATCGACACGTCAAGATCCGAGGGGCCGAATTTCCTCACGTTGCTCAAGCGTGCAATCGATGAGCCTAAAATCGACAACTCTAAAATTACACACCTAATCGTAATAGGCGCATGGGGGGAATCTCGAATCATCGCAGACGGCAAAATTGCAGAGCTGAGACAAGGCATCAACGATTTTTGCAAACTTGCCGAGAGAAACTTTCCGAACCTTACTCGAATGGTCTATTTCTATGCCGAAAGCCGAGTTCAAAATTACATCGGTAACTCAAGTTTCGGCAATGAAATGGCCGTGCATGTAAACAGGGGTTGGCTATTTTCGCAAACGAAAATGGAATATATGGGATGGGGAGGTTTCAACATCCTATTTAACACTAATTGCTTCTCACAAGATGGGTATCATCCAAACGATACAGGTTACGCTATTCTGGCAAGCGCTTTTAAGGCCGCTTTTAACGGCAACCTGCAATACAAACCATTCAACAGTGTATACACAGGCATAGACTGGTCACAGATACTAACCGGTCTCAACACAGATATTAAATTCGCGTTGACCCCGGATAGTATCACGTTAAAACCAATTGCTTTCAACTTTTCAAGCGTGACAAACATTACTGCCAACAAAGATGTCACGATAAAAACAATTGCAGTAACAGACGCATCCAGTTTGCCCGGATCATATCGAAGCAACGGTAACTATATTCTTGCCACGTTGCCGATTATCGGAAACTCTTGTAACTTGCAGATTCTCATAATCGCGCATGGTAATAGTGACGGAACGATTGATATCAAAGCGCGTCTCTATTCGGACACGAATAACCAAACTCTAAAGGCGCAATTCACGTCAGAACAAAAAACGATGATGCTATTCGATATTGAAAGCAATTAGCTCCCCATCCGAGATCCGGCACGCGTTTCGCGTGTCGGGTCTTC
>ERZ1026858.932-NODE-932-length-15494-cov-5.524516_pt1 | contig 15494 bp, 16 predicted proteins | sample MGYA00380159_ERZ1026858 | MGnify/ENA primary metagenome ERZ1026858 (study PRJEB33269, sample SAMEA4719795) | human gut metagenome | biome: human-associated habitat; feature: organic feature; material: feces | place: Cameroon | collected 2013-10 ...
GGAATCCTGTGCCGGAATAATCCTCGTGTTTCTTTTCCACCGGCTTTTTCTCCCGCTCCCTTGGCTTTGCAGCTTCTTCATTCATTGATTGAATCAGATTCTCGATATCCTTCTTATTATTTCTTCTGTTAGCATCTGAAACTGAATTCAGCAAATCGTCCAAATAATCTTCACTCTTACTCAAATTTATACCTCCATGTATCCAAGTTGCCTGTATATCTGCTTACAGGGTCTGCCACAACATCTCCCAGCAGATGCCGGACAGCGTAAAGGAAAGGGATGTGATGTAACATCACACCCCTTTGTCTGCGTTCTTTCCTTACTTTCCAGTCTGGTCAATCAGTCTGTCGATAGCCTGTACCAGACTTCCAATCTCCGGTTTAGTCAATTGGGCGTCTGCTCCGAGTGATTCACCTTTTCTTCTCATTTCATCATTTACCAGGGAAGAGAAAATGATTACCGGAATATCATGCATGTTATCGTTCTCTTTTACCAGTTTTGTTAACCGGTGTCCGTCCATCAATGGCATCTCGATATCGGTAATAATACAATGTACTTTATCTTTTACATTGCCAGCTTTCTCATAAGCACAAAGCTTGTCCCATGCTTCCTGTCCGTTCATATTGACATTCAGGTTGGTATAACCTGCTTTCTTCAGACAATCTGTAATCAATTTACTTAATAATGGGGAATCCTCTGCAATCATAATCGGGGAATCATTACGGTTACGATTTTCCAGATGCTCTACATCAGATACCTTAAGTCCTGTTTCCGGGCTGATATCAGAAATAATTTTTTCAAAGTCAAGAATAACAATCAACTGTCCATCCAGTTTAATGACTCCGGTTGATACACCCTTGTCCTGGACATTAATCGTTGCATCCGGTTTGATAATCTCTGACCAGGAGACACGATGAATTCCAATAACCTGATCTACATGGAATGCAATATTTAATTTATTAAAGTTTGTGATAATAAACAAACCTTTTCCTTCTTCATCCTGCATACCCAGACATCTTCTCAGGCTGATTACCGTCAGCATGGTATCTCGTGGCATAAAGATTCCTTCCACACTCGGATGTGCATTTGGTACCGGGGTTACCGGCTGATAGGATAAAATCTCACGAATCTTCGCTACGTTAATTCCGTAATGATTATCCCCTAAAGTAAACTCCAGCACTTCCAGTTCGTTCGTACCATTTTCTAACAGAATATTTGTCTCCATTTATGTTTTCCTCCCAAGGTCATTTCTTAGAATATTTCTATTTCAAATTATAACATAATATTACATAAAAATGCACCGCTTTTTTACAATTCTTTAGATATTTTTACTATTTTATAGATTACAGGTCTTATGTACCGTGTTTTCGACTACTTCCAGAGAGATTTTACTCAAATCTTCCGGTGTACCTTCCGGCACCTCAAAGAGTAAAACCGTATCTGTGCCACTTCCTGCTTCAATAGTCCCCCGATATGTGCCAAGGTCATTTAACAGAATTGAGACCTGTGCAACAGCTTCCACGCTGTCATTTAATGTCATGCGGAATGACACCTTGCGGCTTAACATATCACAATCAACCGCTTCGGTTCCGGCATTGTTTAAATGAAAATGTAAAACCAGATACTTATTTCCAGCGGTCGGCTCTACGATATAAGACGAATCCTGCTGATAGACGGAAGCAAATTCTGCCCCAGTATACTGCACATCAATGCCCGGTATTGCCACTGCATCGTTTAAGGACACACTGTTGTCCGATGCCGCATTCTCCGGAGTTCCTGTTGCATCTCCACCTTCTGATGGCATCTGCTCAGTGGAATCCGGCTGTTCCACAGCCTCGGTATCTGTAGTCTCTGTTGTCTCTTCACTCTTTGACAGCCTTACAATTCCATCCTGTTGCTTTATATTATACTTTGATACTACATGTGCTGCATAATCTACAATTGTCTGTTCTTCCTGCTCCGTTAATTCAATCGGCTGCTCTCCGCATCCGCCTAAGAATAACGCAGCCAACAGCACACATGCCGTTGTTTTTATCTTTCTGTCCATCATAGGCACTCCTTAACTTATCAATCTATTTCCATGTTAGCATTTTTCCGGCTTTCAGGCAATAGTTATTTCACGTTCTTCCTCGTTATCATCGCGATTGCTGGTGTCTAATTCTATCCAGAATTCCACACCATCCTCATGGTTAATGACTCCGCACTGCTGATGCATGGAATCCATAATTGCTTTTACAATGGACAGACCAATTCCGCTGCCTCCATAAGCTCTGGTTCTTGCTTTATCTACCTTATAGAATTTAATCCAGATATTATCAATGTCTTCTTCCGGAATCGGCTTTCCGGTATTAAACACGCTGACTCTTACTACATCCTGCTTACATTCATAAGAAATTTTAATCCGGTTTTCACCTTCCAAATGGTTGATTGCATTGCTCAGATAATTGGTTATAACCTCTTCTATCTTAAATTCATCCGCCCACACAAAAAGCGGCTGCTCGTCAAATTCCAGAATAGCTCCTTTCTGTTCTAAGATAATGGCATTACTGGCAGCTACTCCACGGATCAGTTCGGTGATATCAAACCGTTCCATCACAATAGCATCATTCCCAAATTCCAGTTGATTCAAAGTAAGAAGTTTCTTTACCATGCGGTTCATCTTCTCTGCTTCATCTGTAATGACCTCACAATAGAAATTTCTGCTCTCCGGATCGTCCTGCACACATTCCTGTAAGCCTTCTGCATAACCCTGAATCAGTGCCAGCGGTGTCTTTAGCTCATGCGAAACATTTGACAGGAAATCTTTTCTCATCTCGTCAATCTGTTCCTTCTTTTCGATATCTATCTTCAATTCATTATTAGCACTCTTTAATTCCGATATAGTCCGCTCTAAGATTTCCGATAGCTGGTTCATATGCTCGCCCAATTGTTCAATCTCATTATCTCCCTTGACCTCATACTTCGCATCAAAGTCGAATTCTGCCATTTTCTTGGATATATCTGTAAGCTGCAGAATTGGGTTAGTAATACGACGTGTAACAAAAAAAATGATAATACCACTCACTATTACCGCAACAACTCCTACATCCATCAGCAGACGATTAGACACCTGCGCACTTTCCTTGATACTTTCCAATGGAGTTCTCGCCAGCAAAAGATTACCATCTGCCAGGGTTCCCCAGAGAATCAGATAATCCGATTCCAGCCTGGTATCCTCTTTTTCTCCCATGACATAATTGTCGTTTGCTTTCAGTACTTTCATATTAAGATGCATATCATCATTCTGCACACTTGCCATGATAATTTCCATAAACTGCATCCTGAGATTTTCCACACCATTGGTAGAAGAACGCACTACTGTACCATCAGATGTAATGATTAAAATCGTCAGGTTACCATTGGAACAGATTTTTTCAAAATCTATATCATAATCTGATGTATTTAAGATTCCCTGTTCACTGGCCGCATTTATCTGCTGAAACCCATTTTCCAGCACTTCCTGTTTATAGCGGGTATAATAGCCTTCCAGCAGGGTAACATTAAGAAGCCAGCACAGTAATACCGTGCCGGCCACTAATCCAACGATAGTCAATGTAATCTGTGTTGTAATGGAATGCTGTTTTTTCTTATTCTTTGCCATATATCTTCCACCTTATCACATTTTATTGCGGTGCATCAATGTCCAGCTTATAGCCCATACCCCAGATTGTCTTGATATAATCCCCTTTTTCGCCCATCTTGCTACGCAGCTTTTTCACATGGGTATCAATAGTTCTGGCATCACCGAAATAATCATAATTCCATACATGATTCAGAATTTTCTCACGGGATAAAGCAATTCCCTTATTCTCCATGAAATATGCCAGAAGCTCAAATTCTTTATAACTCAAATCAATATTTTTGCCGTCAATCGTTACCATGTGGGCAGCCTTGTCCATTACAATGCCACCTACTTCCAGCACATCATCTTCCGTATAATTGCCGGTTCTCCGCAAAATTGCCTCTACCCTTGCCACCAGGATCTTCGGGCTGAATGGTTTACTGATATATTCATCCACACCAAGTTCAAATCCTAAAAGTTCATCACTTTCTTCACTCTTGGCTGTCAGCATGATAATCGGTGTCTTGGAACTTTCCCTGATTTCCCGGCATACATCCCAGCCGTTCATCTTCGGCATCATAACATCCAGAATAATCAATGCAATATCTTTATTTTTATAAAATACGTCTAAGGCTTCTTCTCCGTCTCCTGCCTCTAACACTTCAAAGTTCTGTTTTACCAGGAAATCCCTCACCAGCTTACGCATACGGCTTTCATCGTCTACCACCAGAATTTTACGTTTTTCCATATTTGCTTCCCTCTTCTTTTTTCTATAGTTTAACGGATAAATATGTCAAATTTGTGTTCTTCTGCGATTTAATTCTGCTTTTCCAAAGCATCCAGTGCCGCTTCTCTTTCATCCAGCTCCTGTTCCCACTCTTCATATTTATTAATGATTTTCGTCTCATAATTTAAGATTGTGGTACTGCCACTGGTAAGGCTGATGGCAAACATGGCAATAATAATGATAACCAGCACAATATTCACAGAAAGTAAGATGCGGCAGCGCTTCTGTAATTTCGTTTCCTGTTGTTCCTCTGGATTTTTATCAGCATTTTCGTTTGGGTGCTCACCAGATTTTTCTTTGCCAGCTACATGGTCAAGGTCTAAGCCCATATCTTTCACAGGAATACCTGGTATTTCGGATGCATCCACCCCGGGCAGTCCTTTCAGATAATCCTGCAGTTCTTTTAGATAGGCATATCCTATCGGTGTATGGAACAATTCCTGAGCCATGATTCTCTGGTAGATTTCCTGTACCATCTGTGGATTATCCATGTTCATATTATCATGTATGTACTGGATTCCTTCCACTTCCTTTTTGGCCAATTTTGCCTGTTCTTCATTTTCAAATACGAATCCACTTACTTCCCAGACTTTGCCATCTAATTCTTTTTGTTCCATATTTCCTCCTGCAATTTACAATCCCAGAAAAGTCTTTTTATAAAATGGTGCAACCTCACCAATCAGCTCCATTGCCTTTTCGTCTGCTTCATGCATATCAAGACGCATATAGCCAAGGGACGGCTTTACAGCTTCAGCAATTCCTTCAAAGACGCTCTTTCTCTCACCCTTAAACTCTACAACCAGCAAATAACTAATGTCATCCTTACGTTCAATCTTCGTTACCAGATATGCTTTCTTAATATTCTTCTGTTTCTTCATATATTCACTGAGTATCTGTTTCAGTTCATCCGCCTCCGCAATTGGCTCACCAACAAATACACCCGTTTTCTTTTCAACAAGATTGCCAGATGCCATCTCAGCTTCCTGCCTCTTATAGCGTTTGAAATAACCTATAATAATTTTCTTCCGGTTCTCTTCTACCCGAAGTTCCATACTGCCCGGATTGATTACAAAATCTCGCTCTCCTGCAATCTTCATCAGCTGGTCAAAACTGACTTTCTGTCCCTTCCATTCCTTTACATTATAAATCTTCTGGAAACTCTGCCAGTCTGTATACACTGGCATCCACTGTGCTCCATTGCTATCCTGTAACAATGCAAACTGAAGGGCTGTTCCCTTTTTTCCGTCTGCATCCTTTTCTTCCTTCGGGTCCTCTACCACTTTTACCGGACATAAGAATTCCCCGCGGACTACCTCTTTTAACATACGGTCACATAAGAACTGCTCCGCACGTTTCCACTGTTCATCTTTCTTTTCTTCAAATAAAATCTGTCTGTGTCTTGCCATTGCAAGAATCAGAGCCGGATTTACAACCGGAATCTGTGCTTTGGAAAGCTCGGAAAAATCCGGTGGTGGAAGCAAATCATCTCTTTTTAATCTGCAGGAATAGCTTCCCACATCCAGTATCAGATCTTCCATACCCCACCAGTGGAGGTTTGCCCAGAAGAACATCTGCTTGTCTCCTCTGATTCCTTTTAATTCCAGTTCTACATTCTGCTCTTTATAATGTTCTATTGCTCTTTGAGCAAATTCTTTCGTTGAAAAGATTAATACACTTCCGTCCCCCATAACACGCGGGTAACCGGTATGCTTGTCCCATGCGCAGTAAAGTTCTTTGCATCCCTTTATTTTATTTGCCAGAATCTTGTTAAACACTTCTATCTTCTTTAAAAAGTTATCTGCCACAAAGGTTTTCTTCTTATGATGTACTTCTGCAGAACGAATCAGAAATTCCAGTTCCTCTAAAGTAAGCTTTGCAAGTTCCTGTTCATCCGGCATTTCATAATTCAAAAGATGGGTCTCTAATAATTCTTCTTTACGCTCTTTACTAATTTCCATGTTCTTCTCCTATATCTTTCCTTAAAACAATCACGTTATTTCTATTTTAATATAAAAATGCCATAAAGTAAAATAGAATCCTTCCGGATTCTACTTTATCTTTCACGCAGTTTACATCAGTTCTTCAATGACTCCTGTTTCATTGTATTTTCTGCAGTCAATGACACGCTGATTGGAAGAACCTTTGAATTTTAATGTAATATCATATAGCTCTGCCACATAAGGGCCATCCACCAGCACATCGATTAAGGATAATAATTCTTTCGTATCTTCGGTATATCTTCTTCCCTCCGGTACCAAATCCTTATCCAGTACATATCCGGTATATGCCCATATGTCTTTTTCCGGATGTTCCGTCCGCACCCGCTTGATAAATGGAAGCAGTGCATGCTGGTTTTCCGGTTCAAAAGGGTCTCCTCCCAAAAGAGTCAGTCCCTTGATATAGGGTGACTCCAAAGATGCAAGAATTTCCTCTTCTACTTCTTTTGTAAATTCCTCTCCATTTTTAAAGTCCCATGTTTCCGGCTGAAAACACTCTTTACAGTGGTTCCGGCAGCCGGATACAAACAGCACCGTTCTTACACCGGTGCCGTTCGCAATATCATTATATTTAATCGCTGAATAATGCATTTTCTTTTCACTTTCTTTTTACAAGTGAAGTACACGCTCCTTGATTTCCTGTGTTCTTCCCTGATTCCAGAACTGGGAACCAATATAACCACAGGTACGTCTTGCCACATTCATCTTATCCTGGTCACGGTTGTGGCAATGCGGGCACTCCCAAACTAATTTTCCATCATCATCTTTTACAATCTGAATCTCACCATCATAGCCGCATACCTGGCAGTAATCGCTCTTGGTATTTAACTCTGCATACATGATATTCTCATAGATGAATTTCATTACAGATAAAACAGCATCCAGATTATCCTGCATGTTCGGAACTTCCACATAGCTGATTGCTCCACCCGGTGAAAGTGCCTGGAACTGGGATTCGAATTTCAGCTTGGTAAATGCATCGATGTTTTCGGTTACATGCACATGATAACTGTTGGTAATGTAATTCTTATCGGTAACGCCCGGAATAACTCCGAAGCGTTTCTGTAAACATTTTGCAAATTTATAGGTGGTAGACTCAAGCGGTGTTCCATATACGGAGAAATCAATATTTTCTTTCTCTTTCCACTCCTTGCAGGCATCATTTAACCGCTGCATTACCTTTAAAGCAAATGGTGTTGCTGCCGGGTCGGTATGTGGTTTTCCAGTCATATATCTGGTACATTCGCAAAGTCCTGCATAACCCAGTGAAATAGTAGAATATCCACCATATAAAAGCTTGTCTATGGTCTCGCCTTTCTTCAGACGAGCAAGTGCTCCGTACTGCCAGAGAATCGGTGCCACATCAGAAGGTGTTCCCTTCAGGCGGTTATGACGCGCCATCAATGCACGGTAGCAAAGGTCCAAACGCTCATCAAATAGCTTCCAGAATTTTTCAAAATCTCCGCCGGAAGAGCATGCCAGATCTACCAGATTCAAGGTTACCACGCCTTGATTGAAACGACCGTAGAACTTTGGCTTGCCATCTTCATCATGATATACGGTAAGGAAGGAACGGCAGCCCATACAGGTATAGCAGTTGCCATCTTTTAATTCCTTCATTTTCTTCTCAGAAATATAATCCGGAACCATACGCTTTGCAGTACATTTTGCTGCTTTCTTGGTCAGATAATAGTATTCCGAATCCTCATGGATATTATCCTCTTCCAATACATAAATCAACTTTGGAAATGCCGGTGTAATCCATACGCCATCCTCATTCTTAACACCCTGATAACGCTGGTCTAGCACTTCCTCTATAATCATGGCAAGGTCTTTTTTCTCCTGCTCATTCTTTGCTTCGTTCAGATACATGAACACGGTTACGAATGGGGACTGTCCGTTGGTAGTCATCAGCGTTACCACCTGATACTGGATAACCTGTACGCCCCGCTCGATTTCCGCATGAAGTCTTCTTTCCACAATGCTGTTAATCTTCTCTTCACTCAGCTCCACACCGCTCTCTTTTAATGTCTGCAGCAGCTCTGCATGAATTTTCTCACGGCTGATCTGGACAAATGGTACTAAATGTGCCAGTGAAATACTCTGTCCGCCATACTGGGAGCTTGCCACCTGAGCAATAATCTGGGTTGCAATATTACATGCTGTAGAGAAAGAATGTGGCTTGTCAATTCTGGTTCCGCTGATAACAGTTCCGTTCTGTAACATATCCTCTAAATTTACCAGATCACAGTTATGCATATGCTGTGCAAAATAATCTGCATCATGGAAATGGATAATTCCCTGTTCATGTGCCTCTACAATATCCTCCGGAAGAAGGAATCTTCTGGTAATATCCTTACTCACCTCACCAGCCATATAGTCACGCTGCACGCTGTTTACGGTTGAATCCTTGTTGGAATTCTCCTGTTTTACTTCTTCATTATTACATTCAATCAGACTTAAAATCTGTTCATCCGTAGAGTTGGATTTACGTACCAGGGCACGTTTATAGCGATAAGTAATGTATTTCCGGGCAACAGAAAAAGCCCTCTTGTCCATTAACTGATCCTCCACTAAGTCCTGAATATCTTCTACATTCAGGGCATGGTTGGCATCCTTACAGGAATCCTCTATATATTGTGCAATCTCCTTAATCTGGTCTGCAGTCAATCGTTCCGCTTCCACCACCTCATGGTTCGCTTTATTGATTGCAATAATAATTTTTGAAATGTCAAAAACAGCCTCTGCGCCGCTTCTTTTAATGATTTTCATCGAAATCCTCTCCCATAAAAAAATAGTCTATTCGCATAAAATCGGCACAAAACTGTACTAGATTTTGTGTCGAATCTCTTCAACGCATATACAGTATACCATATCTTGTGTTTTACGCAAGGGAAATATACAAGATTCGTGAATTTTTTTCAGAAAAATTTTTTTAGAATTTAACGCTTTTTTCATAATCTGGACAATTATTTTTCACAAAATCCGGGTATACTACAAATATCAATAGAGAACAGGTTCATCCCCCAATGTCTTGTCTCTCTATTTGATAAAACTTTTTTCATAAATTTTCATAACTCCCCTTTGTACCCCCGCAGTGCTGTGGGGGTATTACCTTTGTAAAACCATTTTTCAGACTGTAAAAACCCCGTCTCAAATATCAATGCGATATCGAAACGGGGCTTACTTCATTTTTAATCTATTTTTTAGAAATCTACTTCTGTGTCATAGTAACAGCATTTCAGCAGTTTTTCCATTTCTTCCTGACTTGGCTGTCTTGGGTTGGAGCCGGTGCAGGCATCCAAAATTGCATTGGCTGCAATTTCAGGCAGTCTCTCTAAGAATACTTCTTCCGGTACAAAGCCCTGCTCAGCCGGATAGCTGTCCGGTCCGTAGTTCTTAATACAGTGCGGAATATTCAAGTCATCATTCATCTTACGCAGGTACTGGATTAAAAGTGCTACTTTCTCGTCCAGTGTCTCTCCGCCAAGCTTCATAAAATCTGCAATCACGCCATAACGTTTCTTTGCAGTCTCATCCTTTGCATTAAATGCAATAACCTTCGGCAGATACATGGCATTAGCTGCGCCATGAATAATATGTGCACCGTAGTCGGCAAATGCGGCACCGGTCTTATGTGCCATAGAATGTACGATTCCAAGCAGTGCATTGGAAAATGCCATTCCAGCCAGACACTGGGCATTGTGCATGGCATCACGTTTTGCCATATCTCCGTTATAGGAATCAATCAGATCATGCTGAATCATCTCAATGGCATGGAGTGCCAGCGGGTCTGTAAAATCACTGTTGGCAGTTGAAACATACGCTTCAATTGCATGCGTCATCGCATCCATTCCGGTGTGGGCTACCAGCTTCTGCGGCATGGTCTCTGCCAGTTCCGGGTCAACGATTGCTACGTCCGGTGTAATCTCAAAATCCGCAATCGGATATTTGATTCCCTTCTCATAATCCGTAATGATGGAAAATGCAGTTACTTCTGTTGCAGTTCCTGAGGTAGAAGAAATTGCACAGAAATGTGCTTTCTTTCTTAATTTCGGAATTCCGAATACTTTACACATGTCTTCAAAGGTAATATCCGGATATTCATATTTAATCCACATTGCTTTTGCAGCATCAATTGGTGAACCACCACCGATTGCTACAATCCAGTCCGGCTTGAACTTCTCCATAGCGGCAGCACCCTTCATCACGGTCTCAACAGATGGATCCGGTTCAATTCCTTCAAACAGTTCCACTTCCATACCTGCTTCTTTCAGATATGCCTCTGCTTTATCCAGGAAACCAAACCGTTTCATGGAGCCTCCACCAACACAGATCATTGCGCGCTTTCCTTCGAAGTTCTTCAGTGCCTCCAATGCACCTTTGCCGTGGTATAAATCTCTTGGTAATGTAAATCTCTGCATTCGTAATACCTCCTTGATAATCATTGTATGTTTACTGATATATTTTTATCATAACACAATAATATACAAAAGGTAACTGGATTTTTCTTGTTTTTTGTGAAATTTTTATAAAATTTGGTTGTATTTTCCTTTTACTCTGTTGTTTCAGCAGCAGCCGCATCCTGCACCAGCGGATTCGTATCCCGGGTGGTATCTGCTGCCGTCTTTCCTGTCCTGTTGCTTACTGCCTTGCTGATTTCTTTCACCTTATCTGTCGTTTCATAATCCTCTACATCAAATAAATAGCGGTGCAGCAAATCTACATTGGTCTCCAAATCCGTTGGTACAACTACTGCTCCGATGGATTTTTCCATCATCTTGGTGTCTAACTGGAATGGCCAGCCCTGGGTATCTGCAAGCTCATACTCTTTGACATGGGCTGCAAGTCCCAATATTTCTGTGGTAGAAAGGCTGGTGGAAATGTCCGGAAACAGCTTATCTACCAAATCATTTAAAGTAAGGATGTCTGCCTGCTTTGCTTTTTCTACAATCTTTCCTACTACAATACGCTGGCGCTCGGTCCGGCGGAAATCGTCTCCGCCGCTCATTCGGTCACGGCAATAGGCAAGTGCCTGTATTCCATTGACCTGCTGCACGCCCGGTCCGGAAACCGGCTTGCCATGGGTTCCCATGACTTCATTCATTTCATCAATCCAGATGTGCATATTGCTGGCTTCTTCCTTGGTAATATCCAACTCTATTCCACCTAATGCATCCACAACTTCCATTACCGCATTGAAGTCTACGGATACATATTCGGTAATATTCAAATCCAGATTCTTATTTAACGCCGCTACTGCACCGGTCGGTCCTCCCTTGGCATAAGCTGCATTCAGTTTCCGCAGGCTGTCTTTATCATCTACTGCCAGAAAGGAATCCCGGTATACGGATACAAGCTTCACTTCCTTGGTATCATCATTGATACTGGCAATCATGATACAGTCGCTGTTTCCGCTCTCATAATTTCCACTGTTCCGGTTGTCAATTCCAAAGATAGCTATATTGGTATAATTATCTAACACTTCCTGGGTCTCGCTGTCTATATTAATATTCAGCTTCTTCGCGTCTAAGGAACCGGTATTATTGATTTTATTCAGCTTACTCATTACATAAAATACTACCAGCAAAATGAGTATCACTAATACTTCTACAATAAAAAGTATCAGTTTTCTCTTTCTTCTCTGCTTTTTTCCAACCTTCTTTTTCGGACCTGTCTTCGCCTTCTGCTTTTCCATGCCCATAGTTCCTCCTTACTTTGATATACTTATACTCCTTAATCCGGACTGTTTTTCCGCAGTCCATTAATTCAAATATATCTTACTGGAATTGGTTGGTCAATGTCTCACAGACAACCTTAAGAATCAGTTCCACAAATTTAACGAAATCTTAAGTTTTTGTATTAATCGAAGGCAGAACTCTTTCCATTATACCAATGATCCCACATTGCATCATTTACCACAACATACTGTCCGTTATAAATTGCAATGGCATGGGTACCGCCATCCAGTGTACAGCCAATAATAAGAAGCTCATCCTCATAACCATCTACATCATAGGTAACTTCTTTAATAATCTGTGTTTTATCCCAGTCTGCATAAATCGTTCCCCTGACACCGTCAATCCAGCAGGTTGCCTTTACCGGCTCGTCCCAGAATTCAAAATAGTCTTTATCATTACGCACGGAACTTGGAAGCACAGATTCCGGAATATCAGCATATTTTTCACTTCCATTTTCATCCTCTGGTGCATCCGTTGTCTCTGTATCCTCACCCACGCCATCTATTGGCTGGTCTGCATTTACCGGAACTTCTTCTACTGCCGGAACATTTTCCTGTGCGGTCGCATTTTTATCATTTGATTTATTGTAGCTGATGACACCAACTGTCACCGCACTTACTATAGATGCCGTTGCCACGATTCCAATTACCGCTTTTCCAGCTGCAGTTGACAAAAATGATATCTTTCTTGCTGTGCCTGCGGCTTTTACCGCTGTTACGGCTGCAGTTTTTCCTGCACCATATGTACTCTTTGCTATACTTTTTCCACATTCACTTAATAAAAGCTGGGTGGATGGCTCTGCCGCAGATACAACCATTTCCTTTTTCAACAGATACAGCAGTAACGGCATTGGTGCAACACTGTAAAGCTTGTATCCCCTCTTCTGCAGTTCCTCTGCCTTTGTCTTGATATTATTCCTGCCATAACGCAGTCTTGATTTCACTGTAGCTTCCGGGCAGCCCAGCTGTTCTGCAATTTCTTTTGTGGTAAGTCCCTCTAATTCAAAGGCTATTACAACCAGACGCTTACTGCCTGGTCCATGATTTCTGCATCTTCTTCCTCACCACTTTCCATGCGTAAATCAAGCGGTGTATGATTGCGTTTTTCCAGTTCATTTTTTGCTGTATTTACCACAATCTGTGCTAACCAGGAATCAAATTTTTCCGGTTCTTTTAATTTATCCAGATTTTTCCACGCCCTTATGTATGCTTCCTGCAGAACATCTTTTGCTGCCTCTTCATCCTTCATATATTTTAAAGCCAGATAATATTTATTATTTTTTGTTGTATCATAAAGAAATTCAAATCCTGCCGAATCTCCATTACATGCTTTTTCAACTGCCTGTGTATATGTCATTTTCTTTTCCTTCTTTCTTCCTTATTTCTTATGTGTTTTTCCTATAACGCCTGATCTCTTAAAATTTTAACAGAAACAGAGCTGCCACTGCAAGCACCTTGCCATCTTCTTTTCTCACCAGTCATGACTGTCAATATACTCATTTAAAGCTGCTTCTGCCTCCGGTCCATAGGCATTGCAGGATAACGTTCCATCGCTGTTTTCACTTTCTTCCAGTGCAAAATTTTCCACTGCATACCAGACACCCTGATATACATATATGGCACAGGCACCTTTTACATAGGAAGATAACATATAGTTATTGTGATGACCGGTTGAGTAAAACCACTGCATGTGGATTCTATATGCGCTTCCCGCAGAATTTAATGCTATGTTTTCTCCATAATTGCCACAGCCATTATGGGAAAAATCTGATACAATTGCCTGTGCTCTCTGGCATGCAAAATTGTATATGTCCTCATCCCAGGTAAGTGCATTGAGGCCTGCTGCTGTTCTCTCTGCATTCACATAAGACCACACCTCTTCGGCCGCACTTCTGTCAAAACCATCCGGATGAACCTCCGGCATATCAATCCATGTTCCTTCATTGACATCATATATCATTCCGTCATGTGGCGGCTTATTTGAATCGTTTGTATCTGCTACTGTTGTATTCTTTTTTCTTACCGCTTTTATTTTTATCTGACTGGTCTGTCTCCTCTGTCTTTCCTTGCTTTGTTCCCGTCTCATTTTCTCCCTCTGTATTTTCTCCCGCTGTATCTTCTTCTGCCCCAGGTTCCGGTTCTAAATTTTCAGTTTCTTCTGTCTTCTGCGCCAATCTGACTGTTTCAATAGCTGTTTCTGCAGCATTTTCTACTATAACTTTTACCCTCTTCTGTGGTGTTTTCTCTGCTACTTTTTCTGTTTCCGTAGTCGGACTTCCCTTTGCTTCTGTCACATTGTTACATCCTGTTAAAGCGATTGTTGCTGCCATCAGGACAGCAAGTGCAATATATCCGGGTTTTCTCATTTTCATCATAATCTTTCACCTTCCTTTTTGCGATTTGTTCTGTTCATAATCTGTTTGCGAACCGAGCAATCCGTATCCTCGTTCATTTCAAAGTCCTGCATATCCTTATGCACCAGCAGCACAAACCATTTTATTATGTTTTTCATCTGTCCTTCCTCCCTTCTATTAAGTAAGACAGGAGGGGGTGGAAAAAAGATTTAAATTTTCCAAAAAATTTTCAAAAAAAATAAGAGCAGTCTGTGAAACCACTCTCATTTCTATAATATTTTATTTTGCATTTCTTTTCGTATAACCGCAGTCGCAATACGGTCCACCCGAAGCGATTGTATATTCTCTGGCAAAACCTCTGTGAGATTCTTTCGAAATGATTTATTAAAAATCAGCCACATTCCCATTGGCATACCTGTATATTTCCTATTAATTCGCCCTGCACTTTTCCAGTGCTGTTTCTTTGTATTATATAAGCTGAAAACCCTATATATACTAGGGTTCAGTTTTACATTTTCTCTAAAATAACAAAACTCTCAAGCTTCCACTTGTACATTTGTCGGATATCCCGACAGAATTCTCATCTAATATTAACTTTCCTTAACACATTATAAATTAACACTTCTCAGCACAAATTTTCTATCTCTGCAAACTGGAATTTTTACCCGCTTCTATTGTTTATAGTTTGCTTCAAGCCATCTAGCAACACCATCTTCGTCATTCGACAAAATCACCTCTGTTGCATATTGTTTTAAATCATTGTGTGCATTTGCAACAGCATAACTTTTATCAGCCATTTGAAACATGTCTATATCATTTTTTCCATCACCAAACACAATTAGCTTTTCACAATTCAACATGCTTTGTAATTGTCTTATAGCATTTGCTTTTGATGCTTCTAATGGCATAATTTCTAACCACTGTTCATTTGTATAAATATCCGTCTGATATACACAATGATATTTATCCTTATATTTATCATACAAAGGCATAAGTTTTTTGGGCTCATTAATAC
>ERZ1026858.963-NODE-963-length-15191-cov-71.019754_pt1 | contig 15191 bp, 18 predicted proteins | sample MGYA00380159_ERZ1026858 | MGnify/ENA primary metagenome ERZ1026858 (study PRJEB33269, sample SAMEA4719795) | human gut metagenome | biome: human-associated habitat; feature: organic feature; material: feces | place: Cameroon | collected 2013-10 ...
CGAACTTATTCGTGAATTATTCATATTTATAAAATTAATTTTGAACAGTTACTTAGATTATGAAGAATATTGTGATAGCGGCAGGATATGCCACAAGATTGGGTGAGTTGACCAAGAACTTTCCGAAGCCATTGTTGAAGATTGGTGAGAATACGATATTGGGAAGAATGCTCGATGATATTGATAAGATTCCGGAGATTGATGAGCACATCATCATCACGAACCATAAGTTTGCCAGTATCTTTGAGGAATGGGCATCAAAACAGAGTTATACAAAGCCTGTTACGATAGTGGATGACGGTACGGAGACGAATGACACAAGACTGGGTGCCGTGTGTGATTTACTGTTTGCGATGGACAAGTTGAAGATAGATGATGATATGTTGGTGGTAGCAGCCGATAACATCCTCTTCTTCAGTTTCCAGGAGTTCGTGGATTTCGCCAAGGCAAAGGGTACTTCGTGCATCATGTGTCATGAGCAGCCTAGTATCGAGAAGCTGCAGCGCACAGGTGTGATAGTTCTGGATGATAACGACAAGGTATTGAATATGGAGGAGAAGCCAATGGAGCCAAAGAGCCATTGGGCAGTGCCACCATTCTATATTTACTTGAAGAAGGATTTGGATAAAGTAAGACATTCCGTGGAGAACGGTTGTGGCAAGGATGCACCAGGTAATCTTGCTCATTACACGGTGGAACAGGTGGAGATGCATGCATGGAAAATGACGGCAGGGAGATTTGATATCGGAAGCCTTGATACGTATAAGGAGGCGTGTGAGAGGTTCGGGAAGTAGAATTTCTGATGTTCCCTGTATTTTTAGAGAATTGACTTAGGCATAAGATAATAACAAAGACCATTTACGTCAGTTCGGCAGAAAGGAAGGCAAGGATATGGACCTCATCACTTATGTAACTGACAGAAAGGGTCACGATATGCGTTACGCCATCGACTCTAGAAAGCTGCAGAAGGAATTTGGTTGTGAGCCATTTCTCCAGTTTGAGGTGGGTATCGAAGAAAAGGTAAAATGGTATCTCGATAATCAGGAATGGATGGACCATGTTACTTCTGGGGAGTATCAGAAGTATTATGAGAATATGTATTGTAACTAGACCCTCCTGTCTTCAATAGTCTTTACGACCCCTTCGGTTCCCCTTGTAGGGGACAGAAACCCCTGCGGGAGGGTCCTTAACCCACTCCCAAGCCCTCGCCCTTTCCAAAAGGGCAAGGGATGTAACCGCCCTCCGGTGCTCAGAACCGCTACGCTATAAGGTTGGCGGACCAATCAAAGGTCTCGCCAGGTTTTGCGGGCTGGGACCGTCGGGAGTGGGAAGTTTATCGTTTATAGTTTACAGTTTTTTGTAGTAATTTGCTGATAGCTTGCAGATTTCTTTCGATTTTTTTGGTGGTTTCGATAAAAAAGCGTACTTTTGCGACATAATATTAATCATTTAAAATGAAAGATTATGGCAACATTAACTATACAAGTGGAAGACAGAAGTGTTATGGCGGGACTTAAGAAGGTACTTGAGTCAATGAAAGGTGTCGTGATAGTTCCTAATCACCAGAAAAAAACTGGGATAGAGGAAGCTATGGATGATATTCGCCATGGTAGAGTGACAGAATATAAGAGTGCTGATGACATGTTCGAAAAGTTGGGAATATGAAATACAAAATCATAGCTACCAAACACTTTCAGAAGGATGTGAAACGTTGTAAAAAACGTAATCTTCCAATGGAAAAGCTAAAGAAGGTAATTCGCTTACTCGAAGAGACAGGCAAATTACCTTCTGAATATAAACCGCATAAACTATCTGGGCAATATGCTGGAAGTTGGGAATGTCATATTATGTCTGATTGGTTGTTAATATGGACACAAAATGATGAGGAGTTAGTATTGGTAATGACTAATACCGGTTCTCATAGTGATGTCTTCTAAAAAAGTATTTTGAATATGATTAAGTTTGATTCTTTTTCTTTATTGCAGCGAGGTTACTTCCCAAAAGAGTTACCTTATAATTTTAATACCTTTTCTTTTGCATTAATGACCAAAGAAATGATAGCCAAGTTGAAAGAAGGTTCTTTTAGAGGAGTTAAGGGTGAATCACTGCCTATTACTTTTACTATACCAAGGGGGATATCTTCAAGACGTAATATAGCAATCCCAAATCCATGGAACTATCTTAAAATAGTAAGTTATTTAGAAGATAAAGAGAAAGATATCAATGATTATTTCTCTCATACAGAATATTCTTTAAGCTTTCCTGTTAATTCAGTAGTGCTTGCAAAAAGATGTTTGGTTCCATGTAGTCCGAGTTACCATTATTTTCGACAGGAAACAATTAAGCGTTCGATTGGAAAAAATGTGATTTTGAAATTAGATATCAATAACTTTTATCCTTCAGTTTATACTCATGCAATAGAGTGGGCTTTTACTGGTAAGGATTATGCAAAAGAGATTTGGGCATCTAAAGGTAAACTGAAACATGAAGGATACGAAATTGGAGAAAAGATAGATGAACTGATTAGAAAAAGTCAATCTGATGAAACCCATGGAATACCAATCGGCCCAGATGTAAGTTTTCTTGTAGGTGAGTTTATTCTATGTAAGATTGATGAAGAAATCCATGCAACTTATCCCAATATTAAAGGATGTCGGTATTATGATGATTATACGTTTTTTGTGTCTGATGAGAAAGAAGCAAAATCAGTGTTGAATGATGTTCAAATTATCATGTATCGTTATGGTATTGATATTAATGAAAGAAAGGTTGAGATAAAGACTATTCCATGTCAGTTTTTTGATGGTGAAATGGGAGGCTTGTTGCCATATCGAGAATTGGTTCCAATTAAGGAGCCTACTTTGATCGGATATTTTGATACTGTATGGACTCTTGCTTCAAAGAATCCCAAGAAGAGATTAACGATTCTTTCATATGCTCTAAAGACGTTGTTTAATAAGAGTTTCGATTCTATATGGAAATCTGAAAATAAAGAATTATTGGATGCTCTTTTACTAAAGACAATATCTATTGATCCAACGATTATTCCTATAGTACACGGACTGTTTGTACGTAAAAAAACTCTTTTTTCACATCGTTCGCTGCTTAAAGAATGTATTGATGGAATTCTTGCTGAGCATATTCCATTGCATAATCACATCGAAATCTTATGGGCGTTATGGATGGGGGCGAAATATGGTATAACACTAGATAAAAGAGTTTTGTTAAATATACTGGAATTAGGCAATAGCGTATGTTCTTTGCAAGCTTTGGCATATATCAATGACGAGATTCATAAGGAATATAAGGATGATATTGATATAAAAGAAAAATTGACAGAATTAGAAAGCTCCTTTGATGATAAATCGTTGTATGGAGATCAATGGCTTTTATTATATGAGAGTAATCTCAAAGGATGGCTCAATTTTAAGAAAATAATAGATAAGCATTCTTTCTTTAAGTATCTCCAGGAGCATAACGTTTCGTTCTTTGATGCTAATATAAACGCAGATTATACTTCTGCATCTTATTTAAAAGAGAGATTGTTCACAATTCCGGGTAGTGATGAGTTTGAAAAAGCTGCAATAGAACAAGCTGACCAGCTATGGAGTAAGGTTAAGTTGGAGTTTTATGAAAAAAGTGGTTTGTCCGGACATTTGGATGAGAAAGATTATGAAGCGAAGTTTAGTGAAGATATGCCAGACGATGAGGTCTTGACGGATTTGTTTACTCGTATCATGCTTATAAATGCTCATTTAAGTGATGAAAGTCTAGAAGATGTGGAAGCTGAAATGGTTAGAAGACTTTCTTCTTTTTTTCAATACTAATTGATAAGCCCGCATTAAAGGAGGGAATATCCCCTACAAATTGTATCACCCAATTGATACCGGTAAAATAATGTTGGTTCAGGTGTCGCCTAGCATGGAGTTGCTGAAGACTTGGATGGGTAAGGCGCAACAGATTCGCAGGCAGAATAGGAAAGTGAATCTAGTGGCGAGCAAGCTCTTCTCAATGCTGAGGGAGGATGGGATGAGGTGCTGTATCTTGAAGGGTCAAGGGAATGCCTTGATGATGGATTTTGAAAATTCTACTTTCATGCGCCTAACCACTTTTCGAAATCTTCTTGTTCTTCTTTACTGGCACGGATGAGACCTTCTGGCTGCTCTTTTCTTAATTTTGCATAGAGCTTTGCGTCTTCGTAATCCTCGGCTATGCCATTGAGTATATCCTCAGAAACTGTACTCATAATTGTATTTTTTAAATGGTCCTACTTTGGTGCAAAGATACATAATATATTTCATATATATGGTATATCTCTATGTATAATTAATAAAGATTAATAGTTGAATGAATGATATAACTGCTTTTTTCGCTTTTCTGAAGTATTGTCTTGGAAATAAAGGGGATATGAGTAGGGTGATTGCTGGTATGGACTGGCGAAAGCTGTATTCCTTTGCCTCTAGGCAGGCGATACTGGGGCTTTGCTTTGATGGAATTGAGCGATTGGGGAAGGAATATCCAGAAGAGTTGAAGCGGAACCCGATAGAGAGGGAGCTGCTGATGACTTGGATGGGGAAGACGCAACAGATTCGCAGACAGAACATGAAGGTGAATATGGTGGCAAGCAAACTCTATTCTATGCTTAGAAAGGATGGATTGCGATGCTGCATCCTGAAAGGACAAGGGAATGCCTTGATGTATCCAAATCCTTATTCCCGTACTCCTGGGGATATTGATGTTTGGGTGAATGCAAATAGGGAAGAGATAACGGAATATGCCAAGAAGCATTTTGAGATTGGTGATGATATAAGATACTATCATTTGGAGACTTCTTTGGACGGCGTGCCGGTGGAACTGCATTTCTTTCCTGGTATCATGAATAATCCTATCTATCATGCTAGATTGCAGAAATGGTTTCGTAGGAATGCGGATTTGCAATGCTCGCATATTGTGGGGTTGCCCGATGGGGTAGGAGAGATTGCTGTGCCTACATTGGCTTTCAATTTGATTTATCAGCTAAGCCATCTCTATCATCACTTCTTTGATGAAGGGATTGGAATGAGGCAAATCATTGACTACTACTATGTGGTGATTAGTGATTACTTATTAGTGATTAATGATGAGTCATTAGGGATTAGGGATACTTTGCAGAAGGAATTGAAGCATCTTGGATTGTGGAAGTTTGCTGGGGCAGTAATGTATGTATTGCATGAGGTACTTGGATTACCTGAGGAGAAGATGATAGCTCCGATGGATAAAAAGAGAGGAAAGTTGTTGTTAGCAGAGATTCTGAATGGTGGCAACTTCGGAAAGCATTTCACCAAGTATGGGCATTTCACACAGCAGGGAATGGCAAAGAAGTATTTCCTGAAGATTTGGAGGAACATGCACTTCGTGAGATATTATCCTGCTGAGGCTTTGAGTGAGCCTGTTTTTAGAACTTGGCACTTCTTCTGGAGGCTTAAATACAGGAGGTAATTTTAGAATTCGATGGTAATTTACTGATAACTTGCAGATTTCTAGGGAATTTCTTGGTGGTTTCAATAAAAAAGCGTATTTTTGCGGCAGATTGCAATCAAAGAATTTAAAAGGAGAACTATTATGGATACATTGGATAAAGAATTTTGGGAAAAACGTGAAGCTGCTATGAAAAGATTTATGGCGGCAAAAGAGCGTAAAAAGGCTCGTGTAGCTGAAATTACTAAGAGCCTTTGTGAGGAATATAAGGAACGAACGGGGGTATATCCTAAATATATAAATGTTTGGTAATGAAACCACTTTCTTTGGATATAATTAATGCTTCTGCTCCTTATGAGGTTTATTGGCATGAAAAGTCTCGAACTTATCGCTTTAAAAGTGATTTTGGTGTGGTACTTGCTATTGGCTTTGATGATGATGACATAATTGAAAATGCAGAATCATATGTCTTTTCTATCATCAATGTAAATAAAATACCTTCTCCACGAGACTTGAAAATGCGTGATACGGTGATGCTTATCATAGAGAACTTCTTTAATATGAACGAAGCAGCTCTCTTGTATATTTGTGAGAGTGGGGATGGTAAGCAGCATATGCGAAGCCGTCTGTTTGAATATTGGTTTTCCTCTTATCAAATGAAAGATAAGTTTATTTTGATGCCTGTCAGTATCGAAGATATGGAGGGAATTGAAAATTTTGCAGCTTTAATTATTCGAAAAGATAATCCGAATGTTTTAGATATTGTTGCAGATTTTTCTAACACAGTAGCAATGTTTAGGGTAAAACCTAATAGTCATGATTAATTTCTTTTGATATTCTTGATGGGCTTAAAAGAAAAAGCCCAACCGGGTGATGTCACATCAGCGGGTTGGGCAAATTCAATTAAACGTTTAAAAGGAGAAGATTATGGAACAGACAACTATATTTAACCCAGTTCAGCAACATTTATTGAAAATGTTTGCTTTTGATGGTTCTGAAAAAAGGCTTTTAGAGGTAAAGACTGTGCTGGCTAATTATTTTCGTAAAAAGGCAGACGAATGTTTGGATTCTCTTTGGGATTCAGGAGTGCTGAACCAAGCTATGTTGGACGAATTGCGCCATCAGGATTTGCACAAAATGTTGAGAAAATAAAAACGTATGGAGCGGATAGTACTTGACACTAATTGTCTCATTCAGAGTATATCATCAAAAAGTCCTTATCGCAGGATTTAGGATAGTTTCTTTGATGGTACTAATCTGTTATGTGTAACAACTTCCATATTGAATGAATATGAGGAAATCCTCAGTTTGCTGACAAATGAAGAAACAGCAAAGTATATTATAGATGCTATTGTTAGTAGCCCATACACGAGATTTATCAATGTCTATTTTGACTTCAATTTAATTCAAAAAGACCCTGATGACAACAAGTTTGTGGATTGCGCTATTACGGCTGGCGCCAGATATATTGTAACGGAGGATCATCATTATGATGTCTTGAAATGGAAAGATTTCCCTGGACTTGACATTATTGGACTTGATGATTTTTTGGCCCATCTAAAAAACTAATCCCAACCCGTAAGCTGATTGGCTTACGGATTGGGATGGAAACAGGGGCTGAACTTTTACTGATGTCTTCTAAATGTGGAAGTTTACTTCTGAACACGGACCGGTTTCAGGAACAGGAATTTATCGATTCTATTTTGGAGGCTTAAGCTATGGTGAACTTCAAAGAATTTTAGCCAAAAGGATTGGAACTGTTTGGTCTGGGGGATTATAACTTTAATTGCCTAATATCTGGAACACACAAAAGGATTAGATTTTAATTTTTAATTATATACGATAAGATGGGTGGGGCTTTGGATGAAGCTCTGCCCGTCTTGTTGGCTTATTGCCTTTTCTTATTTTCTATTTTACTCTTCTTGGATCCTACAGATTGCACAAATTACATAGATTATGGAGTTGTGCGGGTGGGGACCGACTGGGAAGAAATAATTTCTTTTGAATGAAGAAAATCAAGCTTTATGACTACCAGCAGAAGATGCTGGAGGACATTATCAACGTGCTGACTTCTGCTGCTACCAGTACATTCTACAATGAGAATGGGAAGAAGGAGAAGGTGGGCAGTTCGGTGATGGTGCAGATGCCGACTGGTACGGGAAAGACATACGTGATGGCGGCTGTGGTGAAATGGTTCCTTGATAACCATGACACGGACGAAGTGTGGATTGTGGCGCACCGCCGTGAACTGGTGGAGCAGATGCAGCAGACGCTCGACAGATTCTGCCTGGACTATGGGGAGAAGGAAATGGAGCTGAAAGCGAAAGTAAGGATTAGGGTGCTCTCCATTCAATGGTTGAACAGACATATCGGCGAACTGGAAGGGGCGGAGTGTACGCCTGGACTCATCGTCGTGGATGAGGCCCACCACGCCATAGCAACCTCCTATCAAGACCTGTTTGACAGAAACAGAAAGGCTCTGAAACTCGGTATGACGGCTACTCCATGTCGCATGAACAAGAAATCCTTCAGCAAACTGTTCGAGATCTTGTTGAAATCTCCTTGTACCAACGACTTCATCCTGCGGGGTTATCTGGCACCCTATGACTACGTGGTTATCGGCAAGTACTCCAACGATCAGTTGACCGTGAACCAGCTGAAAGGACGAGGCAGCGATGGCGACTATGCCATCAAGGAGATGGACGAGAAGCTGAATATTCCGCAGACCATCCAACGCCTCTACGACAGCGTGAAGAAATATGCTGACGGCAAGAAGGGTATCGTATATGCCATTGACATTGTGCATGCCCAGGCGATAGCCGCCTGTTACAATGCCCTCGGACTGAAAAGCGTGGCACTGGACAGCAAGACGCCTGCCAAGAAACGCAAGGAGATGGTGGAGGCTTTCAGACGCAGCGAGATAGACTGTCTGGTGAACGTGAACCTCTTTGACGAGGGCTTTGACTGTCCTGACGTGGAGTTTATCCAGATGGCCCGTCCTACGCTGTCGCTAGCCAAGTATCTGCAGATGGTGGGGCGTGGGTTGCGCATCAACCATGAGAACAAGGACAAGGTGTGCCTGATTATCGACAACGTGGGAAACTACCGCAAGTTCGGCCTGCCCGACAAGCCTCGCAACTGGGAGAGCATGTTTGCCGGGCTGAGGGCAGGCAAGGGTATCATTCCAACCTATGTGAAGAAGATGCAGAACATCATTGCCGTGAATGATGAGATGATAACGGTGAAGAAGGCGAATACGGCAAGGAAGAAGATGACAGCCAGCCAACTGAATGAATATCTGAAGAATGTAGAACCTTTCCAGCAGGATGGCAGATGGGGACTGAGGGTGATGGACGACATCATCGTGAAACCCATTTATGCGTATATCTCTAACTTCCAGGGTGATTATGCCGAATGCAGAATAGGCATACAGAAATGTCTGTATGGACTATTGGACAGGAGGGGCAATATCATCCTGCCTCCGGAATATAAATACATATACAGGTGGAATGAACATGCGGCTGAAGTAAAAGGCAACGATGGTTACAGCAGGACCATTGAATTGTAACCGTAAACGGAATACGGTGATGGTGACGGAGCTGAAGAATAACAGAAAAGCCCCTGATGCGTGGTGCATCAGGGGCTTTTCTGTTATTCCTCTGCCAGTTCCTTCATGGCATCGTTCAGTGTATTGAACAATACATTGATATTTTCTTCTTCGTTCTTGCAGGCTTCCTTGAACAAGGCTACGGGATCTTCCGGATCACCCTTCAGCGCTGCCTCGTTGAGGAGGATGTTCACGTTGTTCAGCAGCATGCCGTGCAGGGTAGGCATGTGGAGCTGAGACTGGGTGCCCTCCTTGCTGCCACACTTCAGTCCGGCTGCATACGCCTTCACGATGATGCGCACCAGCAGATGGATGGCCATCGGCTCATCGGCAAGACTGATGAGGATGCCGTGGGTATAATCGCGCAGATGCTCCTCTATGGTAGTAAACTTACCCTGCAGCAGCCAGGTGAAGTTGCGCTTGTATTCAGCCTCCATCGCATTGTAAAGCGGATTCGACTTGCAGGCTATGCGCAGATAATCGAGCATTGTAGGCTCAAAGGAAGGATCCGCCTTCTTCATGCTCTCGAAATTCTTCTTCATGCGGTCGTTCGCCTCATCCGCACTCTTGTAGTTGAGACGCACGAGGGTAGAGAACATGATGTCGAAGAAATATTGGTTCACCTCGCCATAATGCTCCAGCATCATCTGCTTGATTTCCTTCGGGTCGTTCTTCTTCTTGAAGTCGTCGCCACCGATAGCCGCATCCATAATGCCACGGGCATACGCCTCGAAGAAACCTCTTACAAACGAAGCCACAGCCTGGTAACTATTGATTCTTTTGCTCATAATCAAATAATGAATTAATCAAAAATCTTGAATTCATATCCCTGTTCCATCAGCCATTCTATGGATTGCGGCAGTGCCGTCTTCAGCTTGTCGATGCTCTTCAGCGAGTCGTGGAAGGTGATGATGCTGCCGTTGCGGGCATACTTCTTCACATTGTTCACCACGTCTTCTGCCGTCATCCACTTGGAATAATCTCGGGTCACCACATCCCACATAATCACCTTGTAGGTGCGATGCAGCCACCAGTACTCGCTGGCTCTCATCCATCCATGAGGTGGACGGAAGAGATGGGCATGTATCAACTCATTTGCTTTGTTGGTATTGAGAACGTATGAGATGACACGATGCTTGAAGGCACCGATGTGGTTGAAGGTGTGATTGCCCACCTGATGTCCCTCTGCCACAATCTGGTTGTAGAGGTCGTGGTTGCGCAGCACGTTTTCGCCCACCATGAAGAAGGTGGCCTTGATGTTGTACTTTCGCAAGGTTTCCAGGATGAATGGGGTGGATTCGGGAATCGGACCATCATCGAAAGTGAGATACACCGAATGGTCGTTCTTGTCCATTCGCCATATTGCCTTGGGATATAGCCATCTAAGCCACTTGGCTGGTTGCTCTATGAACATGGAAAAAATTGATTTTTATGAAATAATGAAGAGATGACCTCGCGTTTTGCGGGGTCATCTCTTGTTTTCTGATTACTGATTGCCTTCTGGCATTCTGCCGCCTCTGCCGTGGTAGAGGGTATAGAGCGCATTGAGCTGCTTCATATACTTCTGCTCCAGCTGAGGACTTACCATGCCTGCTACATCGCAGACGCTCTGCATGATCATAATCTGACGGATGCAGTCGTTCTGACTCTGCAGGAAGCGGTCGTTAGATAAAGACAGGTAGTAGTTGAGATACTGTGAAGCGTTCTTCCAAACAGCCTCCACATATTCCTTACCCTTTGCCTTCTGACCGGTCATCAGCCAGCCACGAGCCATATCCAGACCACCGCTCATGTAATCGAGGGTGACATTGTATGCTGGAATCTCCACATCAGCCTTCTTCAAGATGTTGATAGCCTTCTGCTTCTTGCCTTCGGCGATGAGCTGCAGGGCTGTCTGGGCGAGCAGACGGCGATGTGTATAGCACATGCGCATGGTGGTCTCGTCGATGTAGAGGCCCTTCTGCTTCAGGTTGCCGAACTTGAATCGGGTCATGATGTTATGATAGGTCTTCTCTGTGTCGAAGTTCTTGGCTCCTGGCTTGTTGGTGGTGAACGGAGTGATACGGTTGACGAGACCCTCCTGAACGAAGTTGTCGCCAAGGTTCATGTAGTTCTCCTGACCCACAGTCAAAGCCACGTAGAGTGGACGGGTCCAGTTGCACTGAGCCAGCATTTCGAGCATCATCAGGTCGCCCTTGTAGAGAGCACTCTTGCCGGCAAGCGAGATCACCATCTTGTCTGGGATGGAATCCGAAGCCATCATCATGCCGCTCTTCTTCACAGCCTCCTTGTCGATGGTGACGTAGAGGGTATCTGTTGGGATAACGTGCATATCTGGGTTCTTGCTGCGTACCCAGTATTTCAGGATGTTCTTCAGCTCGAATGGCTCATTGCCAAACTGCTTCTTGGCATTCTCTGGGTCCTGCTTGTAGAATTCCAGAATCTGCTGCTTAGCCTCAGGCTGAACAGATACATACTCGTTGGTGCCTGAACAGAAGTCGAGACGTGGCCAGGTGATAGGCACGGATGGTGAGTCGTAGGCCGGACGCATCATCTGGTCGATATACCAGTCGGTCTGCAGATAGCTCAGGTTACATACGCGGGCATCTGTTCCTACGCCTTCTACCTCCTGGTTGTACCAGAGTGGGAAGGTATCGTTATCACCATTGGTGAAGATGATAGGATGGCTCTTCTCCTGGAGTGACATCAGATAGTTCTGACCGAAGTCACGGCAGGTGTAGCGGCCAGAGCGGTCGTGATCGTCCCAGGTCTGTGATGCCATCTGGATAGGCACGAGGAGGGTGATGACGGCAACGATGGCTGAAATGGCTGTACCGCTGAGCTTCATCTTCTGCTTCAGGATATCGAGGATGGCTACTACGCCAAGACCGCACCAGATAGCGTATGCATAGAATGAACCGGCGTAAGCATAGTCACGCTCACGTGGCTGCATTGGAGTCTGGTTCAGATAGATAACGATGGCAAGACCCGTCATGAAGAACAGGAAGAATACCACCCAGAACTGCTGGATACCTACAGGGAGAACCTCCTCTGTTTCCACGCCGTTTTTCACTACCTTGCGCTTGCGGGTGTACCAAGCCTGCCAGAAGAGACCGATCAAACCGAGAATCAGCGGCATGCAGTAGAATACGTTGTGACCCTTGTTCTCCTTCAGATCATCCGGCAACTTGCTCTGGTCGCCATAGAGCTGGTCATCAATGAATGAGAAACCGGAAATCCAGTTGCCATGCTCTGGCTCACCATTGCCCTGGATATCGTTCTGACGTCCGGCAAAGTTCCACATAAAGTAGCGCCAGTACATGAAGTTGCACTGATAGGAGAGGAAGAAGCGGATGTTGTCAATCTGTGAAGGCATCTTCACCATGATATTCTCTCCGCAGCGGTCGTAAGGCACCTCGGTGCCATCCACGCCGCCCATCCAGTCTTCGTATGCCTGGGCATGAGCCGAACTGTACATACGTGGGAAGAGCATATTCTGTGCATAGATATACTTGTTCTTGTGGCTTACCACGAAGTAAGAGTCCTTCTCGTCGGCAGAAGCCTTCTCCTTGCGCTGGTAAACAGGTGCACCTTCCTGCATCACAGGCTTGCACATGTTGCCATCCACTTCGAGGGCTACCTGAGAGGTGTATGCCTGACCGTAGAGCAGTGGGCGGTCGCCATACTGGTCACGGCTCAGATAACTGCCCAGGGTAAAGATATCCTCAGGAGAGTTCTGGTCCATAGGAGGGTTGGCAGATGAACGGATTACGATGAGCGCATAGCTTGAGTAACCGATCATGAGCATCAGCATGCAGAGCAAGGCTGTGTTCTTGATGCGGGCTGTAACCAGCGGCACGCGCTGCATCTTCTTCTTGGCGATGCCAGTCACCTCGTCAACGCCTGTTACCACTTCCTTCTTGCGCTTGTAGGTAAGGGCAAGCCAGAGAACGGCGAGGACGATGATGCCGCAGACTACGGCTGTCCAGCCATATCCATAGAATGGAATACCGAGCATACCGAAACCGAGAACGAAGGCGATGTTCTGCTTCTTCTCGTTCTTCTCGGAAGCATTGTAAGTCTCGTAGATGCCCCAGATAACAGAGGCTACGAGGCAGATGATATATACGATTTCACCGGTGTTGAATGGACAACCGAGTACGTTGACGAAGAACAGCTCGAACCATCCGCCTACGGTGATGATACCTGGAACCACACCATACAATACGGCTACCACTACCAGGAACGAGAGAACCAGCGCCAGGAGCGAGCCCTTCAGGTTGGCATGAGGCACCTTCTTGTAGTAATAAACCAATACGATGGCTGGGATACAGAGCAGGTTGAGCAAGTGCACACCGATACTCAAACCGGTCATATAGGCGATGAGCACGAGCCATCGGTCGCTATGAGGTTCGTCGGCGTGGTCTTCCCACTTCAATATCAGCCAGAATACCACGGCGGTGAAGGCAGATGAGAAGGCGTAAACTTCACCCTCTACAGCCGAGAACCAGAAGGTATCGCTGAAGGTGTAGATGAGTGCGCCCACCATACCTGATGCCTCGATGGCAATCAGCTTGCTGGTGGTCATTTCCTTCCAGTCGCCGATGATGAGCTTGCGAGCCAGGTGGGTAATTGTCCAAAAGAGGAACATGATGCAGACGGCACTGAGGAGTGCGCTCATCGTGTTCACCATCTTGGCCACCTGAGTGGTGTCGCTGGCGAAGTGTGTGAAGAAATTGCCCATGAGCATGAAGAAAGGTGCCCCCGGTGGGTGACCGATTTCCTGCTTATAAGCAGTAGTGATAAACTCAGGACAGTCCCAGAAACTGGCTGTCGGCTCAATCGTGGAACAATAAACGAAAGCCGCAATGATGAATGCGACCCATCCGAAGATATTGTCCACCAATTTGTACTGTTTCATTATTGTTTAAACTTTAATGTATTATATTCTTTATTTATTATTTAATATTAAATGTGTATAAAACGTTGCAAAGATACTAAAAAGATGAGATAATCTAGAAGTTTTTTCCTTTTTTTTAGGCATTATTATATTATCTAGCTAAACATTTAGGAAATAAGCTTCTAAACATTCAGGAAATGTTCCTCCAGTTTTTCTCTTGGCATATCCGCCGTATCGTGATAATGCAGGTGATGGTTTACGCAGGCGATGTGCTTCACGTTATTGAGCACTTCGGCTACATCGTGGCTCACGATGATGATGGCGCATTCTTTGTTGATTTGTTCCAACATCTCGTACATCTGCTTCTGGAACCGGCGGTCGATGTAGGTGTTGGGTTCATCGAGGATGACCACATCGGGCTTGGATACGATGGCACGTGCCAGGAGCACTCGCTGCAGCTGTCCGCCGCTCAGGGCTGCGATGTGGCGGTCTTTGAACTCCATCAGTTGCATGCGTTCCAGGGTATCGAGCACCTGCTGGTGCTGTGCCTGGGTGTATCTGGAAAAGAGGCTCTTGGTCTTGCTGAGGCCGGAGAGCACTACTTCATATACGGAGATAGGGAATTGCTTGTCGAGGGAGTTGTATTGTGGGAGATAGCCCATCGAAATCTCCTTTACTTCCTCAACTTTCGCTTCTCCGTTCTCATCCAGGATAGGATTTCCGTTTTCATCTTTCATTTTCTTGAAATATCGGATATTTCCTTCCGTGGGCTTCATGAGTCTGAGGATGAGGCGCATGAGGGTGGTCTTGCCACCACCGTTTGGTCCGATGATGCCAAGATAATCGTCTTGATAGACGGTGAGATTGATGTCATTGAGCACCTGCTTGCCGTCGTATCCGGCGGATAGATGCTCGATTTCGATTAACTTTGAACTTTGAACTTTGAACATTGAACTTCCAACTTTGAACATTGAACTTTATGATTAGTTATCGTTCTATATATTTTACCGCTAGGCGTTTTCTTCCGCTAGGCGTTTTCTTCCGCTAGGCGTTGTCTTCCGCTAGGCGTTCCGGCGGATTTGCAATCCGCCGTCAAAAAATGTTCGACCTCTTAAAACCGGGGGATTTGTAATCCCCCAATCCTTTTTTGCAATCTTGGTTGCTGCGGATTTCAAATCCGCAGATCCTAAAAAGGTTGGGTCATTTTTTTACGCCGGATTTCAAATC
>ERZ1026858.965-NODE-965-length-15185-cov-16.513020_pt1 | contig 15185 bp, 15 predicted proteins | sample MGYA00380159_ERZ1026858 | MGnify/ENA primary metagenome ERZ1026858 (study PRJEB33269, sample SAMEA4719795) | human gut metagenome | biome: human-associated habitat; feature: organic feature; material: feces | place: Cameroon | collected 2013-10 ...
AGCGCAGAGCCAAACTTGTTTGAGCTATGCCGAGTGCAGCCGAAAATCACATGTATGTAAAATGTATGTAATAGTTAATAAACAAGCGAAATTTTTAACATTTCAATATGTAGGCACTTGCAAAAGTGCCTATACAAAGGGCTATGTCCTAAATTGAGTACTAACCGACTGTAATTTCTTATCAATTTCATAAATTATTTATGTCGCAAACAGCAAATAGAGTAATTAAAAATACAGGCTATCTTTATATGAAGATGGCGATAACGATGTTCGTATCGTTATACACCACACGTTTGATATTGAACTCCCTTGGTGTTTCCGACTTCGGAATCTTCAATATCGTGGGCGGTGCTATCGCTATGCTTGGCTTTCTGAATTCTGCCATGGCTAGTGCCACTCAGCGTTTCATGTCATTTAGTGAAGGATCGGGCGACAAGGAGAAGCAGAAGAGCATCTTCAATATCAGTCTAGTCATCCATTTCCTTACGGCAATTCTTGTAGCTATTGCACTGATTGTAGCAGGCTTTTTCTTCTTCAATGGCATACTCAACATTCCCGCTAATAGGGTTGGTGCAGCCGAAGTAGTATATGGCAGCCTTATCATTAGTACAGCATTCACGGTTATGACCGTTCCTTACGATGCCGTGATGAATGCCCACGAGAACATGCGCTACTATGCCATTGTGGGCATATTTGAATCCTTGCTTAAACTCTCCGTAGCTTTCGCCTGTGTCTATACTTCAGCTGACAAACTCATAGTCTATGGTATCCTCATGGCGTGCATACCGTTGGTGACGCTAACCATCATGCGTGTCTATTGCCACAGGCACTATATAGAATGTGTTATTGCACCATTTCGTTTTTTTGACAAGTCTTTAGCGAAAGAGATGACATCGTTTGCAGGTTGGAACTTAACCAGTAGTGCTGTAACAATGGTTTCGTCGTATGGTCAAGGACTAATTGTAAATAATTTCTTTGGTACGATAGTCAATGCAGCGCAAGGTATCGCATCACAGCTTAATGGACAACTAATTGTCTTTTCAGGCAATATGTTAAAGGCCTTGAACCCAGTGTTTGGAAAGAGTGCTGGTGCTGGCGATATAGTTTTGTTGGCTAAGTCGGCTATAAAAGGCGCAAAGTATTCTGCGGCTATATATTTATTGTTTGCAATCCCATTCTTCTTCGAAGCTCCATACATTTTAAGGCTATGGCTGAAGAATGTTCCAGAGTGGACTGTCGTCTTTGTTAGATTTCAACTTGTAAAGAGCTTCATCGAATTGCAGTTCACGACTGTACCCAGCACAATATCGGCATCTGGAAAAATAAAAAAATATACATTATTCAGTAGCTTGTCAAATCTGATGCAACTGCCTACTATCTATGTCCTCTTTAAATGTGGTTTGCCACCTTATTATATGTACATAGCAACCATAATATTCGGAAACATTATAGTTTATATTATAGCATTACATTTTGCGAAACTCTATTGCGGAATGCCCATCTCTTTATATATCAGAAAAACTCTACTTCCACTGTACGTGACCTTATCTATAATATGCTGCTTGCACTATGTTTACCTACAGGTGTTCAGTGTGTCAAATATATTATCCTTACTGATATATGCCTTGTTCGCTTTTGTGTCCTTCCTATTAACCTTTGGAATAGTTGGATGTCCCAAAGAAGACAGGCGAGTTTTCGCAGTGGCATTGAAAAAGCTACCTGTTTTACGCAAAAGATATTCTTGAAACAATATATCAAGTAATTACTATGAAGATATTCCGCTTCTCTTATATTCTCGTTTCTTATATTATGCTGGCATCCATCTACCTCATTAACCATGGTGTCGCAATAGGAACGTTATTGACAGAAATATGTAGGAATGATGTAACTTCAATTGACTTTCCAAATATCGTTTCATTTTTGATTTACATCATAATCCCAGTATTAGCGACGTGGCTGTTGGAATTGATTCTGAGAGAGATAAAAGATGCCGATGAATTAAAAGCAGAGCATATTACACCATTAAATGTTTAAGGATTTTCTAGAAAGAATTTTTACTACATAAAAAATAACAATGAGAACATTACACGTTATAATGCCAATGGCAGGCGAAGGGTCACGATTTCTTAAAGAAGGATGGACTACGCCAAAGCCGTTGATAGAATTGAAAGGTGTGCCCCTCTTTATGAGGGCTACCAACAGTGTAAGTGCAGATGATATATCGATGAAACATTCTTTCATCGTGCGTCAGGAACATATTGACAAATATCAACTGGACGAGAGAATAAAGGCAATATTGCCAGATGCCAACATCTTTTCTGTAGAGAAGACTACAAGAGGAGCTGTTGAGACCTGCCTGAAGGCAGAGTCGGCGATTGATGATGACGATGCTGTGATAGTGATGGACTGCGACTTGGAGTTTTCAAGCAATGCATTGATGCAAAACATTAAGTCCATCTTGTCACAACCTTCCGAAGATGTAAATGGGGGCTTGCTTGTATCGTTTGAATCGGATAGCCCTAAATACAGTTATGCAGAAGTGGATGCCGACAATCGTGTGGTAAGGACTGCAGAAAAGGAGGTGATATCAAGCCACGCTTTATGTGGTGCATACTTCTTCTCGACAGGCAAGGACTTCTTGCGTGTTGCTCATCAACTATTGGAAGATGCCAATTTCAACAAGCCAGAGTTCTACCTCTCGCTGTTATTCAACTATCTACTTGCCGATGGTGAGACCGTGCGTCTGTGTCCTATGGAAAAGTATTGCTCGTATGGCACGCCAGAAGAACTTAAACGTTATTTGTGATGTTATCCATAGAAATAAAACTATTGATTAGCGATTTCGACGGAACGCTTGTTGATACATTTGAGGCAAATTTTATGGCGTATCAACAGGCTTTCAGCTACAATAACTTGTCGCTAAGCAAAGAAGATTATCACCGATGCTTCGGACTTCGTTTTGAGAAGTTTATGGAAGTTATGGGAATAGTTGATAGCAACGTAAAGAATAGCATTAGGGAATTGAAGTCGGATTATTACCCAAAGTTTTTTAATCGTCTAAAGGTCAATGCTCCATTGTTGGGCTTTATTGAAACTTTTCATCGTCAAGGAGGTAAGACAGCAATAGCGTCAACAGCAAGAAGAAAGAACCTTGAAGCGGCACTATCTCATATCGGAGCACGTGGTGCTTTCGACTTGATATTGGCAGGCGAAGAGGTTAAGCAAGGCAAACCCTCGCCAGAGATTTATCTCACCACATTGCAGCATTTCGACATGCGACCATCGGAAGCCCTCGTGTTTGAGGATTCTGATGTTGGTATTCTGTCTGCCGAGGCAGCTGGCATTGCATATATAAAAGTTCATATATAAAAACAATAAAATGGAAATTGAAGTTAAAGGACATTCTGGATGTCAGATAGACATTGTGAATGACGGGGTGCAACTCTATATCAGCAAGAGTACCCACGACCCCAAATATATTCCTCGCCTGTTGAAGCAGGCGGAGAAACAGCAAGCGGCTTCACAAAACTTCTACCAACACATCCGCATACCACAAGTCTATGGTATCACAAAAACGGACTCTTCGCTTGATGTCAAGATGGAATATGTCTATAGCAAAAACTTCGTTGACTATTTCGAGGATGCGGGGTTCGACCAAATAGACTATTTCGTTAAGGCTCTGAAGATCTTTATAGACGACGAAATGTCAAAAAGCATTTCAAAAGGTATTAATCGTGAAGTTATAACGAATAAATTTGCAAGTGTCAAAGAAATAGTAAGGAGTAATGCCTTATTGAATGAAGATGTCGAGATAAAAGAAATCTTAGAGGCATCGGATTCCGTTTTTTATCATTTGGAGGAGGTCTGTGATATTCCTCTTGGCGTATGTCATGGCGACTTGACATTCTCAAACATTCTTTTCAATGGAAACAACTACTATCTCATAGATTTTCTTGACTCGTTCATTGAGTCCCCACTAATGGACTTGGTGAAGATACGTCAAGATTCATGCTATGGATGGAGCCTGTTGATGTATGGCAGGGAATATGACAAAGTGAGGATGAACATCATCTCTCGCAAGATTGACAATGAGATTGATAAATATTATGGTGGGTACGACTGGTATCAGCGATACTATAAACCGATGCAATTGATGAACTTCCTCCGTGTGTTGCAATATGCGAAGGAAACAAAGGTAATAAACTATCTTAAAACGGTAATAAAGACACTGCTATGAAAACAAGTTTGATAGTACCTATAGCCGCTGACCGCAAGGAGTATGCTGAGGTAATGCCATACATTTTCCATTTTGCTCCCGATGGAATATCGTTATGTATCAAGTCCATACAGGGACTTGACCTAAATAGGTTCACAGCAATCTATTTCACTATTCTTGGCAAGCATGACGAACGATATTCGATATCGTTGTTGCTGCGCCTACAATTCCGCAAGCTCGGTATGAATAATGCTTATGTGGTGGTGCTCGATGAGCCTACTGCAAATCAAGCGGAGACAGTTTATCGCACCATAAAACAAGAACAAATAGAAGGTGCAATCTTCGTAAAAGATGCCGATGGCTACTTCAAGGGAGATTTTACCTCTAGCAATAGCATAGCCATCTATCCTCTCGATCGTCTTGACATGGTAAATCCTCACAACAAGAGCTATGTGCAGGTTGACGACCAATTTTATATCACCAACATTATAGAGAAAAAAATCATCAGTCGATGGTTCAATGCTGGTGGCTACATTTTTGAGGAGACCTCCACATTCTGTTATTATTACGAAAGACTGAAAGCCTATTCTCCTTTATTCATGTCGCACATCGTCTATTCCATGCTTCTTGATAAGATCTCATTCAGACCGATGGAAGTTGAAGAATATCAAGACTGGGGCACGGAGAATATGCTTCATTTAAACACAAAAATATGAAAAAAATAATTTTAGCATGTCCAGGAGGTGTTACGACCCCAAATGTATGGTCGGGCACACCTCTGTTGCTCTATACAGAAATGACTAAAAATAGCCAAATAGATGTTATACCAATGGACATCTCTTATAACCCACCCTCGTGGAAGAGAATTTTAATGAACTGGTATTCCATGTTCTTTTATTTGGAAGGATTTAGAAATTTTTTCACCAACCGTGAATGGAGTGAATCTATCGCCCAAAATATTTCTGATACCCCTGCAGATGCGATATTGTATTTGGCCGAATATTTTTACAGCAAGAAAATGCCGTCACAAATGAAAATGTTCGCTTACGTTGATGTTGAGAGATATTATTGGAGTACATATACATTAAGAAAGTTCAAACCACTTTATAGACTTCACTATTACTATTATAAAAAGAACACCAAGAAAGTTTTATTCCATTTGGATAAAATCTTCACAATGAATGATTGGTGTGGTCGAGAGTTGGTAAAAAGATATGGAATAGATCAAAGCAAGATTGTAAAAGTAGGATTTGGGGTCAATTGTAAATTTTTAGAAGAGCCAAAAACGTATGACAACAATCTTTTATTGATTATTTTGCGAAAGGGGCGTGAAAAATATAAAGGATTAAAACTGTTATTGAATGCTTTCCCAATGATTCGTGAAAAATATCCTCATGCACGTTTGGCTGTTGTAGGCACTGATTATGGGGCAAATATAGATGGCGTTGAATGTTATTACAATCAACCAAGAGAAACAACATTAAAGTTGTTAAAGGAGGCAACATTATATGTGATGCCCAGTCTCTCCGAGCCCAATGGTGTAACTTATCTTGAGGCGATGGCTAATAAGACACCTATTGTTGGACTTAACAGATTTGCTTACCCAGAATTTGCAGGTCATGCAAACGAGCGAGGATTTATCGTTAACACCGCATCGCCAAAAGAAGTTGCAACAACCGTTATAGATGCTTTAAGTGATAAAGATCGATTGGAAACGATGGGGCTTAATGGATACGAATTTGTAAAAGCCAACTATTCATGGGATGTTGTTGTCAATAAGATTGAAAGAATTATATTAAATCAGATACAATGAATAAGAATCCACGGTTTTCTGTCATAATACCTCTTTATAACAAGGCGCACACTATATTACGCACGCTTAATACTGTTTTGTGTCAAACTTACACAGATTTTGAAATCGTCATAATAGATGATGGTTCTACCGACAATGGAGCGCAAATAATAGAAAGTAGTTTGAAGGACGCTAGAGTTAATATAGTTAGACAAAACAATAAAGGTGTAAGTGCCGCCAGAAATAGAGGCGTTAAGGAATCAAAAGGTGATTACATCGCTTTTTTAGATGCTGATGACGAATGGTTGCCTTCTTACCTCGAAAAGGTTGTTGAAGCGATTGAGAAGTTCCCTTGTCATGCAATTTACAATGTACCAGCTTTACACCGAGATATCGAAACTGGCTTTGGTCTATACATAGTAATTAAAAAATATGCTAACAAGATTGTTGAACTGGATATGTTTGATTGTCCATTTAAGATTTGTTCTCAGTCAAGTGGTATTGTTGTAAACAGAGATGCTTTTTATAAACTTTTCGAGAACTACAAAGGACATGGATTCCCAGAAGATCAGCATTACAATGAAGATATGGTATGTTATTTCACATTGGGATTATTTGGTAAATGCGTTTATGTCGGATACCCATTGTCTATTAGAAATAACAATGTTAAGGGACAATTAACAGGTGATGTCGGGGCTAAGTACACGAATCGAATTTTAAACGAGACACTTCCATATATAAATAAGCTATATGCAAACTATAAAATATATGGAAAAATGAATGAGAAGGTTGAGCGATTTATAAGGTGGGATACAAGAAATCAAATTTCATGCATTTGTAAATCATACGACAAAGAATATTTGCATAATTTTTTGAAGGGATTGGATGAAGACCTCGTGAAAAAACTTTTTTCAAAAGTAGAGATGTTTTTCTATGAAAAATGCAACAGCCTTACTCTATGTCGTTTGTTAACTAAAATATTAAGACTTCGTTGGCACTTCAAATCAATATCCATAAAAATGTGGACTTACTAAATAAAGAACAATGTGAAGATTAGGCCATATAGACCGTATGAAAGGTTTCGCACTCTTGTCTGCCGCTATAAGATAATCTATATCGCAATACAGTGGAAGGTCAAGAGATTAATAAAAAACAGAGTGTATAAAAGACTATGAGAGTATTTGATCACTTTATTCTTAACAACTCAGACAATCTTATTGAAGACAGAAATTAAAAAATTGATTATGCAACGATTAGATTATATAGACCGCATGAAAGGCTTTGCCCTTCTGTTGGTAACAATGGGGCATATCTACATACCCAACACAGTGGAAGGGCATGACACCCCCGTTTGCCAGATGATTTATAGTTTCCACATGGCATTCTTTTTCTTCTTGTCGGGCTTCATGCTCTCACTAACGCATGGAGTGGAAACAAAGGGAGCAAGACATTTTCTTATAAGGAAGATGCAGACATTGCTGTTGCCGTGGCTGTCGTTCACGCTGGTGGTGCTGCCACTTTTGCACCGAGGTATAAGTTTGCCGCCTTTGTCGGTTCTTAATTTCTATCCAGTAGGAACGTATTGGTTTCTGCCATTGCTCTTCATCTTCATGATAGTCTGGCTTTGTGTATATCAAGGAATGAAGAAGGTAGAGAGTTTACTAATGTTAAAGGATGTAACGGGGGGGGGATAAAAACACCATTCTAAAAAACTCGCCTTATTTTATGATATCTCTAATGGCAGCGTTTGCTGGCATGACATTGCATCTCTATTATATAATTGTCTGGGCTATATATTTCGTAGCTTTTATCATGGGCTATTATGTGTCAAAATATGATGGTATGAGGAATTTTATAGAAAAGAAAACCGTCTGTGGCTTGGCAGCCATTCTTCTCATGGTGGCGTGGAAGCTGGGACCAATAGATGCCAACGGCGTGGCATGGAAGTCGATAATTAATCTATGCTACACTTTCGTATGCAGCATCACAGCGTCTATAGTGTTATTCAACATTCTGCAAACAATCAAACTGCCTGCTTTGCTCGACCGATTCCTGTGCGACACAGGCAAATTGTCGATAGCGGTCTATCTGATACCTATTGCGCTATTGCCGCATACATTCAAATTCCCCGAGCAATGGAGTGCCGCCTTGGTAAACCTATCTGTCGTATCCGTCGCCATAGTGATTAATTACTTATGCTGGCTTATCGGATCTGTGATATTAGAGATACCATATATCCGTTTTTTTTTGTTCGGCAAGAAATGACAAAATCAAAAGAATAAAAAGATGAATTGCTCTCATTTCATATTAAAAGTAGCAAGGAAACTCTACTCAAAAGCGTTTCCGCCTAAACCTGTCGTCATACCCAAGGAGACTAATCCCGAAAAGGCTTCGAGCGTGATTTACAATCTGTTGGCGAGCGGCAAGCCGTGCATGGTAGCCCGCTTTGGTAGCACCGAACTGTCAGCCATCGTCAATTATCTTGGAGTCTCGGCGGAGAAACATTCGACATGGAAGTTCATCCGTGGCGAGCAGCCAGAGTGGTGGTGGAACAAGAGCATCATGATGCAAATGCAGAATTGGAGCGGTTTCTTTCCGCCAACAGAGGAGAAGCTGGCGCAGTTCTGCGAGATGATGCTTCAAGACATGAAGGAGGTGGATGTGCTTGGGAGTTGGATTGGAACGGAACGATGGGTGGAAAATAGAATAGAACAAGCGACAAAAGTACATTTAATGTTGCTTGAACCTTTTTGGGCTAAAGAGCCTTGGACACGAGTTTTAAAGGGGAAACGTGTGGTTGTGGTGCATCCTTTCAAGGAGACGATATTAAGTCAATATAATAGTGAGAACCGTGCAGAATTGTTTTCTAATCCCGACACATTGCCCGACTTTGCATCATTGCGTGTGGTCAAAGCCGTACAGAGCCTCGGTGGCGAGAGTTCCGACTTCGCCAATTGGTTTGCAGCCCTCGAATGGATGAAACGAGAAATAGACCGTGAGCCCTACGATGTCTGTCTGATAGGTTGTGGTGCCTACGGATTTCCGCTTGCCGCCCATGCGAAACGTACAGGGCATCAAGCCATCCATCTCGGCGGTGCATTGCAATTGTTGTTCGGAATTAAAGGAAAACGCTGGGAAAATCCATATTATGGAGTAAACGAATGGGGAATTAAACGTGGTTGCTATTCCAACTTAATAAATGAAAATTGGGTGCGCCCTAATGACACCCAACGCCCACAAAATGCTCAACAAGTAGAAGGCGCGTGCTACTGGTAAAATCATTATGATACAAAATAATAAAACTTCTAAGTTCTTAAATTATGCGATACTGTTGATTTCCGTATCATCGGTGTTGCAGTGGTGTGAATTGCTTATTGGCAACACTTTCTTATGGTGGCTTCTTGATGGTCTCATCTTGATAAAGTTCTTCGTACTAACCAGAGGTCAGGAACGCATAACCCCAATCTTTGTATTCTTGCTATGTGTCGGAGTCTCATTTGTATATGGTGTGACGTGGCAAGCCTATACATATTGGGATTGGAAACTGCTAGTGAGCAACTTGATGGTATTTTCATTGCCCCTTACTGTATATGTGTTCTTAACACCATCCATATTAGGTTCAGTTCTACATTTCTGGCTAAGAAGGGCATGGATAATATTGTTGATACTTGCTCCTTTCCTTGCTTCTGATGCTTTTGGGCGATTTCTGATGCCTTATTCATTTTTAGCTTTATTTTTTACTGTCCTCAACACTAGGAATAGGATAATAATAGCAATTGCATACGGCATAACTATAACACTTGGCAATGAGTCACGTAGCGACATGCTTAAGTTCTCCGTTTGTCTACTTCTCGGTTTCGTATATTACATACCGATTATTCGCTCTATTTTCAAACGATGGATGAAGGAAATAGTATATGTTCTTTGGGTATTGCCAATCGTTATGCTGGGTCTCGGAGTAACAGGAGTTTTCAATGTATTCAACATAGAGGAAGAGTTGGGACTGGAAGGGACGTATATGATAAAGTCATCAAACAGCGGTGAAGATGTGTCGGCACTGACAGACACACGAACCTTCCTATATTCGGAAGAAATCACGTCAGCAATAAAAAACAACTATGTGATACAAGGACGTTCCATGGCGCGTGGTTACGACTCGTTATTCTTCGGAGATAACGATGAATCGAAACGAGGCGAAAGAGGGAAGTGCGAAACCTCCATATTGAACATTTTCAATTATTTCGGCTTAATCGGTGTTATTATATATTTTGGGATATTTGTAACAGCCTCGTATAAAGCGATAGCACATTCAAAAAACGTGTATGTCCCAATAATTGGAGTTTATGTGGCATTCAGATGGCTGTTCGGTTGGATTGAGGATTTTTCAAATTTCGACTTGAATTACTTGTTCCTTTGGATTATGATTAGCATCTGCTACTCTGACGAATACAGGAACATGACCAATCAGGAATTTATAGGATGGATACGACAAACCACTAAGATATAAGAATAATAGCAGATGAAGAAATTTCTTATACGTATATCATCCATAGTATATTCTTTCATCTATAATGTACTTGGAATAGCAGAGATTAAACGCTCGAAGATATTAAGATTGTCGATAAAGCAATCGTGTCGATGCAATCGCATAAATGTAAATGGTGCAAGCTTAAAACATTGTGATGTGTATATAAATGGAGGAAACAATACCATTGCTGTGAATGGTGGCTCTTTATACAAAACTGAAATAAAAATATTTGGAGAAAGCAATGCTTTGGAAATAGAGAAAGACAGTGGGCTTAGTTTCTCTCAAATAGTAATAAGAGGTGATAATTGCAAGGTGCTGATAGGCAAAGGAGCGACATTTGGCAGCGTCTATATGGTTTGTATGGGAAAAGCGAACTCTATAAAAATTGGCGAGGGGTGCATGTTTGCCGAACAGATTGATGTGTGGAGCACGGACTCACATCCAATATACGACAACGATGGAAATCTGCTAAATCCGTCACACCCAATAACAATAGAAGACAATGTATGGGTAGGCAAATGCAGCAAGATACTTAAAGGAGTGACCATCCATAGTGGTGCTGTTATCGGCATGGGAAGTATTGTGACGAAGGATGTTAAGGCACATAGCTTGAATGTCGGTAATCCAGCTCATTGCATTCGTGAAAATATCAGTTGGGAAAGAACATTCATAAAAGAATAAAAAAAATAGGACGATGAGAGTATTACACTTTTTAGCAGAACTAAAGTTCTCTGGAGCTGAAATTATGTATGTGGATGCTGCACCCGTGTTCCAACAGTTGGGATGCGAATTGGCTGTAGTCAACACATTGGAAAGACTAGGCGAATATGCTCCATTTTTTGAAAAGGCGGGTTATAAGGTTTACCATATACCTATCAGCCAAAATTATTTTGGACAATGGAGAGAGCGCAAGAAGATAATGGAACTGATAACCGATAGCAAAGCTGACGTGGTGCATATACACAGAAGCGACCTGCGTTGGATTGTTTCTTACTGCGCATGGCGTGTTGGTTGCAGGGCTGTATATACCACCCATAATGTTTTTCGTTCGAGATGGTTCACCAAGCCTCTTCACATATTGCAGCGATGGACTGCCGACCATTGGTTCGGTTGTACATTCCAGACTATCAGCGACTCGGTGGAAGCCAATGAGAGAAACTATTATCACGCACGGACTGCCCTAATATATAATTGGTATTCCAACCGCCGATTCTTTCCCGCTCGTGATGGGGAGAAGTCGGAAATAAGAAAGAGTCTGGGTCTACCACAAGACGCATTGGTGATTGTCTCGGTTGGTGGATGCAGCCACATTAAGCGGCATCACGAAGCCATTAAGTCAATGGCAGAGATACTGAAGAAGAATCCCAATAGTTTCTATCTCCATTTGGGAGAGGGCCAGACGCTGGATGAGGAGAAACAATTGGCAGAAAGTCTTGGCATAAGCGGCAATGTGAAGTTCTATGGCAATCAGACAGATGTACGAAAGTTCCTTATTGCTTCCGACGTATATGTGATGCCAAGTCGTTTTGAGGGTATTCCTATTACGACAATAGAGGCAATGGGAACAGGCATCCCAACAGTTCTTTACAACGTGCCGGGACTTAGAGATTTCAATGAAGGCGGTGTCGAACGCTCGTTGCTAACAGAAGAAAATCCCGAAGCGTTGGCATCAGCCATTTTGCGGTTGTATTGCGACAAGAAACTATCATCGGAAATAAGCGAAAGAGCAAAGGATTTTGTTGACAACAAATTCGGTATGCAAGCTAATGCGACAAAGATTTACCAGCTATATCTCTTTGACAAGAATGTAAGTAATTCTTATCGTGGAAGTATGTCGCATTGTCGCTAAGTCGATTCCGGACGGAGAGATATGGGCTGGGAATCCTGCAAAATTTATAGGAAAGATATAAGATGTTGCAGATACCTAACGATAAACAACCTTGCGCAAGTGAGTTGAAACGGTATATTGAGGCGGCTGGGAGGCGTTTCCCCGTCCTGCATTTAATGCCTATGGACAGGCCACTTGACAAGAACGATTATCCGTATTTGATAAATCGTTTGGCAAGTGGTCGTTATGCCATAAAGCCAAACATCACCCGGCAGAGTCTGCTTTATATGGGCATGCCCTTGGACGAGTCTTGGCAAAGATTATATATTGGATAATCGGGAAATGCTCAACAGAATAAAGCAAGGTCACTACATAGGAAACAGAAAAATATAAAACAGTCATAATGGAAACACTTGAAGAACTACAGGAGCTGGCTTATCGTGAGCTTGACAACTATAAGATAGAATATACTGGTGAAGAGAAGGAGTGTGTGGCGGTGTATCTTACCAGCAACAATCTCTTCTTTCCGCACGACGTGGAGCATTTCCGTTGGTCGGTATTGGAGAAAGACCGATTCGAATGGACTCGCTTGAAGATACGGCGAGCTACGAAGCACATTTTCTTGCGCGATATCTATAAGCAATGGTATGCCAGTGGTGTCAATGCGAAAATCAATACACTAGACAAGCTGATAGAATGGCTGAGGAACGAGATAAAAGATTATAAGTCGCTGATTATCAGTGGTTCAAGTGGGGGGGGGGTACGCAGCTGCGCTGATAGGAAGCAAACTGAAGGCCGACATAGTTATTTCGTTCAATGGACAGTGGTACATCACGGATAATATCGAACACGACGGAAAAGTTGTTTCGCCAGTGTTGAAACGTATGGTGGAAGAAGGTGCTGACGGAGTGAAATATTTCGACATTGCTCGTTCTGAGTTCGACTATCCACGCACATTCTATTTCGTGAGCACTCGTTCGCCATGGGATGCTAGGCAGTTGAAGTGCGTCTCCGCTTTCAAGAATATCCATATCATACGTTTTCGCAACAGTCATCATGGTATTCCTTTCTTGAAGAGTTCGTTGCCGAGGGTTTTGAACATGAGCTATGATGAGCTGTGCAAACTGGAGAAGCATTCTCATTTGCCACTGCTGTTTGATGTAAGGATAGCAGGTTTTGTACCAACAGTTAAGTGTCTGTTGCACATAATAAACAAAAAGATTTTCAAGTAAAAAAAGATGAAATATATAGCAGTACTCCTCACGGTGTTCAACCGTAAGGACAAAACATTACAATGCCTGGAAAGGCTATATTGCTTGTTGCCATTGGAAGGCTATCAGGTGGATGTGTATCTTACTGACGACGGATGCACAGATGGTACACCGGAAGCGGTAGCTGAGCAATTTCCGCAAGTAAATGTTATACATGCCAAGGGCGATCTGTTTTGGAATCGTGGTATGTGGACTGCATGGGACACAGCTGCAAAGGCTAAGGACTATGATTTCTATCTGTGGCTCAATGATGACACATTTGTGTATGAGAATATGTTGAAGGTGCTTACTGATGCTGCTGTTGAGACAAACGAAAGGGCAATTATTGTTGGAACAACAGAGGATACTGGGCACTCTTGTATTACTTATGGTGGCAGATTACGAGGGGGAGTTATTCCGAAACCGAATGGTAAGTTAATCCCGGTTGATTACTTTAATGGAAATATTGTATTGATACCACGGGCGGCTTACAATGTGCTTGGCAATCTTGACCCATACTTTACTCATAGTAAGGGTGATTTCGATTATGGTTTGAGAGCCCAAAAGGTAGGTATTGTTATTTATCAAGCAGGCGAAGTTTTGGGTGAATGTGATGCACATCCTACACTTGATAAGTGGTGTAATCCCGATGTTCCACTGACTCAACGTTGGAAGATGCTTAATAGGCCAAATGGTATGCCTCCAAAGGAGACTTTCCATTTAGAAAAAAGACATTTTGGTCTTGTTACGGCTTGTTTCCATTATATCACAATCTATGTGAGATGTTTGTGGCCTAAACTTTGGAATAAAAGAAAACATAAAATATAAATGCTATGAAAGCTTTTAAAGATATAAAAGTAGCAGTAGCCGGAACTGGCTACGTAGGTCTGAGTATAGCAACCTTGTTATCTCAGCATCATCATGTAACAGCAGTAGATGTAATTCCTGAGAAGGTTGAGAAACTCAACAATAAGATTTCTCCAATCCAGGACGATTATATTGAGAAGTATTTGGCAGAGAAGCCATTGGACTTGACTGCAACTCTCGATGGTAAGTCTGCTTATGCTGATGCAGACTTTGTGGTGATTGCAGCACCTACCAATTACGACCCAGTGAAGAACTACTTCGATACAACCCACGTAGAAGAAGTTATCGACCTGGTATTGAAAGTAAACCCAGATGCTGTGATGGTCATCAAGAGTACCATCCCTGTTGGTTATACCCGTAACCTCTACTTGAAGTATGCCAAAAAGGGCGTGAAGAAGTTCAATCTTCTCTTCTCTCCTGAGTTCCTTCGTGAGAGCAAGGCACTCTACGACAATCTCTATCCAAGTCGTATTATCGTAGGCTATCCAAAGATAATTGATTGTCCAGAGTATGCAGAAGAGAATGAGGCAATCAATGCTGTGACAGATGTAAATATGTTGAAAGAAGCTGCCAAGACTTTTGCTGCACTCTTGCAGGAATGTGCCATTAAGGAGGACATTGATACCCTCTTCATGGGCATGAAGGAAGCTGAGGCTGTGAAGCTCTTCGCCAATACCTATCTGGCACTCCGAGTAAGCTACTTC
>ERZ1026858.967-NODE-967-length-15169-cov-5.882625_pt1 | contig 15169 bp, 8 predicted proteins | sample MGYA00380159_ERZ1026858 | MGnify/ENA primary metagenome ERZ1026858 (study PRJEB33269, sample SAMEA4719795) | human gut metagenome | biome: human-associated habitat; feature: organic feature; material: feces | place: Cameroon | collected 2013-10 ...
GCGAAATTGCAAATGAGCTAGGAATGTCAAAGGCGAAAGTGAATTCTCTGATTGGACAATTACAAAACGAGGAATATGTTTCACTGGCAACAAGGGGAAAGTATGTGCTTTCAGAAAAAGCAATTTTACTAATTGAAAGTATGCGTAGACTGACACTAAACTGCTGAAAGATGAGAATTGATAAAATAATGTTTAAGAATGAAAATGGACAATTAAATTTTATAGATTTATTTGCAGGTGCCGGTGGACTATCTGAAGGATTCTTTCAAGCAGGATTTAATCCAATTGCTCACGTTGAAATGAATAAGTCAGCATCTAAGACGCTAGAAACAAGGTCGGCTTATTATTATCTAAAGAAGAATAATGAACTAGATTTATATTATCAATATGAGCGTGGTCAGATTACTAGGGATGAATTATTTTCACATATTCCAGACGATGTGATTAAGACAGTAATCAATGCTGAGATGTCGCCAGATACCTTACCAAGAATCTTTGAACAAATAGACACCATACTTAAAGAAGATAAAGTCAGTGATGTGGATGTGATTATTGGCGGACCACCATGCCAAGCATATTCGCTTGTTGGTCGTGCACAGAGTAGTCATATGCTTACGCCAATGGAAGAAGACCCACGTAACGAATTATATAAGATGTATACGAGATTCCTCACAAAATATCAACCTAAGATGTTTGTATTTGAAAATGTTGCGGGACTACTTACTGCACGTGGTGGAGATGCTTTTAAAAATCTAACTGCACATCTTAAAAGAGTTGGGTATGAGATTGATTTTAAAGAGCAAAATGCTGCTGACTTTGGAGTTTTACAAAAAAGAAAGCGTATTATAATCATTGGGTGGAGAAAAGGCACAGATCATTTTTATCCAGAATTTGAAAAGATTAAATCAAATGCAATCGTCTATGATCTACTTGATGATTTAGCACCAGTTGAGCGTGGACAGGAAAACGATGCTTATCGTTTAACTTACGATCAATGTAGTGCTTATCTAAAAGAAAATAATATTAGAATGGAAGAAGATGTCGTAACACATCACATTGCACGCCCCAATAACGATAGAGATGTGACAATCTATGGAATGGCAATCGATGCATATAACCGAGGAGAGAAAATTAGTTACGATAGACTTCCAGATGAATTGAAAACGCATAGAAACCAAACGTCCTTCAAAGATCGATTTAAGGTTGTTGAGGGAAATGATGAAGCTTGTCATACCGTATTAGCTCATTTGGCAAAGGATGGTCATTATTTTATTCATCCAGATAGGGCTCAATGTCGTTCAATAACAGTTAGAGAGGCAGCTAGACTCCAAACCTTTCCTGATAACTTTTTCTTTGAAGGAAGTCGTGGAGAAAAATTCAAACAGATAGGAAACGCTGTTCCTCCCATGATGGCAAAGGCGATAGCTGAGGAGATAAAAAAACAACTTTTATAAGGAGAATTGTAAAGTGGGAGTTGTTGAAGCAATATATGCTGAGATTAAGCAGCAAGAACTAAAGAAAAATCCATATAGTTGTCTTTCTACGGCAGCCATCGATGTGAACCCTCATCAGGTAGAGGCGTTTACATTTTCACTTGCTGCAATGAAGTTGGGCGGAGCAGTATTAGCAGACGAAGTTGGATTAGGTAAGACGATTGAAGCTGGCCTAGTTTTAAAATATTTGCTTAATAGTGGAAGCCAGAAAATATTATTGGTGATGCCTTCAAATCTAAGAAAGCAATGGCAGGTAGAGCTGGATGAGAAGTTTGAGGTGGAATCACTTATCGTTGAAAGTGGAAATTGGGACGAATATAAGTCATATGTAAAAAATGAAAGTGCTGTTGTAATTGTATCTTATAACTTTGCATCAAGGCGAAAATCAGAATTTGCAAAAGTTCCTTGGAGCTTCTGTGTTTTTGATGAGGCTCATAGATTACGCAATGTTTATAAAAATGGATCTAAGATGGCTGGAAATCTTTATGAGTTAACAAAGGGGATTCCTAAGCTAATGCTAACCGCTACTCCGATGCAGAATAGCCTATTTGATTTGTATGGTCTCATTCAGTTTATAGATGAAAGAATCTTTTACAGTAAAGCTGTATTTTCGGATCGATATATAAAAAATGAACAGTATGAGGATTTAAGGCATCAAGTAAACGCTGTATTGCAAAGAACATTGCGAAAAGAGGTGTCTGATTATATTCAATTTCCGGAACGAAAAGAGATGACTGTAGACTTCGAGTTGTCTTTGCCAGAAGTTGAGTTGTACATGAAAATAAATAATTATCTAAAGAAAGAGATTTTGTTTGCACTACCCAATTCGCATAGAACACTTATTACTTCTGTAATCAGAAAACTACTTGCTTCATCAAGTATGGCTGTTGCAGAAACCTTTAGGACTCTGAAAAATCGCTTAGTAATTTTAAAAGAAACGACGCGAGAAGAAAGCGTGGAGGAAAGCCTGGATTTCTTCTTTAGTTTCTTTGATGATGATGAGGTAGAAGACGAACAGGAGAATGATAATGTTGATCAGCTGTATACAAGAGAAAAGGTTAACGAGTTCATTCAACACGAGATCGATGAAATCGACGATATTATAAATACTGCAGAGAAGATAAAAAAGAATGCCAAGATGACTGCATTAAAAACAGCGGTACGGAAAGCTTTTGATTTTCAGAGAGACGCAGGAATAAAAGAAAAGGTCGTAATTTTTACAGAATCTGTAAGAACACAACAATATATATTCGAGGAATTAAGTAAGGAAGGATATCAAGGTCAAATCCTGAAGTTTAATGGTTCTTCTGGGGATGATACAACAAAGGAACTTTTCCGAGCATGGAGAAATAGAAACTACGGTAAATATTTTGGAAGCCGGAATGTCGAATTAAAGAACGCTATCGTTCAGGCGTTTAAGGAAGACTTTAAAATCCTTTTGGTTACAGACTCGGGATCAGAAGGATTGAATCTACAGTTTTGCAATACGATTATTAACTATGATCTGCCTTGGAATCCACAAAAAATTGAACAAAGAATCGGACGATGTCATAGATACGGCCAGAAGAATGATGTTGTGGTATTCAATCTGCTTAATACACAAAATGTTGCTGATAAAAGGGTTTATGAAATCTTCTCAAACAAATTCGAGCTATTCAAGGGTGTGTTTGGTGCATCGGATCGTGCTATAGGTTTGCTTGAAAGCGGAGCCGATTTTGAAAAGCGAGTATCTCACATTTATCAAGAATGCAAAACTTCAAAGGATTTTACAAAGGAGTTTACTTCGCTAGAACGAGAACTGGATAGAAAAAGAAATAAAAAGATGGAGCAATTAAAATCTTTGATCATCAGAGAAGCTCCTGAACAGCATAAAGAAACTTTTGAAAAAATATTGTCAGATATTCAAGCCTACCAAGAACAACTAGATTATTGGGAAAAAGCAGAGCTTTCACATAAGCAGGTAATATACCCACTGTTCTATGAGCTGAAAAATGGTTTGAATATTCCAGGAATAGAACATGGATATTTGCTAATTGGCGGATATTACGCCGGAGAGGAACTGATTCAATCTGTGTTCCAGATATCTGACGAAAAAGGAAAGATTTATGCCGCAAAAGATGAGCTTATAAGAATTCTTACGAGTAGTCTTACGGATGATAATCTTATAGAAGAATCACCGGATAATGTTGCTGGAATTATCAAAGATGTAGATGAGTATTTGTTCCAAGAACATGCCGAAAAGTGCAAAATTCTTATTTTTCAAAATGACGAGAGAATTGAAAACTGGACCAACCTTAGGAAAGAAGAATTTATATTAAGTATAAAGGATAGTTCAGAGATTGATGATTTGAGAAATCAATATCAAAATGAAACTAATTTTAAAGAAAAGATTGCTATCAAAAAGAGAATAGATGAATTGAGTAATAAGCAAAAAGATAGAGAACAGAGCTTTCACAAGACTGTGGACATCATTGAAAAAGAAGCCCAAGATATGAAAGTACAGTTTGAAGAAGGTTTACTGAAGAGACCTGTTCTGTTTACAAAGATAGTTATCAAATTTTAGGAGTAAAAAATGGAGAAACAAGGAAAACTCGAACTTACATGGGTTGGTAAGTATGAAGAAGAAAGACTGGAACCAAGAATATTGATTGAAGACCCAGAAAAATCAAACGGAGAAGATTCGGAAAACATGCTCATACATGGAGACAATCTTCTCGCATTAAGGGCATTGGAAAATGATTTTTCTGGGAAGATAAAGTGTGTATATATAGATCCACCTTATAATACGGGATCAGCGTTTGAGTACTATGACGATGATCTTGAACATAGTATTTGGCTTGGTTTAATGAGAGAGCGCCTTCTAATTTTAAGAAATTTACTACGCGATGATGGTTTTTTATGTTGCCATATCGATGATTCAGAAGGAGCTTACTTAAAGGTATTATTAGACGAGGTATTTGGTCGTCAAAATTATTTGACAACAATTTACGTCCGGGTCAGATATCCTGAGAAAACCTTAAAGCAGGATATGGCTTTTCATAAAGAAATTGAATATATTCATGTTTATAGGAAGAGCAGTAGTGCACAACCTATTCTTGATAAAGTTAGTAGCGGATATGAGAAGTTTGTATATAGTATCAAAACAAATGGTGATCCACAAAAAATTTTAGAACTTGGTGGAAAAAAAGTAGAAGTATATCAAAAAGAATCTTATGAAATTGTTGAAGGTGAGGGTTCTGAATATGGATTAAAAGAAATTTGGGCATCTGGAACAATATTAGATGGTAATTCGTCAGGAAGGTTTTTTAGAGATTATCTTACAGGAAGAAGTAGTGATGACGGATTGGGGGTCTTGTACAAAGTATATGGAATAGGGGACGACAGATATGATTATAGATATTTTACTGGTCCCAATAGAGCCACTGCGACTAAAGGCAAATATTATCAGGGAGTTCCTATGGACAAATTGAATTCTGATGATATGACGAAAGAGATTCCTATAAATGGATTCTTTGATTTTGCGGCTAATTTTGGTAACTGCAGACATGAAGGCGGGGCTGAATTTAGAGGTGGAAAAAAACCAGAGGTATTATTAAAAATGATTTTTTCACACTTTTCTCGGGAAGGGGATTGGGTTCTAGATAGTTTTTTAGGATCGGGTTCTACTGCAGCAGTTGCACATAAGATGAAAAGAAAATGGATAGGCATAGAGTTAAGAAACCAAGCTTATTTTTTATGTAAGAAGAGATTAGACGCAGTTATTGAAGGAGAACAGACAGGAATATCAAAGGAAGTAAATTGGGTCGGAGGTGGTGGCTATAAATTTTATGAGCTAGCAGAGCCATTACTCGTAAAAAATCCTATTCTTCCAATATATCAAATAAATCCATCTTACACATGGGATATGGTTTGTGAAGCCATTTGTAAGATAGAAGGATTTACATATGATCCATCTGGAGAATTTCAGGGATATTCGTCAGAAAATAGGTTTATTCATATCACAGAAGAGTTTGTAAATTCGAAATATGTGATGTCAGTAATGAAGAATTTAGGTGACAATCAGAGCTTGATTATATATTGTAAAAAAAATCAAGCAGATATGAATTTACCGGAAAATGTAGAGGTTAAGAAAATACCGAAGGATCTACTTGAAAAATGTAACTTTGATTATAAAAATGAGGAGGTAGCAGAATGAGTTCAGTAGATAAAATCAAGTGGGCGATGAGTCTGCGTGATCCTCAATATGAGGCTCTTAAGTGTTTTGATAATATCAGTTCAAAGATTGAATATAAAACAGCTTCAAAATCAGAAGCCGAGAAAGCTGCATCAGAAAATTGCCAGAAGCCTCACAAGATTGTTGTAGACAAGGAATTTGATTTTCCGTCTTTTTGTTTTGATATGACAACCGGTATCGGTAAAACGAGACTAATGGGTGCATGTATCTATTATCTTTATAAAACCAAGGGATATAAGCACTTTTTCATACTATGTCCAGGCAATACAATCTATGACAAGATGAGAAGAGAAACAGTTCTTGGGCATCCTAAATATATGTTTAAGGGACTGGAAGCGGAGATGGGTAGACCTAAGGTATATGATGGTGAGAATTATTTGTCATATCCTGTTCGTTACGTGCAAAGTGAACTTCAAATCGAAAAGACTTCAGAGATTCAACTCTTCATATTCAATATATCGAAGATTTTTACCCGTGGAGACCTTGAATTTAAGTTTCATAAATTCAATGAGAATCTGGGTGGATCATTTGCAGATGTGCTGAGGTCCTTTGATGATTTAGTGTTTTGTATGGATGAGGCTCATAGATATTATGCCCCTGCATCAAAGACAGCAATCAATTACTTAAATCCCGTGCTTGGACTGGAATTTACAGCGACACCTAAAAGTACAAACAAAAACATTATATTCCATTATGGACTTGAAGAAGGTGCCGGTAAGTTTCTAAAAATACCAGTTGTTATGGGAAGAACTAATACCGCAGGATATTCCGATGATGACATTGAAGAAATGAAGCTAAAGGATGGTATCAAGCTTCACGAGAGAAGAAAAGCAATTGTATATAAATATTGTATAGACAATGGGCTAGAACAAGTAAAACCCATTGTCTTAGTAGCATGCAAAGATACAACACATGCTAAAAAAATAAAAGAAAAGATAGATTCAGATGCTTTCTTTGGTGGCAGATACGTTGGAAAAGTAATTGAAATCGATTCAAGTACAAGAGGCGAGGAAACGGAAGAGAACATTCAGAAGTTGCTCACAATCGAGCAAAATACGAATCCAGTAGAAATAGTACTTCATGTTTATAAATTGAAGGAAGGATGGGACGTAAATAATCTATTTACAATTATTCCTCTTAATGCGGCTAAGAGTGACATCTTGGCCTTACAGACAATCGGGCGTGGTCTGCGTCTTCCATTTGGGGAAATAACACATATAGAAGAAATAGATACTCTGGATATTGTAGCTCACGATCATTATCGAGAAATTATTGATGATATTAAAGACAATCCAGTGTTTAAGAAAAGAAATCTTGATGATGAAGATATACCGGAGACGGAGGCTGTAAGAGTTGAAGCTGTTGTACAAGATCAGCAGATTTCTATATTTGACGATGTGTTTAAGGATGAGAATGTCAAATCATTTCAGAACATAGATACTAACAAGGATATTGATAATCTGTATGAAGCCTACCAAAAAGCCTATGTGAAAAAGGCAGTTCCTAAGAAAAAGGAATCCAATCCAGATGACCAGATTACAATTTTTGATCTTTTCGGCGGTGCTGATGATACTAGCAGTGTCGATACAGGAAGTAAGGAAGAACAGGCACCCACGGATACAACCGTTAGCCAAGATAATATAGATATAATGATAGAGGTCAGTGGGCCAAGTAAATCGAATGTTCCGGAATTGTATGTAAAAGAGTTTTTTAAACAGAAAATAGAAGAATTTAAAAGAGTTGCGATTTCAGTACCTAAAATTAGTATTAGCTATAGTTCATCAATTGAGTTTAAGCCTTTTACTGTAAAAAGAAATGTGATGGATTTTGATGTAGCTGCTTCTAAGATTGAAAGATACGATGCGGTAAATAACAGATTGCTTCAGACTTTAGATGCGGACCCTTTGATGGTCGATGATCCAGAGAATACTCTTGCATGTTCGCTGTTGGAGACCATCCCAGAGTTCAGCTATGACGATGCGGATTTGATTTTGGATGTAGTTGAACAATACCTGCGGTTAATAGATGGGGATGAAGAAACAAAGAAAAGGATTATCAGAAGATATGCGACAGTCATTGTGGAGGATTTGAGACAGCAGATTTACGCTTCAAAGGAGGAACACACCGAATTTATCTATAATGTACAGCAGGATTTGATTGTTTTCGGATCCTTTGCAAAGACAAAGCTTAAGCATGTTGATGGTAAGCTGGGATATAAGAAAGAGGTTGCAGATAAGAAGAATATCAAAAACTATCTGTTTGAAGGATATAGAAAATCCTATTATCCAGTTAATTCCTTTGATAGCGATGACGAAAGAAGATTTGCGGTCGTGCTAGAAGAGGATGAAGATGTAGTTCGCTTTATCAAGCCGCCGCTTAATCAATTGGGATTATTCTACAGAGCAGGAAAACAGTATAATCCTGATTTCTTGGTAGAAACAAAAGACTGTAAATATATGGTTGAAGTTAAGGCGGCCAACCAGGTCAACAATGAAGATGTACAGGAAAAGGCGCGAGCAGGCGTAAAGTGGTGTGAATGTGCATCAAAGGTAGATGCTGATGGCAAAGAGTGGAAATATCGATTGGTATCCGGTGAGGATATCATCATTGGCAATACTCTGAAGTATATTCTCGGATTAGCGGTAGCGGTAAAAAATATTGATGAATAAGTAACAGGGGGAATTATGGCAGAACGTAGTGATTATTTATATGCACAAGTAAGAAAGAAGATGCTTGATGCTGTGCGTATGGATCTCATTGGTCCAACTGCAGCGGAAGAAGCACTGACTGAGTTACCAACGAATAGTTATATCACAGGTATGTTATATCCAGCGGACTCAGATATCACAGAAGATGAAAATTACAATGATGTTGAGTTTACAGAAGGAAGATTGGATGCTGATGGTAATGGATCAGAGTCGGTTGTGTTAGAAGATGACGAACCTGATGAAAGCACAAAGGGTGGGTTTAAGAAGCCATCCTCTATTGGAGTATCTTTCTATCTGTCAGAAAAAACCAACAAAATAAATGTCGATGTATATTGGGGTTCATATTATTCCGACAAGGTGGATGGCGGAGAGGTCGTCGATGAATCGCTAGAAGAAGACTATGAAAATAAGAAAAAGAAAAAGCGTCAAGTTTATGTAAGAGAACAGATGGCGGAGACAGTGGAATTAAATCTTGATGATCTCGGTCGTGCAAAAACAATACCACTACGTTCTAATACTCAAATCTTTATCTATGTTATACAGATGCGTTTGGATAATGGATATAAGATGTTATCAGTATATTTGCATAACAATAACAAGGGCGGAGATGAGAAGGAATATGAGCGTGTCATGTTCCAAGTTGAATTACATGTTTCAACGAAAGATAAAGAGGCAGTATTCATACCTGAATATATTTGCCGTAAGCAAGAATTAGAGGATGAATACTATTATAAAGGCCGTCCTATTTTCGGTAGAGGACGGGGATGCGCAGCAACATGGAATAAGAGAGAAGATGAAGAAAATGCATACTCTATTGATTCCACATTTATTCCAGATCACGAAATTCCAGGTGTAAGTGCACAGGTAAAAGATGTACCTGAAAAGGCATTTTCCATGCTGCAGTTAGGATCTCCAAAGAAAAAGGAGGTAAGTATTGCTAACTTAAGACTACTAACTGCTTTGTATGGGGACTGGATTAAAAATGAATTAAAAGAAAACCCGCAGATGCAGGAATCTTCATTCCAAGCAACAGGAAAAAGCATTATTGAAAAATGTTTAGATTCTTTGAGAAGGATGAACGAAGGAATTAATTTGATTGAAAAGGATGAGAATGCGTTTAAGGCTTTTACGTTCATGAATCAATCTATGTATTTACAGAGAAGTATTACGGCCTACTCCAAGGATTGTGGAAGAGGAATTCCTTGTAGTCTCAGTGATTATATGAAAGACAACAAGGAAAAGGGAATTGAGCAGGATCATAGCGAGTGGAGACCGTTCCAGATAGCATTCATTCTTCTTAATATAAAGGGATTGATAGATCCTGAATCTGATGAGCGAAATATTGTGGATCTTCTATATTTCCCTACCGGTGGAGGTAAGACAGAAGCATATTTAGGCTTAATTGCGTTTATAATTGCATACAGAAGATTAACGTCAGATACAGATTCTGATTATGAAAAAGATGGTGGCGTTACGGTGTTTCTTAGATACACATTGCGTTTGCTAACCACTCAGCAAAGAGATAGATTGCTGAAATTAATTGTCGCAATGGAAGATTTAAGAGAACGTAGCGAAAAGAATGGAAAAGCAGAGTTTGGAACTACGCCAATTTCTATTGGATATTGGGTTGGTGGTGGAGTTACTCCCAATAAGTTCGATGAATACGAGAAAGACGAGTACTCTAGGAAAGAGTTTATTCGTAAGGTAACAAAACAGATTATTAGATGTCCATACTGTGGAAAATTAATCGGAAGAGAAAATTATGATATCAATACGAAGACTAACTCGTTGAAGATTACTTGCTCCTATGATAAATGCAAATTTTCAAAAAGCAGCGGGAAGTCTATTCCTGTGTATCTAGTGGATGAGGAAATATATGCAAAGTGCCCTACGGTTGTTATCTCCACGGTTGATAAATTTGCAAAACTTCCTTGGTCTGAGCAGACGGGGCTGTTATTCGGTAGAACAGATAGATGCTGTCCTCGACATGGATATCAGGCTATCGGTTATGAGAAGGAACTGGTGGGCAAAAGACATAATAAGGATACAAAAAATGGATTGAATGCATGCGTAATAGAAGCATGCAAGCCTTTTTATCCTCCACAGTTGATTATTCAAGATGAGTTGCATCTGATATCAGGCCCATTAGGTACAATCTATGGCGGTTATGAAACCATTATTGAGGATATGTGTTGTCTTGAGAAAAATGGAAAGAAAATACATCCAAAATATGTAGTTTCTACGGCAACTATAAAGAATGCGGGAGAACAGATTAAATGCCTGTATGCAAGGGAAAACTATGCCCAATTTCCACCTAGTGGATTCGACACTAGAGATTCCTATTTTATCCGTGAGATTCCTCTTGTATCTAAAGACTTAGAAGACTTGACGGAGGATGATATTACAGAACTACTGGAGAAGGGTGAGAAGCCCTTCAGACAGTATGCGGGTATCTGCGCAAGTGGACAATCTGTTAAGACTACTTTAATCAGGCTATATTCGGTTCTTTTACAAGAGGCTTTTATTTTGTCGGAAGATCCTAAGTACCAGGATTATGTTGATCCTTATTATACCTTGGTTGGATACTTTAACTCAATTCGCGAGCTTGGTGGTGCGGTACGTTTGCTGGACGACGATATTAACAGCAGACTTAAAGTATTAAGAAAAAAATATAAGAATGCAAGGCAGAGATTTTTAGGATATGACGGTAAGAAAGAAATTACTTCTAGAATTCCATCGTATCAAATTGCTGAAATATTGGAAAAACTGGCGGAACCATTTGATCCATCCAAAGAAAGACAGAGCTGCTATGACGTGGTTATTGCTACAAATATGATTGCAGTAGGTATGGACGTAGATAGATTGGGATTAATGGCTGTCGTAGGTCAGCCAAAGCAGAACTCGGAATATATTCAAGCAACAAGCCGAGTGGGAAGAAAATATCCTGGAATTATTTTTACAGTGTATAACCCATATAGGCCAAGAGATTTGTCTAACTATGAAAATTTTGTTGGATTTCATTCTCAAATGTATCGATACGTCGAAGGTACAACAGCTACGCCGTTTGCTGCAAGAGCTAGGGATAGGGTTCTTCATGCTTTAGTAGTAGCGATGTTAAGACTTCAAACGGAAACAATGGCTGGAAACAAAGGAGCTTCTAATATTCTGTCAATATCTGATGAAGAGTTGAGAAAGATTAAAGATCAGATTTTAGAGAGAGTTTCAATCGTTGCTCCGATGGCATACGAATCTGCCAGTGATGATATCGATGCATTTATAAGTACATGGAAGGAAATCGCGAAAGACAAAAATCTTTATTACTTCGTTGCAAATACAGAAAATAATAAAAGATTGCTGAACTTCTACGGTCAACCGGTAACCGGGAAGGAAAAACCTACATTAAATTCTATGAGAGATGTTGAACAATCCTCAACAGTATATCTATATGAGGAAGGAGGAGCACTGTAATGTTTGAGAAGAAACTAGGAGAAATCAGGCCTAATCAGCTTATTACTACATATGGTCCTGGATCTATTATGGATGCGGTACATGACTCTCTGACTGTATTAGATATTGAGTACTGGAATGCGAATAATATTGGCCTAGAAATACGAGACTCTAGACTGGCCTCGTTTATGAATGTACGGCATTTTTATATGCCAAGTACAAAGGGGAAAGAGAATATTCCAGTGGCATCCTTTCCCTATACTCATGTGTGCACTAACGATAGATGCAAGCGATTGTTTGATATTAGAGAGGAGCTGAAAAATCCTAACTATTTAGAGAATTATAAGCAGCATCAGGGAAGTGCATCATGCCCAGATTGTCATTATTCTGCTTATCCAGCAAGATTTATTTCTATTTGCGAGGATGGTCATATGGACGATTTTCCTTGGAGATGGTGGTGCCATAACGGAAAGACCGATTGCAAAGAGAAATTGAGACTGAAATCCTTTGGAACAACGTCATCTCTTGCAGAACTGGAAGTAGAGTGTGACTGCGGTGCGAAACGACGGATGAGCGGATCAATGCAAAAGGAAAACTTTGATGGATGTAACTGTACAGGAAACCATCCGCAAAGACCCAATGCTATAAAAAAGATCTGTAAGAAAAAGATTGTTCCTAGCCAGCGTGGAGCATCGAATGTTTATTTTCCAGTAACAAGAACAGCCATATCTATTCCACCTTGGACAAATCCAATCAATGATCTTATGGCAGAACATAGGAGAGATATTGACCTTTTGATTGAAGTGCTTGGAAGAGACGATGGCTTGAATAAGAGCTATGAGAAGTATTTTGAAGGTAAATTCACTAGAGATGAGTTCAATGAGGCATATAACCGATTAGAGCAGAATATCAAAGACTATGTTGAACTGAAGGAAATGGAATATAATGCGATAACTCATCACCAGCAAGTGGAGTTTCAGCATGACGTCAGATATTTCAAGGCTGAAGAGGTAGCCATTAAGGATAGTCTGAAGAAGTATTTTTCCAGAGTGATAAAGCTTCATAGACTAAGAGAAGTTAAGGTTCTTCTAGGATATTCGAGGTTAGAGATGCCCGAACCAGAGGTTGATGATCAGAAACAGGTAGTCAAATTGAAATCATCCGGACCTGAAAAATGGCTACCGGCAGTAGAAATCAATGGAGAAGGCATTTTCATAGAATTTAATAGAGTAACCATGAATGAGTGGCTTACTAACAGCAGAGTGGCAGAACGTTCTAAAAAATATGAAAGCTGCTATGAGGAATACTGTAAGCAAAAGGGATGGGAAAACTTCAAATCAAGAAATGGTGAATATGTATTGATTCATACGCTATCTCACATGTTGATTAAAGAGATGGCTATTCAGTCAGGTTACTCTTCATCCGCTTTACATGAAAGAATCTATAGTAGTGACAAAATGTGCGGGCTTCTGATTTATACCGGAGCCGCAGATAAAGAAGGATCATTAGGCGGACTGGTAGAACTTGGTTCTATGGAAAAATTGATTCCATTATTAAAGGGAGCCTTGGAAAATGGTCTTACATGCACGACGGATCCAGAATGTTTTATGAAAAATCCAACCACGGATAGGATAAATGGAGCTGCTTGTCATTCTTGTACGATGATTTCCGAAACAGCCTGTGAAAATGGAAATAGGCTTTTAGATAGAGCCTTAGTTGTTCCATTGCCAGAACACGAAGAAATGGGATATTTTAAAGAGCTGGTGAATGTATTATGTGGAATTCAAGTATAAAGGCTGAGTATTTAGCTTCTGCAATAGTACAGGCGATTGAGGCATATTCAATTCGTGGAACGGAGATTGTGCTGGTTGACTCGATTAAGGAACTTAGAAAACAGTTTCCGAACTGCACGGATGCAGAGATAAATGACATTTTATCGTTGTGTTTTGAAATGTATAACATGAAGCATAGCGATTCCATAGAGTTAGTAATTACAGCCCCTGAAACATTTAGGATTAAGACAAAGAAAACGAGAGATGTTGTTAAGAATTTGATAAAGAATTCCGAGAAGAGCGTAGTAATGACGGGATATTCGATTTCAGATTATTTTACTGGAATGCTGGACACAATTATTGCTAAAAGTCAGCAGGGCGTTTATGTGAGATTCTACGTCAATGATATTGAGAAAAGCAGAGCCTCGTTGGTCAAAATGCTGGCATATCGGAGTAAATATCTGCAGTTCTTTGAGTATGAGAAAAATAGCGATGATAAGATGGCAGCATCCCATGCGAAGATATTAACCATTGATTCTGATAAGTCCTTAGTATCATCTGCCAATCTGTCTTATCATGGTCTATTAGGCAATATAGAGATGGGATTTTTAGTCCACTCTGCAGATAAGGCAAAGCAGATAGAGGAGCTACTAAAAGAACTGGTTCGGATGCATGTATATAAAAAAATATCCTAAGAAGAGTAAGGGAAGAGCATATGAAGATACATTAGAAAGACTTGTTGATGAAATAAAAGCAGTTGTGGAAATACAATAAATGGAGACAAATTATGGGGAAAATGACTCAGGAATTAATTGAAGATTTATATATCAGAGGAAAGGCAGTGCACAAAGAGGAAATTTCTCTTAAATGTGCAACCGAAGAAATACTGAATATGTATCCTGATAATATTCATGAGTCATCTGCACAGTTCTATCTGTCATTGTATTCTGATTTGATAAAAGGAAAAGGTTCTACATGGAATCAGAATAGCGATCTTTTAATATACTATGTTCGTCATATTATTGAAGAAAATGGAAAATCAGATGGAACTAAGGCATATGAAGGAGCCTTAAAATTTGCAAAGGCAAAATACAGAAAGTCTTTGATAGCAAGCCTCGAAAAGTTGGCCGCAGAATTTGAGTTGAGTTTAAATGGTCGGATATCATTTGAGGCGTGGCTGAACATGTTTCCTGAAAAAAAATATTCGGAAAGTACAATCTACAGATATGTTCATGCTCTGGAAAAGGCCGAAGAGTGGTTGGGAGTACAATTTACTAAACCAATTTTAGATGTTACAGGGATTGAAGAATTTTCAGATATAGATAACCATATTAAAAGCCTTCCAAACTATGAGGCGGTTAATCAGCAACATGGTCATGGGGATCTGTCTGCAGCATTAACCTTATATAAGAAATATGTGGAATTTTTAAATCAGGAAGAAGAGTCTTGGTGGCCGTCTTTAGATGAGTATAATCCCTGTCTCTTATACACATCTCCGAGCCCACGAGACCGTAC
>ERZ1026858.976-NODE-976-length-15072-cov-6.659519_pt1 | contig 15072 bp, 13 predicted proteins | sample MGYA00380159_ERZ1026858 | MGnify/ENA primary metagenome ERZ1026858 (study PRJEB33269, sample SAMEA4719795) | human gut metagenome | biome: human-associated habitat; feature: organic feature; material: feces | place: Cameroon | collected 2013-10 ...
CATTATTATTCTCCTTGAAATTGATTAAATACTTCTTTATAAGCTGCCACTGGATCAGCCGCTTTAGTAATTGTACGTCCTACTACGATATAGCTAGAAGTCATATCCTTAGCCATAGCTGGTGTAGTGACACGCTTCTGGTCATCTTTAGCATCACTTGCTAGTCTAATACCTGGAGTCACTGTTAAGAAGTCTTCTCCTACTGCATCATGAATACCTTTAGATTCTAACGGTGAACATACAACACCATCTAAGCCTGCTTCTTTTGCATTCTGAGCCCATTTAATCGCAACATCCTGAATAGGTTCATGAATACCTAATTCATCATCTAATACTTCCTGGCTTAAAGAAGTAAGACATGTAACTGCGATACATAAAGGACGGTCCTTGCCCTTTTCTTCTTCCAAACCTTCAATCGCAGCCTGCATCATAGCCTTAGATCCTGAAGCATGAACATTCACGATATCAACATCAAGACGTGCTAAGTTCTTCATAGCCATCTTTACTGTATGAGGAATATCATGTAGCTTCAAGTCTAAGAAGATTGAATGTCCTCTTTCTTTGATAGCCTGAATGATTGCAGGTCCTTCTCCATAGAAGAGTTCCATACCTACTTTCACAAAGAGCGGTTCATCAAATTTATCTAGGAATTCAAGAACATCAGCTTTGTTTTTGAAATCGAGTGCAATAATTACTCTGCTTTTAGTCATAAACTACCCTCCAAATTTTTATATTCTCTATGAAGTATATCATAAAACATATAAACCTGGGAGACTTTTAAAAATATTATTCTAAAAACTTCCGAGATGTTTTGGAGAATATATTGTAATAACCATATAAAAATGATATAAAATAAAAATGAAAGATTTTTATAAGGAGTGAATATTTTGAACAAATCTAAATCGATTGTCAAACAGGCTTCTATCCTTGCACTTGCTGGTATACTTGTACGTATTATTGGTGTTCTCTATAGAAGTCCATTAACCGCTTTAATTGGTGATGAAGGGAATGGGTATTACTCTACTGCATATAATATTTATGCGATGGTCTTGCTTATTTCTTCTTATAGTATCCCTACAGCTATTTCTAAGCTGATCAGTGAGAAGCTTGCTCTTCATCAATATAATAATGCACGTAAGATTTTTAAATGTGCACTGATCTATATTACTGTAGTCGGTGGCTCTGCAGCGATACTTACATTCATCTTAGCCCCTTGGATTGTGACAGAGAATGCGGTATTCGCATTAAGAATCCTTTGTCCAACAATCTTCTTATCCGGTTTAGTTGGGGTATTAAGAGGTTATTTCCAAGCTTATTCTACAACTGTATATACATCTGTATCACAGATTATTGAACAGATTTTAAATGCGGTTGTCTCTGTAGGTGCTGCTTATTTATTTATTCAGCCATATGCCAATAACCATACACTTCTTGCGAGCCGTGGGGCTGGAGGAAGTGCCTTAGGGACTGGATTTGGTGTTCTAGTCGCACTTATTTATATGGTATGTGTCTATTTAAGAAAAGGCAGACATATGATTGATGAAACAGACGCTGATCCTCGTGTTCAATCTGGTAAAGCGATTTTCCGTTCTATCCTTAACATCGTAACACCAATCATTATTTCTACTTGTATTTATAACTTAGTATCTACCATTGATATGTTTATCTTCTATGGCATCATGCAATCACGTGGTGTAGCACTTATTGAAGTTGTAAAACTCTATGGTGTATATGCCGGTAAGTATGTTGTCTTAATGAATGTTCCTGTTGCACTTGCAAGTGCTATGAGTACAGCGACTATTCCTGCTATTTCTAGTTCTTATGCATTAAGAGATTTCAAGGAAGTACGTGCTAACATCAAGAACAGTACTTTTATTACGATGCTTATTTTAATTCCAGCAGCTGTAGGTATGGGTATTCTTTCTTATCCTGTAATGGGATTGATCTTCCCACAGCCTAAGACATTAAAGATTGCCTCTACTGCACTCACTCTTGGTGCACCAGCCATTGTGCTTTATGGTTTATCTACTTTATCCAATGGTATTTTACAGGCAATTGGTGCTGTTAAGGTTCCTTTAAGAAATGCAGCTAAGGCATTAGTTGTTCATGTTGTAATTTTAGTATTAATGCTTGTATTAGTACCATCACAGTTCCTAGATGTAGGTATTTATCTGCTTGTTATTGGGACTACGCTTTATGCCTTACAGATGTGTGTCACTAACCAGTTTGCTTTAAATAAACTTGTTGGCTATCATATCAATTTCAAGACAGCTATCTTATTACCGTTAATGGCTTCTATCTTAATGGGTGCCTGTGCATATGGTTCTTATTATCTACTCTTCAAGGTATTCCACCGTGTCTTTATCCCACTTATTCTCGCAATAATGGTTGGTGTGGTTGTATACTTCTTCAGTATTCTATTTATCTTCAAAGATCATCTAGAAATGTTGAATGGTGTCCCTTATGTAGATAAGATCATTCGTAAACTATTTAAAAACAAAGCATAAAAAAATATCCAGACAAATGCCTGGATTTTCTTATGCCTGCTTTTTATCGATTAAATCACATACATCTTTCATTGTATGAATAGACATTAATTCTTCATCAGAGAATTCAATTCCTAGTTCTTCTTCAAGGTCCATGATTAAGTCTACTACATCAAGAGAATCAATACCTAAATCTCTTAAGTTAGAATCTAAAGTTAGTTCCTGGCCTTTTAATTTACTGCTTAAAGCTTCTTTGATTTTATCGAAATAGTTCATGTTGTTCACCTCACAACAACAATTATAACTCAAATTTCCCTACAATTACAATATACTTGTCACATAATCAAAAAATGCATTAATAGCTTCTTCCTGGCGACGATAGTAAGTGGCACGAGAATAATGTGTCTTCCACCAGTGCTTATGTTCATAGAAATAGTCTTCTAGAATGATATGGTAGTATTCATCTCCAATAACGGATTGAGACTTTTCTATAAAGATAATACGTTTAGTGAGCTCCTGTTTTAACTGGATTCTATGAAGTAAATAGTCTTCTTTAGAAGATGATGAGGATTGATAGTACTCTTCATAATTAATAGAAGGATAATAGTTAGCCTGATATAATGAATTCAAGGTATTCTTATCTTTCTGATATTGTTGCAGCAGTAATCGAATGATTCTTATTTTCTCTTTCTTAGTCATAATTAAAACACCTCCTATAGGTATATACCCTAAAAGAGGTGTTTTTTCTCATTAAATGATGAAAGATTGTTTAATATCTTCGATATCTTCTTCTGACATACCGATATGATATAAATAAGCTTTGGCACTGCCATAATGTTCTCTTAGATAATCTAAGAAGATCATCATATAACGTGGTGAAGATGTAAGGAAGTTTTCTGTCTCTTCATCCATCATTTCTTTAAGCGCTTCAATGATTTCATGGTTATTCGCATAAGATTCACTATAGTCCTTAACAATATCATGATCATGACATCCAGCTAGTTCTAATAGTAATGCAGAAATAATACCCGTACGGTCTTTACCTGCACTACAATGGAATAATACACCTTCATAAAGATGATCCTTGAATACATCAAAAACAGCTTTGATCTGTTTCTGATGGGCTTCTAACATATAAATATATACACCACCAAGGTCCTTATATTCCTTAACTTCCTTAGGGACTACCTTTACAACTGCATCATCCATTAAATTGATTTCAATATTTTCTACATCACGATAATCCTTAAATGGTGATGGCTGTGCTTCTTTTTCAAAATCAGAACGTAAATCAATAGTGACACGTACACCATAATCATAAAGTTTTTCTAGATCTCCCTCAGTCGCATTAGCTGGTGAAGAAGCACGGATATAATGATGGCTTTTTGTATAATAGCCTTCCTGTGTTTCATATCCACCTAGATCTCTTGTATTTGTCATCTTATCTAAAGCGATTAAACGCTCTTCACTTGTCATATATTGCATAATTTACTCCTCAAAAGGTCTTACTCTTAATGTAACACCTATTTCATCTGTAATTTTTTGACATGCTTTAATCTTTTCTTCTCCAATAATATCCACAACAGTTAATACTACATGAGGTACATAAGCTTTACATTTCTTCGCAAAATCAAGCATATCATCAAAAGAAGAGATACCAAACTTAGAACGTGTGAGTTCTAAGAATTCTTCTTTTGTAGGGGCATTTAATGAGATAGAGACTGTATCAAAACGTCCTTCATATTCAGGAGTTACATCTCTACCATAAATATCATTGGCTAAACCATTTGTATTAATACGGATCAACATATCCTTCTTAACACTACGGATATAATCAATGACTTCTTTGATATCATCCCATCTTTCCATTGGTTCACCAAATCCACAGAAAACAATTTCTTTAAAGTCATCAAGATTATATTTCTTGAATTCTTCAATAATCTTTTCTTTAGAAGGTTCTTCTCTTAACCATAAAGAATTGTTTTCCATCATCTCTTTAGTCTGTCTTAAACAGAATGTGCAGGCACATGGACAACGGTTTGTCGTATTGACATAACATGTGACTCCTTTAGTAGAGTCTAAATGAGATAAATCAATATATGTATTCTTATAAAGTGTATATAAAATAGTCATGTTAGAAATCTCCTAGTTCACTTAAATATTGTTCAAAGCATAAGCCATAATAAGTTGGTGTGCCTATTTCTTCACTATAGGCGATACATTGAGAAGAGAATTCAGTGGCCTTTTTAACACAATCATAGAAAGAATGATTATTTATATAGCCTCCTGCAATCACACTTGATACAACATCTCCAGTACCACTGCGATCTGGTCCAATACGATCTACAATAATACAAGACGTATGACCATGATCATAAATGAAATTCATGATATGTGCATCATCTACTGGTATACCTGTCACTACAATCATCTGTGGTCCCTTCAATGAGAGTTCATGACACATCTGTCCTAATTCTTCTGATGAAGGAATCACTTCTGGATAGTCACGATCAAGTAATGTAACAAGTTCTGTTAAGTTAGGTGTTAATATATCTGCATAATGTACAAGATTCTTCATACTTTCTGCCATTTCTTTACTATATGTGGCATAAAGATGTCCATGGTCTCCCATAACAGGATCTACTAATACAAATGTTTCTTTACGTTTAAAGGATTGAATAAAATCAATTACAATTTCTACCTGTTCCTTTGAACCTAGAAAACCAGTCGCAATACCATCAAACTCTAGATTCAAATCCTTATATGTCTGAATATAATCAGGCATATGTTTAGTATAGTCATCAAAATGATATACAGGAAATTGCGTATGTGTAGATAATATAGCTGTAGGTACTGGTACAGCCTGAATACGCATAGTTGATATAATTGGTGCCATAACCGCAATAGAACATCTTCCAAAGCCTGTTATGTCATTGATTAAAGCCATTCTTTTTTGTCTCATAGTCTTACCTCGTACAAGTATTTTATCATATCGACACTTTTTTTCAACCAAGATATAATAGAGATGAGGTGAAGAGAATGGATTTTAATGAAAACAAATTAATGAATGAAATATATGAGAATGATTGGTTCATAGAGGAAACATATAGACAAAGTGATTTCCATCATTGTCAGTTCAACAATATTACAACGCAGGATATTGTCTTTGATAATTGTTATTTTTTTGAAACTGTGTTTAACCAATGTGATTTATCCAATATCAGGTTTGAGAACTGTATGTTTAGACAGGTGCAATTTATTAATTGTAAATTATTAGGAAGTGATTTTTCTGAATCGAGCTTTGATTCAGTCCGCTTCAATAACTGCTTATGTCATTTTGCGAACTTCTCTTTTATGAGAAATAAAGAGACATTGTTTAATAAGTGTGATCTGAGTCAGGCTGTATTTCAGGATACTACCCTATCTAAGACAAAATATAAGGAATGTAAAATGATTCAAACAACATTCCTTCATTCATCACTTAAGAATATCGATTTATCTACTTGTCTTATAGAAGCAATTGAGGCAACACCACAGGATGTGAGTGGTGCAATCATTGATGAAATGCAGGCGTCTGCTTTTATTCATTTATTAAATATCAAAATAAAAGAGGCATGAATGCCTCATTTTGTGAATTGCGTATTCGCAAGATAGTTATTTCCTGCTGTCATATCATATTGCACAAGCTTATAGTCATTATATAATTCTTTTTGTGATGATGAGAGATCCTCATATTTGATTATTTCTCCATCAATACTGATCATAGCTGCATCAGATTCTTCTTCAGAACCTGCTGCAGCTTTTGTAGTTATAACAGGTAATTCATCTAGAACCTTTTCTAATAATGCACTATAAGGTGTTGTTTTAGTTAATGTCTGCTTTTGTACAAGGGACATGAAGTCAGTTGGCGCAATCATCTTATATTGTTTATAAGTTCTTCTACCTAGATGTCTTCTTGCATATTTATTTGAATAGATGAAATAATCTGTCTGATGAAGAACAGTATTATTGTTTGTATCCCAATAAATACCAGGTAAGTGGTCTCCATAGAAGACAAAAGTGATAGGCTTATTAATACTATCTATCTTTTCTATGAAGTTCTTGACTGCTTCATCTGTATGATGAAGTCCCATCATATATTCTTCTACCATTCCTCTCACATAATCATTTGTGACTGCATTACCACTTGCTGCATATCTTTCTTTATTGTTGTAGTAGTTGTTGTCATATGGTAAATGATTCTGCATAGTGACAAGGTTGATGAACTTACTACCATCTGCATCCATGATTTCATCTATTGTATTATCATAAGCTGTTTCATCTGAAAGATAAGTACTGCGATCAATAGAGTATTGATGCTTGATTGGATATTTAGAACCTAAATACATGAACTTATTAAACCCAAAGTTCTGATACACTGTCTGACGACTATAGTACACACCAATATATGGGTGAATTGCGACAGCCTGATTAAATAAGCGAGAGAATGCATAAGCATCATTCTGCGAAGTAACCAGCTGAGTATAAGGTGTAAGAGAGGCAGAGAAGAAGCCTTGGTTCAAGCCTGTTAAAGCCATATATTCCATATTGGCTGTACCGCCTCCATAACCAGTGCTATACATAAGTCCTGATGTTGTTGTTTTCATCAAGCTTCTGATATAAGGAATAGGATCATTCGCAAGTGTAAGTTCAGGAATACGATAAGGATCCGCAAAGCTTTCTGATAAGCCTATGATGACAATCTGATTATCCCAGTCATTTTGTCTTCTTCTATTGATTTTTCGAGATTCCTGAGTATATTTCTCATAAATCTTCATCATTGTTTCTTTACTATAGTTTTCTGGTTCATCCATGACAGGTACATCAATATTATTGAGGAACTGCAAAAGAGGACCATTGACCTTCGCACCAAATAGCTGATTGAAGAAATAAGGCTGATCACCAAGATTACGCATTAATGCATTAACATAAGAACCATCATGATTCATGAGGAGTGTTCCACTAAAGAAAGTGACAGTTACAAGAACCCAGATGATACTCTTTTTAAGTGACATACAAAAAGCATAAGGATGCTTCTTCTCTAAATAAACAGTTAAAATAACTAAGACGACAATAAGTGCAATAGCTGCAATTATGACATTTGTGCCCATCATTCCCATTAAGCTCTTCCATGCTTTGATCATTGCAAGATCACCTGGAATAATAGGTTCCTCACGATAGATAATCTTTAAACGATTAGCGACTGTGATAATGATCTGGGCAAAGCCAGTGAATAATACAGAGAACCAATAACGTCTTGTAATCGCAAATAAGAAGCGTGCTACTAAGACAAGCATGACTGTGTTAAGTAAAACAAAGAATTGTCTTTCAAAGAGTGTATACCAGAAGATATTGTATGTTTCAATCGCATTGATTTCTATTGTATAGGCTGTATTCATCGCAATGAATGATGCATAAGAAAGAATATAAGCAACAATCAGCATGATGATATTGATACGATGTGCTTTTAAGAAAGCAAGAATAAAGCGTAATTCCTTCTTGATCCATTGATCAGTTAATTCAAAATCACTGAAATGATCATCAAGATCCTGCTCGATCTTCTTAACTTGAGGAAGCTGTTTAAGAAGTATTGTCACTAATAGTACAACTAGAATAATAATACCAGCTTCTAACACACCTTGTCTAAATAGTTTTGCAGCTGATTTACCTACAAGATCTTCATTCCAGGATACGATTGTTTTAAGACGATCTGCTCCTATTAATATAAGAGAAGCAAGAGGAATATAACGGATAGATGTCCAGTTATTGAAGAATGGAATATTTCTTAGTAAACGAACTAGAAGACAGGCTATCATTACTTCCATAAATGACGTAGATGTTGTAAAGCGTAATGCGGTAGACATATCTCCATGTATAATCTTAGAACATAGTGGCATCATAGTGACACATAGTACATTAATGAAACATAGGAGTATTAAAGATATAATTGAAAAGCGTTTTTCTTCAGATGCTTCAATGACACCTAGATAAAATAATATGAATGTGAATGGAATGCTGTAACCATCACTATATCCAAGTAAATCTGTACCACTTAGTGTTGGTATAAGTAGAAGTGCAAGAAGGATGAATTTCAAATATTTATAGTTAACCTTCTTCATAAATGGATAACAAATAAGTGAAAGAATAAGTCCTGTGATGACTGGTGATACATTTCTTATGATAGGTAAAAAGATAGAATAGATGGCATTTGTGTCTATTTCTTTTGTAAGAAAGAAACAGATGATTGTGGCTATGAATCCTGTAAAGATAGTATAAAGCCACGTTTTTACTGCATCAGAAAGACTATTCTCACGTTTAGAATATATGTATCCTAAAGATATAATAACTAAATCAAGTCCTAATAATGTAATAATATGCTGGACCTGTAAAGTACTCATTAAGGTACTGACTTTACTTATATGTATATGTTTTGCATGGGATGTCCAAAAGAACTGATCAAGAAGCATCAGTAGAGTCCCTATTATTAAAGATAGATGTGCTGTATGTGTCTTTTTCAAATGATTTACTCCCCTTTATGTTCAATGATAAATATTATATCATCTTAACCTAAAAATAACATTATACATTATATAAGAAATGCAAGAAAAAAAGGGACTTTTTTGTCCCTCTAGGTTATCTTTTCCATAATGTCTTTGAGAAAATCATCAACATTGGGAATATTTCTAGTCTTCCTGCAAGCATATCAAAGCTAAGTACAAGCTTAGATAAATCTCTTAGACTTGAGAAGTGACTCGTTGGACCGACTCAGTTTAATCCTGGTCCAACATTGTTGAGACATATAGCAACAGCAGTGAATGATGATGTAAAATCAATGTTTTGTAAACCAATGATCAGTAATGAGCTACAGAAGATCATGAAATATAAGACCATATATGTATGGATAATGTTGATCATTGAAGCATGAGGTGGGGGAACGAATTGCTCACGCGTGTTAAATAATAAGCAATCTTACTTCCACCAATGACCATGACATCCTTTATTTTCTTTCTGATGATAATACCAATATCAAAGCAGAACATTGATAAGTTATCATGACTTCCTTGAATACAATACTACGTCTCATTTCTTTAACTGCTCCTTTTTCTAGATTGATGATCATATTCAATCTCATTTCAGTTCTTAAGAATCCTCTCTGCATTGAGTAGTCAGGATTACGTACACTTGCAGCAACATAACGTACGCCTAGCTTTTTAGCCATCATTCCTGATAAAATATTTACTTCATCAGACATTGTGACAGTAATAATAGCATCTGCCTTTTATACGCCTGCTTCACATAAAATATCATAATTTGCACCATTTCCGATGATTCCAAGGACATCAAACTGTGAAGCAACGCTCTCTACTTTGTGCATGTTCTTGTCAATGACAACCACAGCATGACCTTAAGTTGATAATTATTGTGTTATAAGCTGCCTGACTTTTCCTAAGCTAACAACTATAATATGCATATCATGGACATTGACCTGTAAAGAGTCAATCTATTTATAACATATAAAAAAATCCCAACAAATTATTGTTGAGATTCGTTTTGTTAATATGCTCTTGCAAAATAAACGACATGTTTTGCTTTTTTACCACAGCATGGACATACGCCATCTGCTTCTTCATGTTCATCAATACAGCGAGAAGTTGCCTGATAAAGTTCCTTGATCTTTAATTCGCATGCTTCTTCACCACACCAGTTCATCTTGACATAGCCACCCTTTTCATCTAATACCTGACCAACTTCTTCTAAAGTATTAACACGAGTGATATGGCTATTTAAGAATGCCGCTGCCTTATCATACATTTCCTTATGGATTGTTTCTAATGTATCATGAATAGCCTGTGGAAGGTTTTCATCTAAGTCCATCTGAGTCTTGACACCATCATTACGTTTTACAACAACACAATGACCGTTTTCGATATCACGAGGTCCTACTTCGATACGTACTGGAATACCACGCATTTCTGCTTCAGAGAACTTCCATCCTGGTGACTTATCACTTGCATCTACACTTACTCTCATACCAGCTGCTTTTAACTGATCTGCAATTTCATCTGCTTTTTCAAGTACCCCAGCCTTCTTCTGCTGGATTGGGATAATAACAACCTGTGTTGGAGCAAGTCTTGGTGGTAATACAAGACCATTATCATCACCATGAACCATGATGATTGCACCGAGTAATCTTGTAGAAACACCCCATGAAGTCTGATATACATGCTTTAACTTGTTATCCTTATCTAAGAATGTCATGTTGAATGCTTTCGCAAATCCCTGACCGAAGTAATGAGATGTACCAGACTGAAGAGCTTTACCATCATGCATTAATGCTTCAATAGTATAAGTTTCTTCTGCACCAGCAAATTTTTCTCTTTCTGTCTTACGTCCTGTTAACATTGGAATAGCAAGTAATTCTCTTGCAGTTTCTTCATAGATATCTCTCATCATTAATGTTTCAGAACGTGCTTCTTCTTCAGTCGCATGAATTGTATGACCTTCCTGCCATAAGAATTCAGAACCACGTAAGAATGGTCTAGTTGTCTTTTCCCATCTTACTACTGAACACCACTGGTTATATTTCTTTGGAAGATCACGATAAGAATTAACAATCTTAGCATAATGTTCACAGAATAATGTTTCTGAAGTAGGTCTAACGATTAAGTGTTCTTCTAAATCATCTAAACCACCTTTAGTAACAACTGCACATTCAGGTGCGAATCCTTCTACATGATCCTTTTCTTTATTTAATAAAGATTCAGGAATCAACATAGGCATATAGACATTCTGATGTCCTGTTTCTTTAAATCTCTTATCCATGTAACTCTGAATCTGTTCCCATAAAGCATAACCATATGGGCGATAAATAATGAATCCTTTAACACTTGAGTAATCCATTAATTCTGCTTTACGACATACATCTGTATACCACTGGGCAAAATCAACGTCTCTTGGTGTAATTGCATCATTTTTAATATTATTTTTTGCCATAACTTTCTCCTCTCTTTTACGATATTATTATAACTATTTTTATAAAAATGAAAAGGATTAATCCAATTCATGATGAGAATAATATGCTGTAATGACTGAGTTTGTAATGTAAATCTTAGAAAAACAAGGTGACATAGACAATGCATTGATTAATGTTTCATGATAATCATTCATCTCATACTGTAGTGTATTATCAATAAATAAGATATCCTGATGTGAGATAATAGAAGAGAGACTATATCCTAAAACAAGTGTACATAAGCCCTTCATTGAAGAATCTACTAATAAAGTGATATGATCCTCTTCTTTGAGATAGAGTTTTTTATCGAGAATAAGCTGAAGACGATCATGGGTGATTTCCTTAAGCATGCGGTTAGCGGTATTCATTAATTGAGTAATAAAAGGTGTTACATCCTCTTCTAGAGGGACTGTCTGCTTATATAATAATGTATAAATTTTTTGATTATTCAAACATTCCTTCTTCTTATTTTCAACAAAATCATCATCTACATAAACAATAAATGGATACTTCTGAATGATATCATTACAGAGTTTTTCTGCATTCCTGATTTTTTCTTGTAATGTAAGATATTCTTCTTTGACTTCTTCTATTGCCATGAGTATTTCATGATAATCCTGTTTAAGTGCTGGAAGATGTTTTTCTAGTTTATGTAGATACCCTATTTCATCTAGAAGCTTCTTATCCTTCTTATAATGAGATAAGTAATCCGTATTTAGAACACTGAGTTCTCTAATAAACATCTCTTTAGAAATATCTTCAGTAATATGCAGTTCTTTTTTCTTTTCAATAATCTTCTCTATAAGTCTTTGATGACGGACCATATAAGTGGCTTTTTCTATACGCTTGTTTTCTAGATCCGTTCTTGTTTTTTCTAACAATGCTTCTTTCTTAAAAAGAAGTTCCTGAGACACTTCTCGTCCTTCTATTGTACAAGGCGCAGGATGATGAAGAGAACCACATACAGGACATGGTGTACCTTCCTTTAATTTCTTAGATAGAATACCTGCAATATTATTCATGTAATGATGATACATACGCATATAGTCATCATTTTCGCTACCATAAAGATAAACAGCACGTGTATAGGATGCTTCTAGATCAAATAAATGGTCTTGAGAAAGTAAATACTCGTCATAAAGTAATGAAAGTTCATTTAATCCTTCTCGACGTTTATCTATTGTCTGCTGCTGTTTCTTTCTAATAGCTGCTTTCTTTTCCATATCATCTAGTTCAGTGACAAGTTCTATTTCACGTAAGACCTTCTTTTTCTTATCTTCTAAAGCCTTTTCTAATGCATCTAGATGGTTAGAGTAAAGAGAAAGATAAGGATTATTCTTAACAATATAAGCACAGGCTATTTTATATTCTTCGTAGTAATTCAAGAATGTCATTGTTTCATTGATCTGTTCTTCTATCATTTGTGTATCACTGGTATTGACAGTTTTTGTAGATAAGAAAGCACGCATGATGTCTTCTTGAGGTGATTTAATCCAAGTATCAATAAATGCAGAAGGCATAACATATTGATGCATGAACTGATTATAATTCATACCCAAGATATGATAGATATGATCTTGTGCTTCTTTATTGTCTAGATCATCACAATGAAGAACACATTTTCCATTCCTATACATACGTTCTATCGTATGTAATTGGTTGTTCTGTTCAAATGTAAGATAAACTCTCTTAATAATAATTTCTGTTAAACCAAAAAAAGCGAATGTGAGACCATTGACGACTGTATTATGATCTTCAATATAATTTAAATGATTCTTTAATGAAGTGAAGTCAGTCTCAACATTCTTATCAAATGTTTCTATTTTAAGTTGTAATAGGTTCATATTGTCCTCCTATTACCATTATAGAAATAATAGAGTGGATAAGCAAAGGAAATAAAGAAGGCCGCTATAAAAGTCAAAAAAAGTGCTCTTAATGAGCACTTTGATTAATAGTGGTCAACCGGAATTGAACCGATGCCTCGTCCATCAACACGTTCTGCCAGCCTAAACTATCTTCCACTAGAAAAAGTTTAGCATGCTTTTTTAATAACCTCAATCTGATAACGCTCTATTTGATGTAATTTTTGTTATAAAAAAGAAATAGCAAAACGCTATTCCTTAGTGAGAAAATCCCATTTTTCTACTTCTTTTGTTTTACTTACGACAAGGAAATGATCTCCTGGCTGAATAATATAGTCAGCAGTAAAGTCCATTGTCATCTTTGGTGAACCCTGAGGTTTGATACCTACAACGTTCATACCATAAACACGACGGATATTGACATTAGAAAGTGATTTACCTTCCCAATCCTTAAGTGTCTTAATTTCTACAATAGAGTATTCTTCATCAAGTTCTACTAAATCTACAATAGAACGTCTTAATAAATGCTTCGCAAGCTTATAAGCCATTTCTTTTTCTGTATTAATAACTCGATCTGCGCCAACCTTTTCTAAGATAATCTTCTTACGTTTTGTACGTGCTTTCGCAATAACATAAGGGACATTTAATTCCTTTAATAATAATGTACATGTTACTGCTTCTTCAAAATGTTTAGAAATAGCGACTACTGCAACATCAAATGTATTGATATCAAGTTCTAATAATTGTTCACGATCAGTGACATCTGCGACGATGGCTTTAGTGACATTGTCTTTAATTCTACCAACACATACTGGATCGATATCTACTGCAAGAACTTCTACTCCAAAGTCTTCTAATGTTTCAGCAAGTGTGCATCCAAAGATACCTAATCCTAAAATAGCCACCTGTTTTGGTTTATTACTCATTTTTACTCCTCCTAGCCAACTAGTACATCCTCATCAGGATATTTAAATTCTTTAACGTTCGTATCATGTGAACGTTTAGTAAATAAGATCATTAATGAAATAGGACCAATACGTCCTGCATACATTAAGAGTATATCTACACATTTACCTACTATACTTAAAGCAGGGGTCACAGAAGCACTTAAACCAACTGTACCAAATGCAGAGAATACTTCCATCAGGATATTCAGATAATCCTGTTTAGGTTCACTTACAAGCATAATAGATGATGAAACTATGCATAACATCAAGCCTAAGAAAAAGATAGAAAAAGCTCTTACGAGTGTTCTTTTCTTAATACGACGCTGGAATACTGTTGTTTCTTCTACACCACGATAGACTGTTCTCATTAATAGTAATACAAGTGCGAAAGTCACTGTTTTAATACCACCAGCAGTAGATGCAGGAGACCCACCAATGAACATAAATGAACACATCATGATTTTAGTGATTCTATTAAGTGAATACATATCTACAGTAGAGAATCCTGCAGTACGTGTAGTAACTGACTGGAAGAATGAAACAACTAGCTTATCTTGAAGATTCATTTTTCCAATAGTGAGTGGATTATTAAATTCCATGAAGAAGAATAACATTGTTCCTAATACTATCAAAGAAACAGTCATGACTAATACAATCTTTGTATGTAATGCGAGTGTTGTGAAAAGATGACGCCATGAAAATCTTGAAGATCTTCTCTTTTCTTT
>ERZ1026858.977-NODE-977-length-15055-cov-36.669867_pt1 | contig 15055 bp, 8 predicted proteins | sample MGYA00380159_ERZ1026858 | MGnify/ENA primary metagenome ERZ1026858 (study PRJEB33269, sample SAMEA4719795) | human gut metagenome | biome: human-associated habitat; feature: organic feature; material: feces | place: Cameroon | collected 2013-10 ...
CCGGTGCTGTCGGAACCTGTAATCGTTAATATTGGCAACATATCGTTTGAACTTTAATCCTTATACTTTATTCCTTGAACCTATCCTCTACATTTGAGAGTGATGAAAAGTTCGAGGGCAAAGATACAAAAAAAGAGCGAATAATCAGCATGGTTTGCTGATTATTCGCTCTTTGAATTATGCTTTTGCCCTTACAGGGCGACTTTGCCGAGTGCTTGTTCCCCAGGGCGCTGCCCTGGGCTAAGAGCTTCTGCCCTTTCAGGGCGTTTGGGGAAGAATTTATGATTGATTCCCCGGAGCACCTGGCGGGCTTTATTCTGAAAAATCTTTCGATTCTTTGATAACCTCGGCTGGCACCTCGCTGCAACGCTCGTAACGGCAAACGTCGGTGGCATCATCCTTGCCGGTCCAGATCATTGAACCCGAAGCCAGAAGGCGGGTTACGAGATAGCTCTGGTTCCAGTCGCCCATGCCATAATCATAACTGCCGCTGATGATGTAGCCCTGGTAAGGATCGTTCTTGATGGCAAACGAGCCCGTGATGTGGCGGCCATACATACTGTCAAACTTCTGATACATCTCGAAAGTCTGCTCCTTGCGGTTAAACACGATGTAGCAGTAAGTACCCTCAGGCACCTGCTCGCCATTGTTCCACTCCACCAACTTCCATGTGCCATGAAGATTGGCTGGAGTCACCTCCAGTGCAGGCTCCTCCGGTTCCTCATCGTCGCTGCTGCAGGCTGCAAAGCCGCAGGCAAACAAGGCAATCACCAGGAGGGTGAAGAGTTTCTTTAAATATTTCATTGTCTTTATCTTTTCTTGTTTATAATTGAATGGATTACTTATGATGAGATTCAGGCATCATAGATGACCAGAGCCCGTCATCATTTAATACGGGACACACTCACCTGTAGGGTCCTGTCGGATGGACGGGCATCCAGCCCCTCCAGGATAACAGGAAAGGTGAAGGTTTCGGGCATCGTTGCCGGAATCAGGTCTGCGATGATGGTGATGACAAGATCTGCCTCATCACCCGGCTCCAGCACCTCAGGCTCCGTGGTTAGACGGGCATAAGGCGGAAGCAGCAGACTGGTGATGCGGAGCGGCTTGTCGCCACTGTTGCCGCAGAGGATGCGAGCCGATGGCTGCGTGCCTGGCTTCACCTCCGTGATACTTGCCTTCGCCTGCTTCAATCTCAGCGCCCCCATCTTATGCGGATAGCGAGCCCAGACATCAGCTCCCGGCAATACCTTACCCGTCAAGGCGAGCTTCACGGCTGGCTGCCCCTCTACTTCTTTCAGATAGAGGAAAGCCCCCGTATTGATAGTGCCCGGATAGCGATTCGGGGTGAAGGTAATCTGCACCTGGCAGGTATCGCCCGGCTGCATCACATCGCCCTTCACATAAGAACTGGTACATCCACAGGTGGTTCTCACCTGTGTGATGTGCAGTATCTTCTTGCTCACATTCTTACCTACGAAGGTGAAGGTGCGAGGCGCATCGTCCTCGGTCATCGTACCTGCATCGATAAGCGGATGCTCAAACTTCAGCAGTTCCTCCTGCGCATTCACCGTAACAGGCAAAGCCAGGAAGAAAAGCGATAGGAAAGCAAATATCTTCATATTACATCCAATTACATCCAACCATTGTTACCGGCACTCTTTCTAACGGTCACAACTACGGTCTGTCTGGTACCATCGGCAGCTGTTACGGTGAGCGATGTGCTTCCGGCAGCGAGTCCCTTCACGGTGAGCGTTTTGCCTTCTACCGAAGCAGAAGCTACGTTGCCATTCACTACTGAGCAAGAGAAGCCCTCTGTCTGACCTGCGAAATATGCAGCGAGGTTGAGAGAAACAGTCTTCTCGATGCCCACATACACGTTAGGCAACTTCATATCAGAACTGAATTCCTTGTTCTTGATTTTATTCAAGAGCTGAGCTGCATCAATCAGACCAGCACCCATCTTGCCGATGTACTTAGAGAGCTGTACGATCTCAGGCGAAGCACCTACGGTAGTATGGTTCATGTAGTAGGTCTTGGTTGCACCATTTCCGTAATGGCTATCCAATTCCTTCACAGATTTCTTCATCAGGGCTACGAAGTCGGCAGCACGATAATGACGGTTCGTCTTGGCAGCATAAGCGAGACCCAAGGCAGCCACACCAGAAACGTGAGGACAAGCCATAGAGGTTCCCTCCATGTAGCCGTAAGCAGGCTTACCGTTCTGGATCATCGTAGAGAGCACAGCACCTTTCTGCTCGGTTGTCGTCTCTGCCCAGTATTCATCTTCCTGCACGCCAATCTTGCTGTAATATTCCAAGTCGCCACCAGGAGCGCTCAGGGTTACGAGCGAACCGTAATCAGTGTAGCAGGCTGGAGTATAGTCGGCAGCTAATGAAGATACGCTGACGCACTTAGAGTAAGCACCTGGGAAAGCAGGATTGCCAGCATACTCGTTACCGGCTGCGAAGACAGGAATACCGCCGTCGATGACACCATTAGGCGAACCGGCATTGTTGATGAAGTAATCCAGCGCTTCCTTCTCCAGCGGATAGGTTTCAGCCCATTCCTTCTCGGTAGCAGGACCCGGAGTATAACCATTGATGATGCTAGACTCTGAAGAGTTGTAACCCCAGCTGCACTGCAGGATGACTGCACCATTATCGGCAGCATACTTGATGGCTCTCGCCTCGCCTGCCAAGGTTACGCTGTTCTGACCGGAGAATACCTGGCAAGACATGATCTTGACACCAGAGTTAGGAGTTCCGTCACCACCAGCTACACCAGATACACCAATACCATTATTATTTACGGCAGCGATGGTACCAGCTACGTGAGTACCATGACCTGTGTCATTCGCATCAGTCCAGGTAATATCGCCGCTCTCGGTAACGAAGTTGTAGCCATGAAGATCGCCCTCATAACCGTTTCCGTCACCGTCAGTCTGGGCACCCTGAACACTTTCGCCCGGATTGCACCACATGTTGGCAGCCAAATCAGGATGCGTATACATCACACCCTCATCGAGAATAGCCACGATGATAGAAGGATCACCTGTGCAGGTCTTCCATGCCTCAAGTGCATTCACATCACATCCAGCCTTAGCGCCTACGTGATTCTTGTTGAGATTCTCGAAATTATAGTGGCCCTCTCCCAGGTTGCGGTAGTGCCACTGGCTGGCAAAGCCTGGGTCGTTTGGCTCACCCTCAGCTGCTGCGCGGGTAGACTTCTGCTGAAGCGCCTTATCGCTGAGATAGATGCGCTTGCTGTCAGTATTGTAAGCACGCTTGATGCGACCGTTGGTCTGAACCTTTGAAATTTCGCCCAACTGCTTCAGGCGCTCGGCAGCAGCCTTCAGGTCGGTTCCCTTATTAAACTTCACCGTATACCAGAGGTGGAGTCCCGCCTCGCGGGTTCTTGCCTCAGTATTTGCATCTACCGGGAAGACACGCTCGAAGCTGTAGCTTCCCAGGATGTCGAGCACCTCGTCGGTAGAAGGAATACCCGAACGGGTAGCCTTGCCAGAACGAGTCTTGCTCATTTGCGCCTGGTCGAGAATGCTGCTCATCTCTGGGGCAAACTTGATGAGCAACTCACCAGCCTCTGCATCAGAAGGGATGGTGATGTCTGCCTTGCCCTCAGAAGAGTCGATGGTTGACAGGCTGTCAGAACAGCCTGTCAATGCCAAAGCGACCATTGCTATATAGAAAAACTTTTTCTTCATTGTTTGCTTCTATATTAATTATCTACTTACTTTTCTACTTCTCTTGTACTTGACAAGTGCCTCTTCGCCAGATTCATCTCCGGCAGCCACGTAGGCACGGTAGTACAATGGATAAGCTACGCCTTTCACTTCCCACTTGGAACCTGGATCCTTAGAGCCATAGTAGTACTCTGCGCTATAGGTATCCTCTGCCATGTTGGAGAATCCGGCAGCCTTACCTTCTGTGTTGAAACCACGCTCCGTCTGGTTGAATACCATGGTGGCAGGGCTCCACAGCACCATGCGAGGGTGGAACAGAATCCACTTAGGCACCGCACCCGTGAAGAAGTTGAGGTTGAGCGCCAAAGAGCGGCACTTAGGCAACACACGTGGCACAGACATCGGATAGACATCCTTGTAAACGATGGTGCCATCCTTCTGCTTGCAGGTTACAGGGTTGTTCCATTTAGAGAGCAACCACTTGCAGGTATCACCCACCAGCTTATCCTGCCATTCTGCCTTGTTGGTAGAGAAGTCGGCAGCCGTATAGCGTGTAGGCTTTCCGGCAGCCTCCAAAGCCTCGTCCATCTCCTCATCGGTAGGAAGTTCACCCTCCAGGAAACAGTAAGAAAGCTCCAGGGCTCTCAGGTTGTCCCAGGTAAGAAGCGAGAGGAATGCCTGGCGCTCTGAATATTCGCTGCTGATATTACCATACATACCGATAGGATAAGTATTGTAGATATAGTTGCCGTCGCTATTCTTGTTCAATCCGCTCATATTGATGCAGACATCGGAACGGCGCTGTGCATAGAGAATCAGCTCTGTGAGGTGAGGGAAGTTCTGGGCATTCACCACCTTGGTGATATCCGACAATCTGTTGAAGTTGTTACTTACCAGATTGAGACTCTCCAGTGACTTACCCAACTTCTTAAAGCCCGCAGGCAACTTAACCAGTCCGAACGCCTGTACGGTAAGATGCTTGAGATAAGCCAGCTCGCAGATGTCCTCGCCGAGTTGCATCTCTCGAAGCTGGTTGTTGTCATTACTTGCCACAGAGAAGCTCTCCAGATACTTCAGGTTCTTCACCTCCTTAGGAAGAGTCTCGCCCGGCTTGAGATTCAGCATGCTGAACTTCACGCTGCGCACACGTCCCACAGCCTCAGGGTGCTGCTTCACGAAGGCATCGGTAGCCTCCCAGAGGGTTACGCTGCTCCAGTTGCGCATGTTGTCGCTTGTATCGTAAGTAGCCATGCTGTTGAGCTTCTGGTTGATCATGATGACCGAGAGGGAATCTCCGGCACGGGTATCCTCAATCTTAGGAGCCGCAGCCTGGCGAACGGTAAGGATCACATCATCCGTCTTGTTGCCGTCAGCATCCACAAGCTCATCTTCTGCATTCACAGGAACGAGATGAACCTTAGCCACACGCACAGCAGGAACGATGTTCATATTCCAGCGGAACTTGAACTTCACGCTGCGAGGACGCGCCTTGCGGTCGAGCACGATACCCAGATTAGTACCTGTCAGCTTAGCTTCATCCTTTTTATTCAGGAGCCAGCCTTCACGTTCTTTCTCATTCTCTGCCTTCTCGGCATCAGTCATGTCACCTTCGAAAGAATACTCTATCTTACCGATTTTGCATTCCACATTGGCAGAAATCAAACTCTCGAAAGCACGCTTATCGTATGATTCTGAATTTTCGATTTCTACAGTTGGTTCCTTGATGTCAATCTGCTTACCATAACCAAACTGTTTTACGGAAACGGTGCGGCGCTGACCGTTATCGCCGATAAAGACGATATCGGTAGTACGGCGTCCGCTCATCAGAGTAGAGTCAACTACCACAGTTGCAGTAGTAGAACCCACGCCATTGGCAGGAGTGAGCATCAGCCAAGGCTCATCCACGTTAGCCACCCAGTTCTGAGAGGCAGCAATGGCGAGCTGTTCGTTTCCGCCCTCAACTCCTATTTCTATCTGCTCCTTGTCGATGGCGAGTCCACCAGGGATTTCCACATCATCATTGTCGCTGCAGGATGCGGTCATCAGACCGGCACCGAGAACGAGGAGCCATGTAAGTTTCTTAATATATTTCATATTATCTTACTTCCTTATAGTTTAATTTTCGAGATCCAAAGCATCGCAACCGCGGATGTCCTGATTCTTGTCGTAGAACAGCTTATACATACCTGCCTTGATGTATGCGCAGACGCTGGTTACATCGATAGAGATGTTAGGGTTGTCTGAGATGTTCAGGATATACATGTGAGAGGTCAATGTCTCATCCACCTTACGGATATCGTTGGAACCAATCTGGAACTGAATCAGGCTTGGGCACTTGGTGATACCTGTTGGCCATGTGCGGAGAGGACGGTTGCCCTGGGCATCACGCTGATGGTTGATACCGAACGCACGCAGGTTGGCACTGTTCAATGGCTGGGTAGGAACCTCGCTGAAGCAGTTGTAGCTCAGATCAATGTTGGTGATGTATGGCATGTTATCACTCAAGAAGTCGTTAGAGAGAGCTGTCAACTTGTTGAAGCGGAAGTCCATCACCTGCAAGAGATAAGCATACTTACCCTTGATAGAACCCTTAGGGATACTGGTCATCTGGTTGCCGCTCAGATCGAGGGTGATGATTGGCGAACCGGCAGCAATCAGCTCTGAAGGGAACTTGCTGAACTTGTTGTTGGCAAGCGATACGGTTGAGGCATTGATACCCTTGTAACCGCCTGCGTCATCCACACCCGAAATCTCATTGTTGGAGAAATCTACAGAACCCATCACGTGTACAGAGCTTGCATCAAAGATGTTCGGGATCTTCTTCAACTTGTTATAAGAGAAGTTCAGACTCTCGGTATTCTCTGAGAAACCGCACAGGTCGGCTGGAATCTCCTCTATCTGGTTATTGTTGAGATAGAGTGATGAAAGCATGACCTCCTTGGTGAATGGATGCACCTTCTTGATATTGTTGTTGGCAAGGTCGAGCAAGCCCAGCTTCACCATGTTGCGGAGTGCCCATGTAGCAGGGAACTCTTCCAGGTTGTTGTAGCTCAGGTAGAGAATCTGCAGGGTCTTACCTATCTTGCTGGTTGCCATCTGCTCCCAGTCGTCACGCAGCTGAGCTGCCTTGATACCCTTGTTACGTGCCAGGTTGAACGCCTGGATATTCGGCAGGTTGTAGTACACATCCGGCAGGCGGGTCAGCTTAGGACAGTTGTAAAGCTCCAGGTCGGTGAGAGTGGTCATCTTGTCCCATGCCTCCTCGGTATATTCCTCGGCAAAGCGATGGTACTCAGAATTCTCATCATCATAGAACTTGGCACAAACCTCATCCGCAGTGATTGGTGAGTTACCAATATAGAACTGCTGCATCTTGGTCAGACGATAGATTGCCTTCGAAATACCTGTAATCTTATTGGTAGTCAAACCAATCTGGGCATCCTTCAGCTGGATTCTGGAATCCTTCTTGATGAAGTTCTTGGCATTCTTGCTATCAGAGTTGAAACTCTCCACGATCATCTCCGACATATGGGCACGTGGGTCATACTTCAGGAACTTATTCTCATAATCATGACGCATTGCCATCTTATGAGCGGCATCCAACTTGCTGGCATCGTAGGCGGAGAAGAGGTTGGCCCCAATCTTCTCGTCGTGCGAACCGAAGTTCAACACCTGGAGTTCAGTCAGCTGACCGATGGCATCAGGCACGATACCCTTGGCACCGAAGCCGGCGATGACCAGACCGATGACGCGGCCATTGCTGTTAAGCGTAACGCCAGGCTGCTCACCCCACATATCGAGTTCCTTGTTGAAGTTCCAGTTGGCACCGTGGAAGGTAGCATCACCATAGAAGCTCCAGTCCTTGCCCTGCAGAGATTCCCAGATAGCCTTCAATGCCTTGTAGTCCTTGATGTATTCCTTGGTCTCAGAGAGGAGGATAGGCACCTGGGCATTGTCTGTAAGCTTGTTGTCGGTTACCACGAAAGCCTCGCCCTTTACCGGCTGAGTCTCGTAGGTAGTCTTCACCGCGCCGGTCTTGCCGTATGTAGTATAAGAGGTAACCTGATAGGTACCTGCCGGGAGCCATACGGTAGAATCGCAATGGGCAGTAGCCACATCCATATACTTATCGTCTTCGTTGTCCGGATTCTGATTCTCCTTGCTTCCCTCCTTGTATTTCACCTTCAGGTTGGCGAAGGTGAAGGTTTCACGGGTGAAGAGGTTGGTTACGCTCACATCAATCATGCGGATGCTGGAGAAGAGATACTCCTGTTTTCCGGCACGGGTCTTCTCCCACTGCTTGATGAGGTCGAACTGCACCTTACCACGCTCTACGGTCTCAACCATCAGGTCCTGCTTGGTCAAGCCGCCTCCCACAACGGTGAAGGTCTCGCCTGCAGAAGAGGCAAGCAGTTCCTCATCTACGGCATCATAGAGATAGAAACCGATGATGGTGTAAGAACCTGATGCCAGCTGCAGCTTATCACTTCTCAATCCATACTCCGCATTCTCGGCATTGTAGGCATTGAGCGACAATGTCTGCGATACGGTTGTACCGTCATGCTCCATCACCACCTTGATTTTCTTGGCATCGCCGAGCTTCTCAAGCTTATCGATGGCAGCGGCACGGGTGGCTCTCGACGAAACCTTCTTGGAGAGCATGAACTGCACATAACCGTATGTGCCGTCCCAGCCCTCGGTGTTATCGTCGGAGCAGCTTGTCACTACCAGGGTCATCATTGCAACCAGGAGCAACAGGAATGCCTTGCTATATCTTTTGAATTTCTTCATTACTTTCTCTTGCTTCTAAATCCCATATTATTGATAAAGACTACACGCTTGCAAGCGCCCTGGGCATCGTTGAATCCTGCGAAGATAGGGAATGCGAGTCCATCTACGTTCATTCCTACATAGATGCCCTTCTCGTCCTGTCCTACCTCGTAGGTATCCATCATCTTGCCTGCACCATCATAAATCACAACAGAGGCACCATCACCAGGATTCCATCCGTCGATCTGTGGATAGATGGCTACATAGCCACCATAAACAGTTGACTCGAATACCTCGTTGCCAGTATAGCTGAAGAAGCCCTCGGCATACATCTTATAGTCTTCATTGCTTGTCAAGGCGCAATCTGCCTCCATACCCATGCTGGTTACGATAGGAGCAGTAACTGCAGACTCGCCCTTCTTGTCCTCCTTCTGTACGATGTCCATCAGGAAGTAACGGTCGTAATCGCTCTTCACGGTTATGAAGTCATCCTCCAGCATTCCGTCGAGTCCATTCTCCAGACTTTCGAATACGCTCTGTGGCAATGCATAGACCAGGAACTCACGGCTTCCGCTGCCCAATGGAGCGACTGTGAGCTTCACATCCCCCTTCTCGCCCAGCAACTTAACAGCGCCGGAAGCATCCTCGAACAAACTATTCTCCTTGTTCTCGAAGACTACCAGCTGATAAGCATCACCAAAGGTCTTGAGGGTGAAAGGAACGAAGTTGTGGAAAGTAAACGCATTGGTGGTCTCGCCATTCAGGCTTGAACCGTTCTGGGTGAATACCTTGCCATCCAGAGATACATTCCATACTGCCCACTGTGAAGCGGTAGGATATGTAACATCCATGGTGTTGGTGGTCATACCATTATAGATAACCGGTACGGTAACGGCAGCCTTGCCATCCTCAGAAGAGAAGGTAACGGTGTAGTTGGCATCCTTGGCAATGGCATACTTGGCGCTCATGCCCTGGTTCTCCTTGAAGGCTGCACCGCCTACGGCTGGCTTGTTAGGTGTACCTACCAGGAAGCCGCCTTCCAACTCTACCCAGGCAGGAGTGTTGGTAACAGCAAAACGATAGTTTGCCTTGACAGAGAACTTGTTGTAGATAGGCTGACCTGCGATATCCTTGTAACCAACGGTAATACCTGTCTCGGTGATATCGTTGCCCAACTCATCGTAAACCTTGAGCTCATAGCCGGCAGCCGAACGCTTTACCTCAGCGATGGCAACCTTCTGACCGCCCATGGTCAGGAAGAGCTGAGCCACGCTCATATCCTTGCTGGCATCATCTGCCGTAATCTTTACCTTGAGGGTCTGCTTGCCTGCTGTACCATTGAGCACGAAGGCATCAGCATTCTCGCCCTGCGCCAGCTTACACCAGATGGCAGAAGAAGCGAGGCTCCAGTTCTCGTTGGCATCGAAGGTGAAGTCCAACTCGTCGCCAGCTGCACCTGCGATAGTCTGTACCTGTGGGAACACAGGGTTTACGGCATCGTCGTCATCGCTGGAACAAGCAGTGAACAGGGTCACTGAAACCAGCGCCATAAGTACGAGCCAATATTTTGAAATCAATGTTTTCATTTTACTTTATTCTGTTTTTAATATCCTTGTTCTTTTAATTTCTCTGCCTCTGCATCGCTGATCCATTCATACATGGTGATGAAGGTACCCACGGTGCCGAAGGATGAACCATCCTTGTTGTCAACACTCATGGTGACATACTGCAATACATAGTTCTGGCAGGTGTTATAATAAGAGGTATAGAGAGAAGGCTGGCTGATGCGCAACTTACCGTCTCCATAGATGGTACCGAACGCCTCACCGGTTTCACCGGCTATCTGGTCGTCCATCTCTACCTTTGGCTCAAGAATGTTCTTGGTATTGAACTTCAACTTCAGGTTGTAGCCCTTATAGTAAACATCCTTCAGCAGAACGGTATTCTCCTCGCCTTCCACTACCTCGGTCTTGATCAGACGGTTGGTTACGTTGTTCAGATACTGGCTGTAGAAGGTAGATGTTACCATGCACCAGCCAGAGAAGTTGTGGATATCGAAAGGACAAGACTTCTGCATCACCACGTGGGTGTAGTCCTTGTAGAGTTCTGTCCAGTTATACTTCTCCGGAATCACCAGCTTCAGGGTGAAGCCCAGAGAGTCGGTCTTGCCGATGTTATCATAGATACCCTGCACCTGCACGTTTCCTACCATCTCTCCCGCCTTGATTGTAACGGTGTTGTTGAGGATGCGATAGTGTTGTCCCTCGATGGCATTGCTCTGCTTATCTACAACCTCCACGCCGAAGGTGCGGTCGTAATCAACCTTCTCGGTAGCCGAAACAGGAACATTGAAAACCTCGTTGGTTTCCTGCACGGCATACTGATAGAGCGTATCAGAGAACATGATATGACTTGGACCAGCATAAGTGGTATAATCCTGTGAACAGCTCACAAGAGCGATGAGTGCAGCTACGGCTGCCAAACATCCCATCATTATTTTCTTCATGATCGTCTCCTTATTTTATTTGTTACTTTCATTAGGCTCAATCTCCGAACCCGGTGCCTCCAGCTCATGCTGTGGGATAGGCCATACGAAGAGTGGGTCGTCCTTTTCTACCTTCAGGCTGCTCTGTACGAAGTTGGCAGCAGGCTGGTCGCTCACCTTGCGGGCGAATCCCTTGTGCCAGCGCTTCAGGTCGTTCAGGCGGAAGCCTTCCATATAGAGTTCCTTCACACGCTCCGACTCGATAACGCTCAAGGCGTTGCTCTCGCTCAAAGAGGTGTTACCACCATAAGAAGAGTAGCGGGCGGTGCGCAGGGTTGAGATATCCTTACCTGCCTTGGTGTAGTCCTTCTTCATCGCATAAGCCTCAGCACGGATCAGATACTGCTCGGCAAGGCGGAACACCATTGGCTGGTGAACGTGAAGGATATTGTTGTTCAAGAAGGTGGCATCACCGAAATACTTGCTCAACAGAGGCCACTGCAAGCCGTGCTCATAACCTGTTACACGAGTAGTGAAGATGGCTGCGGCACGAAGATCGTTGCTGTCGAATGAGTTGATAACCCAGGTCTCAGGCACGTAGTCCGGACGATAACTTACGTAGTTGTAGTTATCGAAGATGGTACCCAGGGCACCACCATAACTGTTCACCGTGAAACCTACCTTCCAGATAGCCTCGCGTGAATCACCGTAGGCCCAGATGTACTTGTAATCCTTCACCTGGCTGGAATAGGTGTTGGAAGAAGCCTTCTCCAGGGTATAGAACTTACTGCCGATAACCTTGGTTGCATACTTGATGGCATCATCGTACTTGTGCATATATAAGGATACGCGCGCACGCAAGGCATGGCAGGTATATTCATTGAAGTAAATCTCGTTGTAGAGACTTCCGGTGAAGTCATCACCTACCTTCAGATATTCAGTAGCCTTATCGAGGTCACTCAATACGAATTCGTATGATTCCTTCAGGGTAGCTCGCTTCTGAACCTCATTACCCTTGTAGTGCTCTGTAAGTACTACGCCGAGTTCCTTCTCTGCCTGCTCATCGCTATCGTAAGCCTTGCAGAAACACTTGATCAGTTCTGAGTAAGCCAGGGCACGAGCAAAGTAAGCCTCGCCCTCATACTGCTCCAGCTTGTCAAGTTGCTTGTCATCGGTAGTTGCAGCCTTAACCTTTTCAACATTGTCGAGCAGGAAATTGCATCGGTTGATTACATCATAAAGGTCGGCATAAACCGATTCGATGTCGGTATTGGTTGCCTTGATGTCTTTCCAGCGATAGATATCGCCATAGGCATTAGAGTAGCCCTTTACACAGAACACGAAGTCTGCCTGCAGGTCTGGCAGGATTGTCAGATTGCCCGAATACAAGGCGCTGCTCTTGAAACTGTCGTAGATACCGATCACCAGCTTATCCACATCTTCCACCTTGTTGATAGCCTCATCCATGCGGATGGAATCCTCTGGATATTTATCAAGACAGGAAGACAGCGAGAGGGTCAGGATACCCGACAGGATGTATATCTTTATATTTCTGATATTCATTTTGTTTTCTCCTTTCTAGCTTAGAATTGCAGTTCCACACCCAGGGTAAACTGGCGTGAAGCTGGATACTGCGCCTGGTAAATATTGGATGAAACCTCTGGGTCCAAGCCGTTGAAACCGGTAATGGTGAAGAGGTTCTGTGCCTGTCCGTAAATACGAACCATAGAGAAGAAGTTGGTCTTGCGCAACAAGCTCTGTGGCAACGAATACGACAGACTGAGATTCTTCATGCGGAGGAACGATGCGTTCTCCAGGAAGCGGTCGTCGAGCTGGGTTACCTCGCCCCAACGTGGGATGTCGGTAATATCGCCAGGCTGCTTCCAACGGTCGTACAACAGACGGTTTGACTGGTTGTAAGCAGTACCGAAGGTTACACCGCTCTCCTCGAAGTAACGGTCGTTGTTGATCACGTAGCGTGTACCAATCCAGCTGAACTGGGCAGAAAGCTGCAAGCCTTTCCAACGGAAGCTTGTACCGAAACCGCCCATCCAAGGTGCATCATAGGTCTTGCCTGTCATCACCTTGTCGCTCTCGCGGAACTCGTTGGTTACGTTGCCGTCCTTGTCATACCAGAGCTGCTCACCATTTGCTGGGTTCACACCGGCATAACGGTTCAGGAAGAACTCGCTTACTGAGTGACCTACCACATACTTCAAACCGGTGGTTGAGTTTACATACTCGGTTACACCGTTATAGAGTTCCTTCAATCGGTTCTGGTTGTAAGATACGTTGGCACTTACATTCCAGGTGAAGTCGCGTGTGCGGATTACATCACCGTCAGCGCTCAACTCGATACCCTTGTTAGCCATCACACCTACGTTCTTCCAGCGATAGCCTTCGCCGGTAACGGTGTAAGACTCAGGAACGCGCATCAGCATATTGGAAGTACGCTTGTAGTAAGCCTCGAAGCTGAAGTTGATTCTATCGAGGAAGCCCAAGCGGAGAGCGAAGTTGTTTGCCCATGTTGACTCCCAACCCAATTCCTCGTTACCACTCTGTGATGGATAGAAACCGGCAGTATCATCGTAGTTGGCACCACCAGAAACCAAAGCCAGGTGATAATAGTTTGGAATCTCAGAGTTACCCGATGTACCTGTACTTACGGCAAGCTGAGCAGAGCTGAGCCACTTTACATCCTTCAGCCAATCGGTAGATTTCACATTGTACATGAAACCGAGTGACCAGAAGGTACCCCAGCGATGATCCTTACCGAAACGTGAAGAAGCATCGGTACGCAGAGAGAAGTCGGCGTAGTAAAGCTCCTTGTAGTTGTACTCGCCACGCATGAAGAACGAGAGGTAAGAGTAGTCAGAAGATGAATCTGCCCAACGGCTGGCACGTGTACCAGAAGATACGTTGGTCAGGAGATCACTGGTCTGACCCTTGGAATATACCTGGAATCCCTCTGAATGATAGCTTACTGCCTCCTGACCCAACATCACGTTGAACGCATGGATATCGTTCAGACTGAAGCGATAGTTGGCGGTGGTAGTCTCTGTCAGGTTGATGGCATCGCTGCTCTGGCGAGCCGCAGTACCCTGTCCGTTGTTCGAAGAGAGACTTGGGAATGACTGGAGGAACGCTGTAGAGTGAGTGAAATCGGCACCAAACTGGGTACGGATGGTCAGATTCTCTATCGGATAAACCTCGGCATACATGGTAGAGAGCACCTTGTACTTCTTGTTTCTGATAGGATTCTTGCCCATATAGACGATAGGGTTCTCACTGGTTCCAGCCCAGTTGCCTGCTGCAAGCGAAGCCAGACTGCCATCCTTGGCATACGGATTCCAGTAAGGCAACATGAAGCGGCATGCAGAAATAGGAGTCACGGTGGTATAGCTACCATCATCAGCCTGCTGAGCCTCCTCGTAGGCAGCCATGGTGTTGGTACCTACCTTCAACCACTTGCTAGCCTTGACATCTGCATTGGTGCGGATGTTGTAACGGCGGAAGGTTGAGTTCTGAGCAATACCATCCTGATCGTAGAAACCACCCGAAACATAATAATTCAAACGGTCGGTAGCACGGTTGATAGAGAGTTCGTAGCTCTGCAGAGGAGCACGGTCGTTGAACACCTCATCCAGCCAGTTGACATTCACCTTTGAAAGGAGGTTGTAATCCTTACCGGCATCCAAGCCAACTTCCTTTTCAAACTGGATACGCTCGTCGGTATTCATCATCTTCCAGTTGTTCTGAGCCAATTCAGAAAAACCATACTGTGCGCGGAGCGTGATCTTCGCCTTGTCCATCGACAAACCTCGCTTCGATGTAATCACCACCACACCATTTGCCGCACGGGCACCATAGATAGAGGTAGAAGAGGCGTCTTTCAATACCGAGATACTCTCGATGTCGTTAGGACTCAAGGTATTGAAATCGGAGCTGGAGATAGGCACACCGTCCAGAATAAAGAGAGGAGCCTTACCAGAATTGATGGAGTTGGTACCACGGATCTGGAAAGTGGCAGCCTTGCTTGGCTCACCCGAAGAGGCGATGACCTGCAAACCTGTACTCTGTCCCTGCAAAGCCTGATC
>ERZ1026858.981-NODE-981-length-15039-cov-6.402763_pt1 | contig 15039 bp, 13 predicted proteins | sample MGYA00380159_ERZ1026858 | MGnify/ENA primary metagenome ERZ1026858 (study PRJEB33269, sample SAMEA4719795) | human gut metagenome | biome: human-associated habitat; feature: organic feature; material: feces | place: Cameroon | collected 2013-10 ...
AAAAGCTGCCACAACGGCAGCTACTGCATTTCGAAAAAAAGCCTTTTCCATCGTAGGCAGGTCTCCTGACAGCCGGACAAAAAATGTCATCAGTGCAAAGAAGAAGCCTGCTCCTATAATAAATAAAATTCCCTGTCTTTTTTCCTGTTTCATATGATTCTTTCTATTCTGCAAGCAGTTTTTCTACGCTTGCAAGTTTGACGCAAAGTACAAAAATTTTAGTTGCTGTCTCAAGTTCTTCCATAGTCGGGAAGCTTGGTGCAATACGGATAACAGAATCCTCCGGGTCTTTTCCATAAGGGAAAGGTGCTCCTGCCGGTGTCATAACAACGCCTGCTTCTTTTGCTTTGGCAACAACACTCTTTGCACATCCCGGCAAAGTATTAAAGCAGATGAAGTATCCACCCTTCGGGCTAATCCAGGAACCGATTCCAAGCCCGCCTAATTCATCCTGCAATGTTCTTTCTACCATTTCAAACTTTGGACGCATAATTGCTGCCTGTTTCATCATATGTGCATTGATTCCGTCAATATTTTTGAAATAACGTACATGACGAAGCTGATTAATCTTATCATGTCCGATGGTCTGCATCGTAAACTGTTTTTCAATGAACTCAAGGTTTGCCTTAGAGGTTACAATTGCTGCGATACCGCTTCCCGGGAAGCTTACCTTTGATGTAGAGCAGAATTCATATACCATATCCGGGTTGCCGGCTTTCTCACATTCGCTGATGATATCTAAAAGGTCATCCTGCTCATCTTCATAGAGATGATGTACTACATAGGCATTGTCCCAGTAAATACGGAAATCTTCTGCTGCCGGCTTTAATGCTGCCATACGGCGGACAGTTTCATCGGAATAAGTAATTCCCTGCGGATTGGAATATTTTGGTACACACCAGATTCCTTTGATGGAATCATCACTGCTTACCAGACGCTCTACCATATCCATATCCGGTCCTTCAGAAGTCATCGGTACATTTACCATTTCTACACCGAAAAATTCTGTTACTCCGAAATGACGGTCATAGCCCGGTACCGGACATAAGAATTTTACTTTATTCAGTTTGCACCATGGTGTACTTCCCATGACACCGTGGGTAAAGGAACGGGATACGGTATCGTACATAACATTTAAACTGGAATTACCGTATACAAAGACATGGTCCGGTGTGCTTCCTACCATATCTGCGATTAATTTTCTTGCTTCCGGAATTCCTTTTAATTCTCCATAATTTCTACAGTCTGTACCATCTTCTGCAATTAATTCACTGCTGCTGTTTAATACATCCAGCATCGGCATAGCAAGGTCGAGCTGGGTTGCTGCCGGCTTTCCTCTTGCCATATTTAAAGAAAGACCCATTCCCTTGTATTTTGCATATTCTTTTTCAAGGCCTTCCTTTACCTTATACAATTCTTCTTTTGACATTTCCTGATAAGACTGCATCTTATTCCTTCCTCCTGTATCATTCATCATTTTCTTTTAACCAGTGAAGCCACTGGGCGATTTCTTTTTCTTTTCCATTGTCGGTCGGCTCGTAAAATACCGAATCCGTCAGCCCGTCCGGAAGATACTGCTGTCTGACATAGTGGTGCGGGTAATCATGGGAATAAAGATAACCCAGACCATGTCCTAATTTTCCGGCGGATTTGTAATGTGCATCCTTTAAGTGATTTGGTATCGGTGCCGTTTTGGTATGTTCTACCACATCCATCGCTCGATTCAGTCCCATATAGGATGCATTACTCTTTGGGGCACTTGCCACATAGGCAACTGCTTCTGCAAGAATAATCTGTGCCTCCGGCATACCGATACGTTCTACTGCCTGTGCTGCAGAAACCGCTACATTCAATGCCATCGGGTCTGCTGTACCAACATCCTCTGCCGCGCTGATCATGATTCTTCTTGCGATGAAACGGATATCTTCTCCTGCATATAACATTCTTGCGAGGTAATAAAGGGCTGCATCCGGGTCTGTTCCACGGATACTTTTGATAAATGCAGAAATCGTATCATAATGATTATCGCCTGCCTTATCATATTTCACTACACGCTTCTGGATACATTCCTGTGCCACATCGATTGTAATATGGATAAGTCCGTCTTCGCTTCGTGGTGTGGTTAAGATTCCAAGTTCAATGGCGGTAAGAGCTGCTCTTGCATCTCCATTGGCAACATCTGCCATGAATTCCAGTGCATCCTCATCGATAACTGCCTGATATGCACCCATTCCTTTTTCCTTATCAGTAACTGCCCGCACCAAAAGCTTCTTAATATCTTCTTTTTCCAGTGCATGCAGTTCAAAAATAATGGAACGGGATAGTAAAGCTCCATTGACTTCAAAATATGGATTTTCCGTTGTGGCACCAATCAGGATAATCGTTCCGTCTTCTACAAAAGGCAGAAGGTAGTCCTGCTGTCCTTTATTAAAGCGATGAATCTCGTCGATGAAAAGAATCGTTTTCTTTCCATACATTCCCTGATTGTTCTTTGCCTGCTGAACCACTTCCTCCATGTCCTTCTTTCCTGCAGATGTAGCATTCATCTGAAGGAATTCAGCACTGGTGGTATTGGCAATCACTTTTGCCAGCGTGGTCTTTCCGGTTCCCGGCGGTCCATAGAAAAGAATAGAACTTAACTTATCTGCTTTAATGGCACGATATAACAGCTTGTCCTTTCCGATAATATGTTCCTGCCCGACTACTTCGTCTAAGGTCGTGGGACGAAGTCTTGCCGCAAGGGGAGACTCTTTTTCCATATTCTGTTCCCGCATGTAATCAAATAAATCCATTTTTGCTCCTTGCATAATTTCAAAACGAATCTTGCATTTTTACTCTTATTTTTCTTCATTTTTATACTTTTTTGGTTTCAAAATGACATTTGAGCTTTAAAATAATTCATTTCATCCTAAGATACCATACCTTAATTTTTGTCTTTTGACAAGTCTATTCTGGTATTTTTTCTCGATTTTCCAGTGAAAACACACCAAAAATCCATTGAAACATTCTTTTTTCTCAAGGTAACTCAAATATCAGCTTATCTACCGTTACAAATTCATAACCCTGTGCCTGCAGCCGGTCAATAATCTCAAAGGCTGCCAGCATACTGCTGTCATAACCGTCATGCAATAAAATAATATCACCATCTTTGACATCCGTCATTACTTTATCGACGACTTTTTCCTTATTCTGCACCTCCCAGTCCCTTGGGTCTACATCCCAGAGCACCTCTATCATATTCATCTGACAGTCCAGATTCTTCTGGGTGCTTCCGAAAGGAGAACGCAAAAACTGCGGATATTCCCCGGTTATCTGATAAATGACATCATTGGTCTTTCGAATCTGCTCACAGGCATCCTCCTTCGATAAGATGCCAAGGTTCACATGGGTATAGGAATGATTTCCTATGATATGCCCGTCATTCTGAATCTTCTTTATCAAATCCGGATATTCCTCTGCTTTCTCTCCTATCACAAAAAAGGTTGCTTTGACATTGCGCTCCTTCAGCCCTTCCAGTAAATCTTTTGTACATTCCGGGCTTGGTCCATCGTCAAATGTCAATGCAACCTCTTTTATTCCACTTGTTTTCTTTGTATTCATGCTCTCTGCATTTACCAGATGACTGACACGGATCCGACAGGCTCCGGCGGCAATTACCAATACCGCCAGTGCCAGATTCATCCATATCAATGCTTTTCGGATTCGACTCATTTTACACCGCTATTTATCTGCTCTCCTGACAATATATGCAGCAATGGCATTTCTTATTATGTCAGGCTTGAACCATTTCAGGCGGTCGCCGGTTTTGCGCTGGCAGTCAGCTCTCCATCGGTAAGGTCTATAAGGATGGTATCTCCCTCTCTGACTTTATCTGCAAGAATCAGTTTTGCTGCCAGCGTCTCCACATATTTCTGCAGGAAACGTTTCAGCGGTCTTGCACCATATACCGGGTCATAACCTTTCTCGGTAATATAATCCTCGGCAGCCCTGGTCAGTTCCACTTTCAGTTCACGGTCTGCAAGACGTTTATTCAAATCTGCCATCAGTAACTTGATAATGTTGCCGATGTTGTCTTTGGTCAGCGGCTTGAACATAATGATTTCATCCAGACGGTTCAAAAATTCCGGCCGGAAGTTACCCTTCAGTTCTTCCATGACAGCTTCTTCTGCTTCCGGACGAATCTCGCCATTTTCGTCAATGCCCTCCAACAGATGCATGGAGCCTAAGTTAGAAGTCATGATAATAATGGTATTCTTAAAGTCTACGGTACGTCCCTGGGAATCGGTAATTCGTCCGTCATCCAATACCTGAAGCAGTACATTAAAGACATCCGGATGCGCTTTTTCCACCTCATCAAAGAGGACTACGGAATACGGTTTCCGGCGGACTGCCTCCGTCAGCTGACCACCTTCATCATAGCCTACATATCCAGGAGGCGCTCCAATCAGACGGGAGACGGAATATTTCTCCATATACTCACTCATATCAAGACGGACCATATTGGATTCATCATCAAAAAGACTGCTTGCTAATGCTTTGGCAAGCTCTGTCTTACCTACACCGGTTGGTCCTAAGAACAGGAAGGAACCGATTGGCTTGCTCGGGTCTTTGATTCCGGCTTTGGAACGGATGATTGCTTCTGTTACCTTGGTAACGCCCTCGTCCTGTCCAATGACACGTTTATGCAGTTCTTCATCAAGGTGCAGTGTTTTATTTCGTTCGCTCTCGGTCAGTTTGGCTACCGGAATTCCAGTCCAGCGGGAGATAATCTTTGCAATTTCTTCTTCGCTGACACTTTCATGTACCAGCGATAAATCTTCGCCTTTGACTTTCTCTTCTTCAATTTCCAACTGCTGCTGTAACTGTGGCAGCTTACCATATTTTAATTCTGCCGCTTTATTTAAATCATAGCTCTGCTCTGCCTGCTGGATTTCATTTTTCAGGCTTTCCAAATCCTCACGCAGCTTCTGGACTTTCTCTACGGATTTCTTCTCGTTGTCCCACTGCGCCTTCTTATTCTGGAACTCACTCCGAAGCTCTGCCAGCTCTTTCTGTAAGTCAGCTAAACGCTCCTGGCTCAGACGGTCATCCTCTTTTTTCAGTGCGGTTTCTTCAATCTCTAACTGCATGACACGACGGTTCAGTTCGTCTAACTCGGTCGGCATGGAATCAAGCTCTGTCTTAATCAGTGCACAGGCTTCATCCACCAGGTCGATTGCTTTATCCGGTAAGAACCGGTCTGAGATATAACGGTTCGAAAGCACTGCTGCGGAAACCAGTGCACTGTCGGTAATCTTTACTCCATGGAATACTTCATACCGCTCCTTTAATCCACGCAGGATGGAAATAGTATCTTCTACCGTCGGTTCGTCCACCATAACCGGCTGGAATCTTCGCTCCAATGCGGCATCCTTTTCAATGTATTCCCGGTACTCATCCAATGTGGTTGCACCGATACAATGCAGTTCTCCACGGGCAAGCATTGGTTTTAAAAGCTGTCCGGCATCCATGGCTCCATCGGTTTTTCCTGCACCGACAATGGTATGCAGCTCATCGATAAAGAGGATAATCTGTCCTTCGGATTTCTTTACTTCATCCAATACTGCTTTCAGACGTTCCTCAAATTCACCACGGTATTTTGCTCCGGCTACCAGTGCGCCCATATCCAGTGCAAAGAGCTTCTTATCCTTTAATCCTTCCGGAACATCACCGCGTACAATCCGCTGTGCCAGTCCCTCTACAACTGCGGTTTTACCTACACCAGGTTCACCAATCAGTACCGGATTGTTTTTCGTCTTACGGGACAGAATACGCACTACATTCCGGATTTCTGCATCTCGTCCGATGACCGGATCCAGCTTCTGGTCTCTCGCCCTCTCTACCATATCATAACCATATTTATTTAAGGTATCATAAGTAGCTTCCGGATTATCGGAGGTCACACGCTGGTTGCCACGCACCGTAGACAGTGCCTGCAGGAAACGGTCTCTTGTAATGCCATATTCCTTAAAAATTTCCTTTAATGCAGGGTTCGGATATCTTAATAAGGATAAAAACAGATGCTCTACAGAGACATAATCATCTCCCATCTGCTTTGCCTCATCCTCTGCACTAATCAATACCTTATTCAATGCCTGGCCGACATAAACCTGTCCGCCGGACACCTTGGTTCTTGCTTCCAGATGGCGGATTGCATTGTCTACAAAATGCTCCTTCTGGATTTCCATTTTCTCAATCAGTTTTAAAATCAGTCCATCTTCCTGCTGCAGTAATGCCACTAAAAGATGTTCCTGCTCGATTTCCTGATTGCCATATTCATATGCTAATTTTTCGCAATCCTGGATTGCTTCCATTGACTTCTGTGTAAATTTCTGAATGTTCATATCTTTCACCTCATTTCCCACTGTGCTATGAACGAATTCCTGTTATTTCTGTTTCCAAGCATAAATATAGCACGCATTATTAGCACTGTCAAGAGGTGAGTGCTAAAATTTTCAGACAATTTTTGTTAATTTCTATTTTCCTTATATTTAAAAGGAATTTAATAATCCTTTCAGTCCTTCTTCTTTATAAACTCCCTTATAATATGCAACTTCATCTTTTATCATCTCATCAATTACCTGCATTCCGAGAAGTTCCACCGGAGCCTTATCATCCGTAAGAATATAATCTCCCTTTTCATAGGAAACGGTATCTGCCAATACCTCTGTCATCATTCCCTTTAACTCCTGATTTTCAAGTTTGGAAATGTTGTCAGAAAGATTCTTTAAAATTTCTGCATTATCGGATGCAAATAATTCCCGGTTTGTAGAGCCTGCAACATCCACAGTATATTCTGTTCCAAATACACTTCCTATGGTGTCAGAAAGATACTGGTTAATATTTCCTTCCTTTTGTCCACGCATGTTCATATTAACCACCATTACGCCATTTTCATTTAAATGCTCTTTTACCATCGTAAAAAATTCAACGGAAGACATCTGAAATGGAATCGTAATATCCTGATAAGCATCTACCATAATGACATCGTATTTCTTATCAGATGCATTTAAAAATGCTCTTCCATCATAAGTCGTTACCGGCACATCCTCCGAAAGTGAAAAATACTGTCTGGAAAGCTTTGTAATCTTCTCATCAATTTCAACACCTTCCACATTCATATCTCCAAAATATTTCCGGCACTGGGTTGCATAAGTACCGGTTCCCATTCCAAGAATCAGCACATCCATGTCTGATATTTCTTTGTCTTTTAACATAAGAGGTGCCGCCATGGCATAATCATAATACATACCGGTCAGTTCATCCTGTTTCATATACACGGACTGCACGCCGAATAACACATTGGTAGATAAGGATACCTTGTCCTGATTTTCATATACCTGAAGATAGTTATATACGGATTCCCCTTCATAAGTCAGATTATTTTCCCAGAATGCAAATGAATCGGAATATCCAAATCCGCAGCACAGTGCAAATACCAGAATAGATGCAACTATTTTTTTCTTTCCGGTATGTGCATTGATAAAATATACTATGGATAATGCCAGTAAGATTCCCGCAAAAATAAGAAATGTAACGGATGTTCCTACTGCCGGAATTGTTACAAACGTTGGGATAAAGGTTCCGATAATGCTTCCAATGGTATTAAAAGCCCCTAAGGTACCTACAGTCTTTCCATTGTCATCTAAATTATCAACAGAATATTTCACCAGTGATGGTGTTACCGTTCCCAACAGAAACAGAGGGAATACAAAAATTACCATGCAGGCTGCAAAAGCTGCAATAATCAGGAAATTATTATTTACCGCAAAGATTAAAAGGGCTGATATTCCTATGATAATATATTTTCCCACTACCGGAATTAACGCAATCCAGATTGCTGCAATGATAATTCTTCCATACATTTTATCCGGATTCGGTGATTTGTCTGCTGTCCTTCCGCCGTAAATATTTCCCAATGCCATGGCAATCATGATGGTTCCGATAATGATTGTCCAGACTATCTGGGAAGAACTAAAATATGGTGCAAGTAATCTGCTTGCGCCTAACTCTACTGCCATCACTGACATTCCTGCAAAAAATTCCGTCAAATACAAAAATAACCTTTTCATATACACCTCTTCTATTTTCCTTCAATATCAATCATAAGATACTCCGACTTACATCCCGTTTTAATCTTAATTGCCCAGTCAGAAATTCCCGATGTTACAATAAAATTCGTATTTTCTCTCTGCTCATATCCATAGACACGGTCATCCGGTGTCATTTTCGTAAGATTCTCAATGGTCATCAGTGGGAAAAGCTGTCCACCGTGGGTATGCCCGGAAAGTACCAAATCCACATTGGCATTCTGCTGTGCTGCATAATCCTGTGGCTGATGATCTAATACAATGGAGAATTTATCCGAATCAAGGGCTTCCATCAGTTCTTCCATTGCAGCTCTTTTTCCTGCATATTCTTCGGATTTATCCTGTCTTCCTATTATATAGAATTTATCCGCAATCAACTCTACATCATCCTGCAGGACATGTACCTGATTTTTTTCTAATTCCGCTATCAAATCATTTCCATCATAGCCCGGTATTCCGGCGGATAATATCCCTTATCATGATTTCCAAAGACATAATATACACCATAAGTCGTATCAAGCTCTCCTAATGCTTTGCAGCAGGCTATCATATCTTCTTTTGTCGTATCATCATCCACAAAGTCTCCCACAATCAGTACTTCATCCGGATGCTGCTCCTCTATGGTTTTCATATGCTCGGCAAAACCTTCCCCGTGAAAAGTTGTCCCTACATGGGAATCTGCGAATACTGCTATCCGAAGGCTTCCTACTTCCTTATCCGTCTGAATCTGATAGTCCGTTTCCCACACATGATGTGCCAGATACCAGCCGCTCCCAAGATATCCTATGGCAAACACAAGTGCCACAGCTCCGGCATAATATCTTCTAAAAGATTTCTTCCGGCGTTTTTTTATCAGTGCAAAAATTCCGTCACTGATAAGCCAGAATATAATCAGATGCAGAATGCATACAATGGCATTCATGGAACCCCACGCTACCCAGAGTATTACGGTGATTCCACATACCAAAACCGCACTGACCAGGATACGCAGCCACTTTTTCCCCTTTGTTATTTTATTCAGAAAACCAAATTTTCCAATCCGGTTTATCAGATAGATTATTCCGGCAAATGCACTGACAAACAGTACTATCATAAGTATTGCCCACATATTTTAAATCCTCATTCCATCCTTTTTATGCATCATCTATTCATGTATCTGTTTAAACAATTTTATCAGTTCATCTACGTCTTCCATTGTCGTTGCCCAGCTGGTTGCAAAACGAATTACCGTATGCGTCTCATCCTTTTTCTCCCAGAAGCTGAATTCTACTTTTTGTGCAAGCTTTTCCATAAATGCATTGTCTAACACGCAAAAGACCTGATTGGTGGGAGCATCCAGATAAAGTTCAATTCCATTTTCCTTTAAGCCTACCCGAATCTTATCTGCCGCTGCAATTGCCGGCTCTCCGATATGCTCATACAAATCATTTTCAAATAAGACATCAAACTGGATGCCAAGTATCCGTCCCTTGGCAAGCAGTGCTCCATGCTGTTTTACAATAGTAAAGAAATGCGGAATTAGTCCTGGCTTCGGAAATACCACTGCTTCTCCAAACAATGCTCCGCATTTTGTTCCTCCGATATAAAAAGCATCGCAGCAGGCTGCAATATCTTCTAATGTCACATCATTCGCCGGACATGCCAGTGCATAAGCAAGTCTTGCTCCATCTAAATAAAGTGGAATACCATTCCTGCGGCACACTTTACTTAACGCTTCTAATTCCTGCCGGCTATATAAAGTTCCATATTCTGTCGGCTGGGAAATGTATACCATTCCCGGCATCACCATATGGTCACGGTTGCCATCCTCTTGAAATGTATTTAAGACTTCTTCCACCTTTTCTGCGCTGATTTTTCCGTCTGTCTGCGGAATCGTCAACACTTTATGTCCACCTGCTTCAATAGCTCCTGCTTCATGGGAGCTGACATGTCCGGTCTCTGCCGCAATCACTCCCTGATAAGATACCAACAGGGCATCAATTACCGTGGCATTGGTCTGTGTTCCTCCCACCAGAAAATGCACCTCTGCCTCCGGTGCATTGCAGGCCTTCCGAATCTTTTCCCTTGCAGTTTCCGAATATTCATCCAGTCCGTATCCGGCACTTTTTATCAGGTTTGTCTCTGCTAACTTCTTTAGAATCGCCGGATGGGCTCCTTCCATATAATCACTTGCAAAAGCTAACTGTGCTGCCATTTTTCTTTTCCTCTTTCTCTATTCTATACTGTCATAGATTCTTCTTCTATGATTTTTTTCACTTCCTCAGGTTTGATTTCCACAATCTCTGCTATCTGTTCTAAGGTATAGCCCTTCCTGTGCATATTGGTAATTACTTTTTTATTTGTTTCTCTTAATGTCTTTTCTGCAGCCTTTTCTGCTGCTCTTTCTTCTATTCCTTCACTCAGATTACACATCAGGTTCACTTCCTCTCTCAATTCTTCACTTACCGGAATCTGATATTCCAGTTCTATCATATTTAATTTTTCTTCTGCTTCTATTTCATTTGATAAAAGTGTGCTTATCAGCCGATGCAGCTCATAGCGTTCCTCTCTTTTGGGAACTTCATTTGTTACACCAAGCAATACAATATTCAAAAGGTCTATATTTCCTTCCCAGTCATATTCATTTACGATATCTTCTTTCATCAGATGAATATAACTCATCGAATTCATATCCATATTCATGCAAATCCAGATACTAAATACCCGTTTTATGTCATCATAATCCGAATGCCAAAAATCACGTTCCTTTTGGGATGAAATAAGCCTGCTTACATAGAATATCGCCCGGTTCAATATTTTATATGTAACAGGTTTGTTCTTCTGAGCTTCAATATTTACTATAATTTGAGAAATTCCATCTCTCATGCGCACATAAAAAACAATATCAAACCTGACCGTTCCTTCATTTATTTCTGCATTTTCTGAATTAAATCCGCCAATATGTCCTGCCATATCGCTTGCATTTGTAAGTCCTGGTTCTATGGGCACAACACCAACCTGTGGTTCTCCTTCAATATATGGTATCACATCCTTGGGATTCATACCTTTAAATTCATCCACAGTATTCACCAGAATATGCGCCAGAATACTTTTTTGTCCTAAGAGTCTTTTGGCACATTCATCATATTGTGCCCGATTTCTTGCAGCTTTTACTGCATTTGTAATTTCGCTGTTCAGATTAATAGCCTCCTTTGTTTCCGATTCCTCTCTCAAACCCTTCACAAAGTATGCTCTATTGAATATCAATCCAATTTCATTATACGGTTCCATCTTATCAGACGCAAATAAATTTTTCATAAAGAACTCCCGGAACATCGTTTTTCCGATACTCCGGGAGTCTGCTATCTTTTCTTCTATAATATATTGTCTAAGTTTCTGATTACATCAGTTTACGGAATAAAGCTTTCAAATCCTCTACATTTGTATCCTTTGGATTGCCCGGTGCACAGGCATCAGCAAAAGCGGATTCTGCAAGGAATTCTAAGTCTTCTTCCTTTAACGCCTCTAATTTTGTTGGAATTCCAACATCTACAGATAACTGCTGTACCGCATCAATGGCTGCCTTTCTGTATTCTTCTACAGACATATCATCAACGCCTTTTACACCCATTGCTCTTGCAATCTCACGATATTTCTCACCAGTGCATTCTGCGTTGTATTCCATTACGATTGGAAGCATCATTGCACAGGCAACTCCATGTGGAGTATCATATACAGCGCCTAATGTATGTGCCATGGAATGTGCAATTCCAAGTCCTACATTAGAAAAGCCCATTCCTGCAATATACTGTCCTAATGCCATTCCCTCACGGCCTTCTTTTTCATTGGCAACTGCGCTTCTTAAAGATCTGCTGATAATTTCAATCGCTTTCAAATGGAACATATCAGTCATTTCCCATGCAGCCTTTGTCGTATATCCTTCAATGGCATGTGTCAGTGCATCCATTCCGGTGGAAGCTGTCAGTCCCTTTGGCATAGATGACATCATCTCCGGGTCAATTACTGCGATAACCGGCATATCATGCGGGTCTACACATACAAATTTTCTCTTACGCTCTACATCTGTAATTACATAGTTAATGGTAACTTCTGCTGCAGTTCCGGCTGTTGTCGGTACAGCAATAATCGGAACACAAGGCTTCTTTGTCGGAGCTACACCCTCTAAACTTCTGACATCCTCAAATTCCGGATTTGCAATAATGATACCAATTGCTTTTGATGTATCCATAGATGAACCACCACCAATTGCAATGATATAATCTGCTTTTGATGCTTTAAATGCTTCCACACCATGCTGTACGTTCTGAATGGTAGGATTTGCCTTAATATCTGAATAGATTTCATAAGCAAGTCCTGCTTCATCCAATACATCAGTTACTTTGGATGTTACGCCAAACTTAATCAGATCCGGGTCGGAACAGACAAATGCTTTCTTAAATGCTCTTGCCTTTGCCTCGTTTGCGATTTCTTTAATTGCTCCTGCGCCATGGTAGGAAGTCTCATTTAACATAATTCTGTTTGCCATTTTATCTTCTCCTTTGTCCTTTATTGATACCTCTATTTTACCAACGAAAGAGACAAATAAAAAGTTACAAAAAGGCAACTCTGTCACTTGATTTTTCAATATCTGTCATGGACAAATTCCACTCTCAATCATCATCCGTCACCACTATATCATCTGCAATTTTTCAAATACCGCTTTCAGTTCCGCCGGCACCGCTTCCGTCAGTGCTTTTGCCAGTTCCTTCGGTGTAGTTTTCTTTCTTCCAAGCACCCACTGAATTGTCATATAAACTGAACCCTGGCAATACATTTCCAGAAGGAAATGAAGATGCTCCGATAATTTCTGTCCCGATTTCTTTTCTATCTTATCTGTATAAAACCGGGTAATCAGTTCAAAATCATGTTCTCTTAAGCAATTCTGGCTGTCTGATTTAAATGCCGCCCTGAAAAATAATTTTTCCTGCTCAATATATTCAAATTTCTTTACCAGCCCCTCGTATACCGTCTTTCCCTCTCCCATATGTTCAAAGGATTCTGCTAAAATTTTGTCAAAATACCAGTTTATCAGATCATATTTATCCTGAAAATGACGGTAAAATGTCTGTCTTGTCGTTCCGCTCAGTTCCACAATCTGCCGGACTGTAATCCGTTCTATCGGCATCTTCGCCATACACTGCTTCATGGCATCTGCCAGCCGGTATTTCATCTGTTCTGCTTTCTGAACATTCTGCTCCATGCCTTCTCCTCCACTTACTCTGCCAATCTACTATCGTCAGCATAGCACCAACCTGTGAAAAAGGCAACCTGACCGCTTTTCCCTATAAAGTTTTCCTGCGTTTCCAACGCCAGATTATGATAGAAAGGAAAACTGCCACATAATCCGTCAGTGCCTGTCCGTAGATAACACCGTGCAGACCGAGCAATGCATTCAAGCCGTAAAGCACCGGAATCAAAAGTACGCCCTGTCTCAATATAGAAAGAATCGTTGCCGGAAGTGCATTTCCATATGCCACCAGAATCTGGTTTAAAATAATCGTAGAAATGCTCATCAATGCAGAAAAAATAGCTGTTGGAAGTCCTGCCGAGCATACCTGGAACAGAATTCTGTCCCCACATTTAAAATACCGGAATGCCATAGACATGTTCCTGCTCTTTCTACAGAAATACCAAAGATAATATACACTCGCCATTATATTTCCAATAGTCGTTGCAATGGCTGCGCCTGCTGCACCCATACCAAATCCACTGATAAATATCGGGTCTAAAATAATATTGGCCACGGTTCCTATCATACTTCCTGTCATAGCTTCCCGGCTGGCTCCGTCCGCACGCACAACAAAGCTTGCTGCCGCAGACCAGATAATAAACGGTGCACCATAAGAAATGTATGTTGTGTATCCTTTCGCCAGTTCATAAGTATCTGCATCTGCTCCAAACAATTGTAAAACCGGCTGCATTCCAACCAGTAAAATTGCAGCAAAAACAATTCCCACGATAAGTGATACATAGGTAATAAAAGAAGAAACCTGCTTTACTCTTTTTTCCTTCTTTTCGCCCAATGCCATAGATGCCGCTGCGCTTCCGCCCATACCAAACATATTGGCAAATGCCATGAATAATATAAAAATCGGATTCGTCAGACTGACTGCTGCCACCTGCAACGGATCCCCTGTCTGCCCTACGAAAAACGTATCCGCCATATTATAAACGACAGTAACCAGACTGCTGATGACACTTGGAATTGCCATCTTTGCTACTGCCTTCGACACCTTCATGCTGCCCATTAATTCATTTTCGTCCATTGTAACCCTTCCTTTCTGCCGGTAAAATCTGCTTTCCAAAGACACTCATCGGCCTCTTGTAACTTTAAATTTCTCATTCCAGATTCCGAAGCATCTTCTCGGCAATTCTTAAAAATTCTTTTCTTTCTTCTTCCGTAATTCCCTGTAATAAAAGTTCTTCCGATTCCGTAATTTCCTTTCGCAGAATATGTTCAATCTTCCGCGCCTGTTCTGTAAAAACAATCTTCTTATATCTTCCATCCTCTGATTCCGGCACCCGGCAGATTAGTTCTGCCTGCTCAAGATTCTTTAAAGTCTCTGTTGCAGTAGACGGACGCAAGCCAAATTCTTCCTCAATCTCTTTCTGGTATACCGGATGGTTTTCTGATTCCACCAGAATATAATTTAAAATGTTACCCTTTGCTCCGCTGATTCCGATAGATTCCTGTATTTTCTTAGAACGTCTGCGGAGCCGGTTGGATATTTTATTAATTACCTTTCCTGTTTCCATTGTCAACTTTCTATTTTATCTACTCTATTTCTTCATGCATAATATTCCTTTTCCCGGCTCATGCTAATGCCGATATCTAAACTTTTCTTAGACGATTGTGAAAAAGAACGTAAGA
>ERZ1026858.986-NODE-986-length-14978-cov-47.334852_pt1 | contig 14978 bp, 10 predicted proteins | sample MGYA00380159_ERZ1026858 | MGnify/ENA primary metagenome ERZ1026858 (study PRJEB33269, sample SAMEA4719795) | human gut metagenome | biome: human-associated habitat; feature: organic feature; material: feces | place: Cameroon | collected 2013-10 ...
CCGGCAATCGAAAGAACAGCCTTTTGTGCCTTGCTCGGGTCTTCTATTAAGACCAGCACGGGTCATAAATGATGGCAGGCGCTGGTCATCAATGAAGACCCCGAAAACGGCAGGATCGGGGCATTCTGGGGAGTTGCTTAAAGAAACAAAAATTTGAAAAGAAGAAAATTATATGATTACAGTTGATGGATTGACCGTAGAATTTGGCGGCACCACCCTATTCAAAGACATATCCTTCCAGATCAACGAGAAGGACCGTATAGCCCTGATGGGAAAGAATGGCGCAGGAAAGAGTACATTGCTTAAGATCATCGCCGGTGTGAGAAATGCTACTCGTGGCACCGTTTCCGCTCCCAAGGATTGCGTCATCGCCTATCTGCCTCAGCATCTGATGACCGAAGACGGCAGAACCGTATTCGAGGAAACCTGTCAGGCGTTTGCCCATCTGCACGAAATGCAGGCTGAGATTGACCGCATCAACAACGAGCTTACCACCCGTACCGATTACGACAGCGATGATTACATGCAGCTCATTGAGAAAGTATCCTCTCTCTCAGAGAAATTCTACGCCATCGACATGACTCATTTCGAGGAAGATGTAGAGAAGACGCTGCTCGGTCTCGGTTTCGAACGCTCCGATTTCAACCGCCCTACCAGCGAGTTTTCAGGAGGATGGAGAATGAGAATAGAGTTGGCAAAACTGCTCTTGAAATCGCCTGACGTGCTGCTGCTCGATGAGCCAACCAACCATCTCGACATCGAATCTATCGGCTGGCTCGAAGACTTCATCATCAACAGTTCGAAAGCGGTAGTTGTCATCAGCCACGACCGAAAATTCGTTGACGACATTACAACCAGAACCATCGAAGTGACCATGGGCAGAATCTACGATTACAAAGCTACCTACAGCCAATATCTGGAACTGCGCAAGGAACGCCGCGAACAGCAGATGAAGAAATATGAGGAACAGCAGAAGATGATTGCCGAAACCAAGGACTTTATAGAACGCTTCAAAGGCACTTATTCTAAAACCTTCCAAGTGCAGAGCCGCGTGAAGATGCTCGAGAAACTGGAACTCATCGAAGTGGATGAAGAAGATACTAGCCGCCTCCGCCTCAAGTTCCCGCCGAGCCCACGAAGTGGTGCTTATCCGGTTCAGATGAGCGATGTGGCGATGTCGTTTGATGACAAGAAGATTTTCAGCGGCGTGAATCTTACCGTAGAAAGAGGCGACAAGATTGCCTTCGTGGGAAGAAACGGCGAGGGTAAGTCAACGCTCGTGAAATGTATCATGGGTCAACTTCAGAACGAAGGTAAATTGGAATTGGGACATAATGTGCAGATAGGTTATTTCGCTCAGAATCAGGCTTCTCTGCTCGATGGCGAACTCACCGTATTCCAGACGATTGATGATGTTGCCAAGGGTGAAATCAGAAATAAGATACGCGATTTGCTCGGAGCCTTCATGTTTGGCGGAGAGGATTCTACCAAGAAGGTGAAAGTTTTGTCGGGAGGTGAGCGCACCCGTCTAGCCATTCTCAAACTGCTGCTGGAGCCGGTGAACCTGCTGATTCTCGATGAGCCTACCAACCACCTCGACCTGAAGACCAAGGATGTGCTGAAGCAGGCGCTTCTTGATTTCGACGGAACGCTTATCGTGGTTAGTCACGACCGTGATTTCCTAGATGGTCTTGTCAGCAAGGTTTATGAATTCGGTCATGGTCGCGTCCGGGAACATCTTTGCGGTATTTACGAATTCCTGGAATCGAAGAAGATGGAAAATCTTCAGGAACTGGAGAAGAAGCAATAACCCCCATTTTATAAAAAGCATTAAAAAAGTCCTGATGTTTCAAACTTACGAAACATCAGGACTTTATTTTTTATCTATTCAGGAAAAACATTCCCGAAAAATCCTATTCGGAAAAATTTCCTTCTGGGAATTACCAAAGCTCCAGGCGCTGGTTCTTAGGAATGAACAGCTTATCGCCCTGCTTTACACCAAATGCCTCATACCATGCATCGATGTGAGGAAGAGCACCGTCAACACGCCACTTACCGAGAGAATGAGGATCATCCTTTACGCGGTTGCGGATTTCCTTATCAGTAATGTTCTGACCCCAAACACCAGCATAGGCGAGGAAGAAACGCTGTTCAGGAGTGAAACCATCCTTGTTCTTCAAAGGCTTCTTGGCTGTAGCATTCTTGAAGGCATTGTATGAAACCATCAAACCACCATGGTCGGCAAGGTTCTCGCCGAGGGTGAAACGGCCGTTGGCATTCAGATCAGGCAATACCTTGATGTTGCTGAAGAAATCAGCATACATATCAGCACGCTTGTTGAAACCTTCTGCATCTTCTGCAGTCCACCAGTCCTTCAGATTACCGCTAGCATCATACTGACGACCCTGATCATCGAATCCGTGAGTCATCTCATGACCGATTACTACGCCGATAGCACCATAGTTGAACGCTGCATCAGCCTTAGCGTCAAAGAACGGATACTGGAGAATACCAGCTGGGAAGCAGATTTCATTGGTAGTAGGATTATAGTAAGCATTCACGGTCTGAGGAGTCATGAACCACTCATCCTTATCTACCGGCTTTCCTGCCTTCTCTGCAATCTCCTTATCGTTGGCAAACTTGCGGCAAGCCAACACGTTCTCATAATAGCTCTTAGATGGGTCGATGCTGAGCTTGCTGAAATCTGTCCACTTGTTAGGATAACCAATCTTTACATAGAACTTGTCGAGCTTGTTGTGAGCAGCTTTCTTTGTAGCCTCGCTCATCCAAGTCTGAGCATCGATACGCTGACCGAGGCTGATCTGAAGATTCTTCACGAGCGTCTCCATCATCTTCTTAGAACTTTCTGGAAAATAGCGCTTGCAGTAGATGCGACCGAGTGCCTCGCCCAACTGAGCCTCAACCTGAGCAGTAGCGCGCTTCCAAAGAGGATAATCCTCCTTACGGCCACTCATAGTCTTGCCGAAGAATTCGAAACGGGCTTCGCGAATCTCATCGCTGAGGTAAGAAGCAGAACTACTGATGATGTCCCACTCCATCAAAGCCTTCAATGTGCCTGCACATTCTGCAGCTGCCACCTTGTCATAACCGGCGAAGAAAGCAGGCTGACCTACGATCATCTCCTTGAGATATTCGCTCTTGATTCCCTCGGCGTTGGCAAGTGCCTCGAGAGGAATGTTAGGATAATTCTCCTTGAATTCTGCCAAGGTCATCTTGTTGTAGTTTGCCTGAGGATCACGAAGTTCGGTACGGCTCTTTGAGAAAGTAGCGAGGGTTGTTTCGTGAAGGAATACGGCAGAAGCCTTCTTGGCAGCTTCATCAGCAGAGAAACCGTAGAGCTGGAACATCTTGCAGAGGTAAGTCTTATAAGCCTCACGGATAGCTACAGTTGCAGCATCGTTGTTGAGGTAATAATCCTTGGCACCGAGAGTAAGACCGCCCTGCATCAGGTTGTAGATGTTCATGGTTACGTTCTTCTCATCGGCAGCGAAACCTGCGCCATAGCCCAAACCGAGACCCATCCATGCATACTTAACCTGAAGCTTCTGAAGCTCGTCCTTGGTCTTGGCAGCTTCAATCTCATCCATAAGAGGCTTTACTGGAGCGATTCCAGCCTTGTTGCGGCTGTCAACATCCATAGAGAGTTTGTAGAAATCAGACAATTTCTGCTCAATGGTTCCAGCCTTGTAAGTCTTCTTCTGGAGTTCAGAAAGAATGGTGTTGATGCGCTTGTTGTTGTTCTCAGCCAACTGGTCAAAACTGCCATAACGGCTGTAAGCGGCAGGAAGAGGATTGTTCTTCTGCCATCCACCTGTAGCAAACTGATAGAAACTGTCTGCTGGCTTCACTGTCTTGTCGAGATTGCTCATGACAAGACCCGATTTATTCTGAGCATCAGCGCCTAATGGCAGAGTTGCAATCAGCATCATCGGTAAGATCATCTTCATTTTCATTTTCGTTTCTTTTTATATTAAAGTTACTATTATTTCGAAACTTCTTCCAGTTCTTCCGAAAGGAGCATCCAGCGCTCGTTCTCCTCATCGAGACCCTTCATGAGTTCGGTGTATTCGGTCACGAGTTCCATATTGGTTGCATTTTCCGGTTTCATCAGGAGTTCATCAATCTCCTTCTTTCTCGCTTCCAGTTTTTCAATCTTCGCCTCACATTCCTTCACGGCTTTCTCAGCCTTGCGGATCTTCTTCTGCTGTTCCTTATGCTCAGCGTAGCTCTGCTTGCCGGATGTGGCTGAGGCAAGACTGTCGGCTGTAGAACCTGATGCGACAGAAGAGCCGGAAGTATTGGCAGAAGGCGAACCGGCAGAAGCCATACTCTGGCTGGCAAGAGCCTGATTGATGTTCTCGGCATTATGGGCACGGAGATAATCGTAAATACCACCGAGATGCTCACGAACCTTGCCGCCGCCAAACTCATAGACCTTATCAACCAGACCATCGAGGAATTCACGGTCGTGGCTCACGATAATGGCTGTTCCATCGAAAGCCTTGATGGCTTCTTTCAGCACATCCTTCGACTGCATATCGAGATGGTTGGTAGGCTCATCGAGAATGAGGAGATTCACCGGTTCGAGCAGGAGTTTGATCATCGCCAGTCGGCTACGTTCGCCTCCACTCAGCACCTTGACAAACTTCTCTGAAGTCTCGCCGCCAAACATGAAGGCGCCCAGGAGATCGTTCACCTTCAGACGCATTTCGCCTGTTGCCACATTGTCGATAGTCTGGAAGATGGTAAGCTTCTCATCCAAGAGCTGCGCCTGGTTCTGGGCGAAATAGCCAATCTGTACATTATGGCCAATCTTGAGTGTTCCGGTGAAAGGAATCTCACCCATGATACATTTTACCAGAGTAGATTTACCCTCGCCGTTCTTACCCACAAAAGCCACCTTCTCGCCACGCTTGATGGTAAAGGTAACATGGTCGAAGACGGTATGGGCGCCATAATCCTTGCGAACCTCATCGCAGATGATAGGATAATCGCCACTTCTGAGGCAAGGAGGAAATTTGAGGTGCATCTGCTTGTTGTCAACCTCATCCACCTCGATAGGCACGATTTTCTCGAGCTGCTTGATTCTGCTCTGCACCTGAACCGCCTTGGTTGGCTTGTAGCGGAACCGCTCAATGAAATCCTTGATGTCGGCAATTTCCTTCTGCTGGTTTTCGTAGGCACGGAGCTGCTGCTCGCGGCGTTCGGCACGCAACATAACATACTCATCGTATTTCACCTTATAATCTTCTACCCTTCCGCAAGTAATTTCGAGGGTACGGTTAGTTACATTGTTGATGAAAGCACGGTCGTGACTCACTAGAACCACAGCCTTTGCACTCTGCGCCAGGAACTGCTCCAACCACTGGATACTTTCAATGTCAAGGTGGTTGGTAGGCTCATCGAGGAGCAGGACATCAGGTTTCTGCAACAGAATCTTGGCAAGTTCGATACGCATTCGCCAACCGCCGGAAAACTCCTTGGTAGGGCGCTCGAAATCATCGCGCGTAAAGCCAAGACCGCTCAAGGTGCGCTCTATCTCAGCCTCATAGTTTTCGCCACCCATCATCATGTAGCGTTCATGTTCCTGGGTAAACTTCTCTACGAGCTGAGCATAGCTTTCGCTCTCATAGTCGGTGCGGTCGGCCATTTCCTGCTGCATCTTGTCCAGACGCGCCTTCATCTCGGTATTATGGGCGAAAGCCTTGCGGGTTTCCTCTTTCACGGTCGTATCGTCCTGCAGTTTCATCACCTGTGGCAGATAGCCGATTGTGGTTTCGTTAGGAATAGCCACAACGCCGTCAGTAGGTTTCTGCAAACCGCAGAGAATCTTGAGCATCGTAGATTTTCCTGCACCATTCTTACCCACCAGGGCAATGCGGTCGCGGTCGTTGATGACGAAACTTACATCATGAAAGAGAGGCTTGACGCCAAACTCTACTTTCAGTCCTTCTACTGAAATCATCTATTTTTAATTTATAATTTACAATTAATAATTTATAGTTTTCCTAACTCCTTTTACGGAATGAGCAGGGATGAATCTCCATAACTCAGGAAACGGAAATCATGCGAAAGAGCATAATCGTAAACCTTCTTCCAGTCGCCCTTGAGGAAAGCACTCACCAGGAGCAGGAGTGTGCTCTGAGGCTGATGGAAATTGGTGACCAGCATCTTCACAATCTTATACTGATAGCCTGGAGCAATGATAATCTGCGTGCTGGAATGGAGAGCCTCCAAGCCGTTGCGGTCCAGATAATCGATGATTGCCTGGATAGCCTGCATCGGAGTGATTCCATCTACCAGATTGCCATCTTCAGAAAGCTCGTAAGGATCCCACTGTTTTACGTGCAGATCTTCTTCATTTGCCTCAGGATGCTTCAGCAGATGAACGCCCATGTAATAGAGACTCTCGATGGTACGGACGCTGGTGGTTCCTACGGCAATGACCCAGCACTCGTGCTTGATGAGTTTTTCCAGACTGCGACGATGAACAACAATGTATTCCGTATGCATCTGATGGCCTTCGATTTCAAGACTCTTCACCGGTTTGAATGTGCCGGCTCCTACATGCAGGGTTACTTCTTCGCGGTCGATTCCATGCGCATCAAGATCCTTGAGAACCGCATCGGTAAAGTGAAGTCCGGCAGTTGGAGCAGCCACACTTCCCTTGATTTTAGAATAAACCGTCTGATAGGTGGTCTTGTCGCTCTCCTCAGTCTTGCGGTTGAGATATGGAGGAATAGGTAACTCGCCTACTGCTTCGAGAATCTCAGCGAAAGACACCTTGTCGTTGTCCCAATCGAAGTCAACCCAATAGTTGGTTCCTCCGCCTTTGGCAACCATTTTCTGCGCTTCAGAGCTTAGCGCATCACCGCGTCGCATAGTGGCGCTGAGCGTAAGCTTATTGCCCTTGATTTCGAAATCACGCTTCAGGCTTCCCTCTTTCCATTTCTTCAGATTACCGATCATGCAGAGCCAGGAACAATGTCCGGTGGTCTGGAACATGAGTTCATAATCAGTAGGTTCTGCAGGCTCCATCAAGAAAACCTCAATAAGCGCACCTGTTTCCTTGCGGAAGTGCAGACGCGCTTGTATCACCTTGGTATTGTTGAATATCATCAAGGCTCCTTGAGGGAGATATGTGGGAAGATGATGGAAAACATCATCGCTTACCTCGCCGTGCTTATAGACCAGCAGTTTGCTGTGGTCGCGCTGGGCGATAGGGAATTTTGCGATGCGCTCATCCGGTAAATCATAGTTATAATCACTAATCTTAATGTGTTTTGTATCCATTATTTATTTTACTTTTTGAACTTTCTATTTTGAACTTTTATTTCTGTACTAAAGATAAGCCATCTGACAGGTGGCATAAAACACAACCATGATAAGGGTAAATATCACTACGGTCATGATTTTATCTACATCATCATAGTCGTAACCCGTACTCGTATACTGGTTGGAAATATACTTAATCTTTGGGGAGATGCGGTAATACATCCTGATGTAGATAAGATAAACGACAACTCCTACCACAGCTCCGATAGCCAGACCGCAAAGAATGTCGACCGGATAATGAACACCCAGGTAAAGACGGGTCCAACAGTTTACGAGCGACCATAATAACAGGATCCACGTAACCAGTTTGCTGCGAATAAGCAACGAGAAGAAGATGGCTAACGAAAGCGTATTAGCCGCATGAGCCGAACAGAAGCTGAAACTCTTGAGACGCATATTGTCAACCACCTGAACCGTATACTTGAACATCGGGTCACTGGAAGGTCTGCATCTTTCAGCCAGCGGTTTGATGATTCCATCCACCAGTCCATCAGCCAGAAAGATACAGAGCAATGCTCCTCCTACCACGAGTGCAATCTGGCCCATCATCTCGTTGTTTCTTATCACAACAACGAAGAGGACAATATAAAGCGGAATCCATGTCCAGCCCGACGTAAGCGCCATCGCCATCTGATCGAGCCAGACATTCTCGCTGCCGTTAAACACATGCAACAGCTGCATGTCAAAATCTTGTATCCTACTAAAATCCATTCTCTTTATTTTAATCAGATTTTATCTTAATCAGATTTCCTCAATTGCCTTGGTTTCAATCCAGCCTTCTCTGCCATCTCCTACCTTGATTCCACGCCAGCCTTTCATCGCCTTATCGGTAATGTCAACTCGGGTTCCTTCATGCAGCAGGAAGAGGTCAGCACTCGCCTTGGCTGGAGTCTTCTTCACATTGACAGAAGGAGCGATGATGATGGCTCCCGTACGGTTGATAAGCATCTGCCGCTGCTGGTAAGCAAAGAGATTGCTCAGCAGGAAGACTGCCACGAAGAAGATTCCACCGAAGAAACCAATCTTGCGCAACACGATATGCGAACCGAAGAGATAAACCAAGACCAGAACCAGCGCCATGATGATGGCTATGATGCCTGTCTTTGCCCAACAGTCAACACTCGTAAAGTTAACCAGCGCCTTCCACCAGGTTACGAAGAACATCTCGCTTTCCGGCGTAATCTTGTCGATGGTCTTGCTACGTGCAAACTGCAGGTTGAAACTGATGTCTTCATCGCCTGGCGAAAGCAGATGGGCACGCTCATAATTGAGCACAGCCTTGGTAATATTGTCTGTACGGTAATAAGCATTGCCCAAGTTATAGTAAACTTCGGCAGAAACACCATAGTTGTTCAATATTTCCTCATAGTCGCGTATGGCCTGCTGATAGTTACCTTTCTGATATTCCGTATCAGCATTGTTCTTGGTTACAGCGCCTGCAGAAACCGAGCAGCCCAACATCACCATGATCATCATGACGAATGAGTATCCGGTTGCACTCTTCTTGCGCTGCTTACGCGTTGCATTGATAGCATTTTCTATATCCATAATAGCAGTCATTGCTGAGTCGAATGTACGGTTCATATTGCCGGCAGGGTCGCCCGGCGCATAGCGTTCAAACTCACATTCATCGAGCGCAGTTGTAAACTTCTCGATAGTTCTCTCCTCTACACAATGTTTTTCGAGCATAGCCTGAATGTTTTCACGTGAGAGTTTTTCAGCTGGCATGTTGAGCTTGTAGCTTACATAACCCCACAAAGCACGGAGCACTTCATCGTAGAATTCTTCCTGCTTGCCACCGAGCATCAGCAGATGAGCCTTCTTCAGGCGCTTGGTTGCTATCTTGTTTGCCTTGTTGGAACGGACCTTTACAAGGTCGGCATTCTCAAGAGCACGACGGCGGAAGACGATGAGCAGGGCAAAGAAGGCTGCCAATGGAACCAGCAGACTGGTCCAGTAGCCGAAGCTTCCGTAGAACATATCGTCAATATCGTGGAGCTTTGACTTGCCCAGTTTCAGCGCATGAATGTCTTTATCCTTGTTGCTGAAATCTGATGTTTCATTGCCTGAAGTTCCATCGCCCTTGTCTACGTTCAGCGTAAACGGCTGGGTCTTGATTGTCTTGTACTTATTAGCCGAAGTATCATAATAGGTGAATTCTACCGCAGGAATGGTATAATTTCCCTGATTACGAGGCACAGCCAGGAAGTCATAAATCATATTGCCTTCCACGCCATTGGCTGTAAGACGGGTCTTGTCTGTTACCTTCGCATCGTACTTGTCAAAATCCTTAGGGAAGGTAATGACAGGCTGCTTGAGCAACTTCAGGTTTCCGATTCCTCCTACCACTACACGGATGGTGATGGGTTCGCCAGCCTTCACTTCCTTCTTGTCGATAGAAGCAGTAATGTTGAATTTACCAACACCGCCCGAGAAGTTGGCTGGGCGCTGAGGCAATGGATCAACCTGAATATTCACACTAGGAGCAATAATATCTTTCTTTACTTCAACATAGCCTGAACCGCCATTGAAGAAAGCTTCCATCGGGTCAACGTTTCTGTTCTGCTGAACCACGATTCCCTTGAAGGTAATGGCTGGAATGGTGAGGCTTCCCGTCATCTGCGGATACATGACATACTGGCTCCATGTAACGCATCTGTAAGGACGGCCGTTTACGGTTTCAGTATGGAAGGTCTTCTGCTGAGGCAGCGGAACTTCCTGGTTGTGGAATCCCTTCAAGTCAGGCATCTTGCCTTCCAGTTGGGTAAGATCTACCTGCGTGTAAACCTTATAGGTAAGGAGCACCGGTTCCTGTTCGTGAACGCGACGCTTGTTGGCTGTAACCTTGATGAAGAGGTCGCGGCCTGATATTCTTGATCCGGCAGTTCGCATGCGTGGTTCATCATAATCATCCTGTCCGTGCATGGAAGGAGCGCCGTTGTTGCGTGCAGCATGGCCAGAAACCGTAATCTTAACCGGATGGGAAGAGAGTTTCTTACCATTTACGATGGCATGAGAGGCACCAATGCCAAAGGTTCCGTTCTTAGCTGCGTAGAGCGTATAGGTAATGGTTACCGACGATGAAGAGGAAGTATGGCCATTGATCATCTGATAACTGGACTGCGATGAGGTGTAAGGACCTGCGATTACCTCAAGTCCTTCTCCTACTCCGCCCATGCGGAATTCCTCTACATCACGTGTATTGATGGTATAGGCCACACGGAAGTTTTCTCCCGCCGCCACGTGTGTTGGTGCCGACACACTGATATGCTGGGCTTTCAGCTGCAAACTGAAGCCCAGAAGCATTGCCCATATAATAATATACCAACCTATATGTTTCATGTTCTTAATATATTATGCTCGTTGTATTATTTACTTTTTACCAGTTTTTCTCATATTGCTTGCGGCGAGGCTGACTCATCGCTTTCTGCATCTTGCGCTTCGTATCCTTCTCCTGCTGGATGGCAGCGTTCAAGAGTTGTTCAGCATTATCTTTGCTCATCTTGTCCTGATTGTTCCGATTCTGCTGATTGTTCTTATTCTGGTTGTTCTTATTTTTGTCGTTCTTGTTCTTGTCTTTATTCTGATCTTTGTTCTGATCCTTGTTCTGCTTGTCTTTGTTCTTGTCCTTGTTTTTATTCTTATTGTTCTTATTCTTATCGTTCTGCTTGTTCTGCTTCTGGTTTTTAAGCAGTTTCTTGCAGAGGGCAAGATTATATCGGGTTGCATTGTCCTGCGGATTGCAGCGCAGGGCGTTCTCGTAGCATCCTATAGCCTGCGCATATTGCTGATGCTGCTGCATGACCACACCCATGTTGTGATAACTTCTGGCGCGTCGCATCTTGTTAGTTTCCATTTTCGAAGCATTCTCAAACTGGATCATCGCCATCGAATCCTTCTGCTGCATCATCAGGGCGCAACCCAGATTATAGACAGCCTGCGCATTCTTCTGATTCTTGGAGATAGCCTTGCGATATTGCGTTTCGGCTGCAGCCCACTTCTGTTTATGATAGGCGCGGTTTCCCTGGCGGATGAAGTTGCGGTCGTTCTGCGCTCCCACCTTCGCCAAGCCCAGCACCATCAGGGCAAAAACCAATATATATCTTAAATATCTCATTCTTACTATTTAATAATGTATAAACGTTTATCAGAAAGGCTTCCTGATGTCTTTCTTAAAAAACTTGATGTTTCTGAGCAGAGGATTCTTTACCTCAAGCAGACAGATTTCGATGATAAGCAACAGGATGACGAGAATACCTACAGCCTGGAACTGTTCATCATAAGCGCTGTAAACCACACTCGTCACATCGCCTTTCTGCAATTTGGCAATATCATCATTCAATGCTCTTTCCGCATCGCTGGTATTATCTACATGAATGTACTGACCCTTGCCTGCCTGAGCAAGTTCCTTACACATCTGCTCATTCAGGGCGGTCATTACGGTGTTGCCCGCATTGTCCTTCAGATAAGAGCCGTCGCCCATAGGGATTGGTGCTCCCTTGGTGTTACCTATGCCCAGGATAAAGACATTGATTCCTTTCTTGTTGGCTGCAGCTGCAGCCTCCTGTGCGCCAGGCTCATGGTTTTCGCCATCAGTAATTACGATGATGGCTCTGCCTACATTCTCCTGCTGAGTGAAACTCTTGGAAGCTAAATCGATGGCTTCGCCGATATTGGTTCCCTGGGTCTGGATAAGACCTGGGGTAATGTTCTGGAGAAACATCTTTGCCGAAACATAATCGGTGGTGATTGGCAACTGCACGAACGCATCGCCTGCAAAGACGATGAGTCCGATTTTGTCGTTGTTAAAGTTGTCGACCAGATTTTCGATAAGCATCTTACTCTTGTCCAAACGGGATGGAGCCACGTCCTGACAGAGCATGGAATTTGAAATATCGAGGCAGATGATGGTTTCAATACCATGTCGCTTATCGTGAGAAATCTTGCTTCCCATCTGCGGGCGAGCTACCATCACGATGAGAAGCGCCAAGGCTGCGAGCATCAGCACAAACTTAACTGTAGGGCGATATTTGGAGATGTTGGGCATGAGCTGTTTCAGAAGTTCCGGATCGCCGAGCTTCTTCAGTTTAGCCTTTCTTCTTCTCCATCCTATCAGTCTGATCAGAATCAGTACTGGTATTATCCACAACAGCCAGAGAAATATAGGATCTTCAAATCTTAACATTTTCTATTCTAATTATATCTTCTATTCGATTATCCGATAATCGGTAAAATATCTCCGATAACTGGTAAAATATCTCCGAAAGATAGCAAAATATCTCCGAAAGATAGCGGAATATCTCCGATAATCAGTAATGGCTCAGTATCCGGATTACGGAATTCTTCTGAACCAGGTGATGCGGAGCAGGATTTCTACCAGCAATACCAGGAGAGCTGCCAGGGCGAATGGCTGATAAGCTTCATATCGCTTAGCGAAATGCTTGACATTAAACTTGGTTTTCTCCAGTTTATCAATGTCCCTGTAAATCTTCTTCAGCTCATTATTGTTCGTAGCGCGATAGAAATTACCATCGGTTGTCTGCGCTATGTCGCTCAGCGTCTTCGTATCTATCTCTACCGGAATATTGACGTACTGTACTCCTCCTGCCACAGGCATTGGATAAGGAGCCACCTTGTTGGTTCCTACACCGATGGTGTAAACGCGGATTCCGTAGCTTTTGGCAATCTCTGCTGCGGTCATTGGCGAGATTTCGCCCATGTTGTTACTGCCGTCGGTAAGAAGAATCACAACCTTCGATTTTGACTTAGAATCCTTCAGGCGGCTCACGGCATTGGCGAGTCCCATTCCCACTGCAGTTCCATCGTCAATCAGTCCCCGGGCGGCAATATCCGTACGGGTTGCCTGCAAGAGGCGCAACAGACTGGCATGATCGGTTGTCATCGGGCACTGGGTGAAGGCTTCACCTGCAAAGATAGTCAGACCGATGTTGTCGTTCGGTCTGCCCGAGATGAATTCTGTTGCCACATCCTTAGCCGCTTCCATACGGTTTGGTCTCAAATCTTCGGCAAGCATAGAGGTGGAAACGTCCATTGCCAACATAATGTCAATGCCTTCCACCGTCTTGTTGTCCCAAGCCGTATGCGTCTGCGGACGAGCCATCGCACAGACGATGAGCACGAAACAGATGCATCTCAGCACCATTGGCAGATGGATGAGACGCACACGCAGGCTCTTCGGAGCATATTGATACTTTTTCGTGTCGCTCATGCGCATGGTTGGCGCATTCTTCTTCCTGTAGAGGAAATACCATAATATATAAGGTATCAGCAACAGGAGCAACAGAAAATAGCCTTTACTTGCAAATTCCATTTCTATATTTTTCTATTTATAGCCAGGCTAAGAGTTTCGGAATAAACCGCTTTGCCCGGCGAAACGTTTCATAAGAACACCCTGCTTTACATCAGCAGCATGGCTGACTGATAAATGATGTAACCCAACAGAGCCAGACCTACGATGGCTCCTATCCAGAGGAGCGACTTGATGAGGCGGCGCTGAGATTGCGTCTTCTGCTCTTCGTTGGTCAGCTGCGGAACAACCTTTTCTTCTGTAGGTTTCTCATCTGTCTTGGTCTGGTCGATGAAGTTGATGGCATTCACCAGGTTTGCATCGTTCTCATTCACCAGGGTTTCATATTTGGCAAACTTCACGAGGTCGGCAGTCTGGAAGAGTTCCTTCAGTTCATCTATCATCTTCTGGTCGCCTGCTTCGCGCAAACGTTCGATGATTTCGGCACTGGTCATCTCCATGGCATTGAATCCGAAACGGCTTACGATATATTCTCTCAGCGTATTGGTAAGCTGGGTGTAGTAAGCCTTCTGTGTTTCCTGATTCTCTACGTGCTGCTGCTTGATGACGCTGATTTGATTCAGCGCCTTTTCATGAGCCGGAACACGTTTTACGATGCGGATATGGGTGATGATTGGCTTGTTATTCTTCAGTCTGTTGCGCAGATAAAGCCATGCGCCACAGAGAATTAACAGCAATAGGCTCAACCAGAAGAGCGAGCTCCATTCGCTCCAGGAGAAAGGATTATCCTGAACATCCTTGGGCGGATAGAACTGGTTGGGATGAACCGTATCTACAGGAACGGTGAGCACCTTCAGCGCAAGCTGGTTGCCATGACAGTTCTTGCCGTTCACCTTCACATTGAGTGCAGGAATCGCGTACACCTTTTCATCAAACGAAGTCAGCGTATAGTCGCGGCTCACCACCATGCGGTCGTCGCCTATGTGCGAAGTGTCGCCTTTACTCTGCTCTACCACTTCCACTCCCGGCGTAATTTGCTGCTGCGGCTTGAAAGATGGCAGTTGCACCTTATCGCCCTGCTTGACCGAAGCCTTCAGATGCAGCACGGTCTGCTGTCCTATCAGTATCTGCAGCGAGTCGATGCGTTGCTCTACCTGCTGGGCTTGAGCTAAGCCTGAGCACCCCAGGAGAGCGAGCGACAATATGATATTCTTTACTTTAAACATAGTTTCTTTACTTTGAGCTTTGAACTTTCGTTTTCCAAGCCATAGAGCAATGTGTTTCAGATAACTGAGCATCATCAGCCCCTCTGCTTGAAAAGCATCAGGAGCGCCTTCGAGAAGTCCTCGTTAGT
>ERZ1026858.988-NODE-988-length-14972-cov-104.102366_pt1 | contig 14972 bp, 13 predicted proteins | sample MGYA00380159_ERZ1026858 | MGnify/ENA primary metagenome ERZ1026858 (study PRJEB33269, sample SAMEA4719795) | human gut metagenome | biome: human-associated habitat; feature: organic feature; material: feces | place: Cameroon | collected 2013-10 ...
ACAGCAAGCGCTATCCTGAGAAAACCTTCTATCAGAGTGAGGCAAGTGTGGCTGCTATGGGTCCTAACTTCTACGAGATGGATCTCGACAAGGTGATAGGTCTTGCCTATTGGGGTGCTATCGATTACCTGGGCGAGAGCATGGGATGGCCTATCAAGGGTTGGAATCAGGGTGTGTTCGACCTTTCTCTTCAGCCAAAGCCAGATGCTTATTTCGTGAAGAGCATGTTTACTGACGAGCCAACCGTTCACATCGGTGTTATCGAGAAATCGGGTGGCAACATCCAGTGGAATGGCATCAATGTTTCTGCCGGAAAGCTTTCAGAAAACTGGAACCGTGAGGCAGGCGAGAAGGTTTCGCTCTATACTTATACCAATGGCGATGAGGTGGAACTCTTCCTGAACGGCAAGAGCCTGGGTGTGAAGAAGAACAGCAACGATCCTAAGCTCCGTGCCCGCATCAGGTGGGACAACATCGCCTATGCACCGGGTGTGCTTCTGGCTGTAGCCAGAAAGAACGGCAAGGTGGTGGCTCGCCATCAGATAGAGACTACGGGTGAGGCTGTGGCTCTGAAGCTGGTTCCGGATATGGAGACCTGGCATGCTGACAGTAAGGATCTGATGCATGTTCGCATCTATGCCGTAGATAAGAAGGGCAGAAGAGTACTGAACGTGAAGGATGCTAAGGCATTCGATAAGTTGACTTTCACCGTGAAGGGCGATGCGAATATCGTGGCGGTGGATAATGGAAACATCTCATCGAATGAACTTCATATCGGAAAGACCCAGTTGGAGAAGTCCATTCAGCGCAATCTCTTCCAGGGTTCTGCTCTCGTGATATTGAGAGCAGGCGATAAGCCAGGAAAGATAGAGCTTTCGGTGGCTGGCGAAAAGATGAAAGCCAAAAAGCTGGTTTTGAATACGAAATAGATATACTAAAAAAGGTCGCCAAAATGCTGGCGACCTTTTTTAGTATTATGACACATTCTGGTCGGAATATCTTCAAACGGTCAGATTTTCGGTCGGATTGCGTACTTTTCGGTCGGATTATGATTAAACTGACCGATATTTGAGTGATATTATCACTTGTATTATTGCCGAAAAAGGTTGAATGAACGACACTAAATAGCGTAAGAACGACCGCAAGAACGACTGCAACGACCGCAAGAACGACTGCAACGACCGCAAGAACGACTGCAACGACCGCAAGAACGACCGCAACGACCGCAAGAATGACCGCAACGACCGCAAGAACGACCTATATTGTTAGTAAAGTTCTTTTTCGCCTTTCTCTGTTATCTTCCATTTTTTTCCATTCGATGATTTTACTATAAGTTCATCTTTTGCCATATTAACAAGGAGGCGTCCTATTTTTCGTAGCTTTTCGTCACGAGTGTTGTTTGCGGGAAAAACATGTTGAAGGCTTTCAAATGCGTCTTTACGCCAAAATCCCATTTCGCCTGCGTTATGCGCCAATTGCAACAATAGCTTTTGGATACTATTTTCTGCAAGTCCTTTCTCTTTGGTATAATGCCCTATCTGTTTCGTCAGTTTGGCAACCTTTAGAGATATGGTATAATGTGGAGCACGTCCTTCAATCAAACCTTTATCAAGTAGATGTTTGGCTGCATCTTTGGTAATAGGATGATGCTTCTGTACCGCATCCAGCCAAAGACACTCCTTTAGTGACAAAGACTGGTTGCTCTTTAACAAGTTGGTATATTTCTCATCTATCATCTTGCCATGGATGGTTACGCCAACAGTACGATGTTCGTTGTCGATGTCGTAATCTGGCATTGGAAAGAATCGGTTGCGTTGCTCTGTGTAGATCTTCTTGATACCACGTCCTACTGTATCAATCATATTGAAATTGACCATGCCCTTGCAAAGACAATCGTTACGATAATGAAATTGAGGACCTTTATGCTCCAGTGCATTTTCTATTGTTCCTGGAATGAAACTGCCACCATTACCATAATATAAGGTACTAGGACCTTCTACAAAAACAATTCGCTGCTGTAAAGTGTAATCCTGATGTGCGATGGCGTTATGTAAGGCCTCTCGTATGGTGTATTCGTCATACTGTTTCATGGTGTCAGGGAACAGGGTTCCACCTGGCAACTCACGCATAGTCTTGTTGCGTATTTTGCTCAATACCTTGTCTACTGTCAGGATGAAAGGTATTGTAAAATGTTCATAATCCTGTACGATGCCTTCTTCATCTTCCCATGTCCATGTGATTTGTGCTACAGCTGGATGAATCTTTTGGATGGAAAGCGGTTTGCCCAATAGTAGAATGGCTGCACGAGTGAGTTTGCCTTCTCGCATCATCATACTATTAGCCAAGAATTCTTCTGTACTCCACGTATCTATTTCTTCGGCAGGAATACTTGAAGAGTGGACTTTCTTGAACATGACTTTAGCTGTAGCCACAGCCAACTCATCCAAATCATTGATGGTCGCATTTGGTACGAGTTGCGCTGTCCAATCTGGTATTGGTGGTTGTTGGCGGATGGCATCTTGTTTGGCTTGGTTCAATGGTTTCAGACTTTCGCCATCACGACCATAAGCCACACCTTTCCAGTGCATCACGATATTTCGTGGTGATGCAGGAACCTGGAAAAGTAAAACACGCTTACCTTCAACTTCAATAGGTACAATATCCCTAAAGATGAGGTTGTCTGTAGTATGTTGAGACATATCTTGTTTCAGACGGTTCAAGGCTACTTCACCATCTTTGAAACAGGTGCCAATGATTTGGTGTTTCTTGTCCCAAACACCGAAGACTATCCAAGCGAACTCACGTTCTCGCAAGTTTGCTTCATTGCTAAGGGCGGAGAAGTACTTTCCCAACTCGTCAACATCGAAGTTGGTTTCTGCCTTCTTAAACTCTACAACCTCATTTTCAGAGTGTTCCCAGAGTTGGCTGAAAATATCTATATATTTTTCCATTGCTCGTTTTTTTTATAATTTACTCCTATAAGGGATAATTGATGAAGTGACTTCTACATCAAATCCTTTAGTCAATAAAAATGATTTTGTTCTCATCACAACTTCGGAAGAAGATTGGCATGGTCCTACTATAATTCTATTAAGACATTCAATAGGGACATTTACTTTTATATATGGTATAAGTTTGTTGTCTGCAAGACGATATTGGGGCATTATTTGATGCTTAACTATACGATATTCTCCTTCTGCTTCATATTTTTTATGTTTGTAGATGGGAGCAAATTCATTGTTTATTATTGCCTGTTTCACATCCTTCCACTCATCGTCTTTATTGAAAATATTTTTCAGAGTTCTGTCACAGACCTCTTCTGCAGTTTTGATATTATTACTATCTACATATTCACATTTCTTTATTTCTTTCTGTAATAAATACGTAGGTTCACTTTCACTCCAAGATTTGCGCTCTTTACAATCTGCTCTATACATAGGTAGAGTTAATGGAAGTTTTGAAAAATCAAAGCCTAAACTTATGCCATCACCATTTTGACCATATCCACGCCACATTGTTAAATCGTCTTCTTGTTTGGAAAATGAAATTGTAAATATATTTAAACCATAACAAAGGCGTTGAATGGATTCCTTGTCTTTTTTGTTTAGAACTATATGATTTTTAATTATATAGTCTGCAATATTTTTTTTCAATCCCTCAAAGAACAATTGACATTCAGATGGATCATTTTGATAGGCATAATGAGTTGCCCACATGGTGATGTATTTTGGATGTATATCCCCTTCCTCATAACACAAAGAATGTTCCAACATATTATAGAACGTATTCATTGTGGTATAGTGATATAATATAAGCTTATTTTCTTTAGTCATATTTGTTTCTTATTCCTTATTTACGCAACACTATAATTTGATATTTTATAAGTATTTGAGTCGCAAGAAGTTACTCGTTGTTTTGCCAAGTCAGAAATTTTACTTGTCTTAGTGTCGCAATAAAAACAAATAAAATACTGAATGACATGGCAAAAATACAAATAAATTCTGAGAAACTCACTTCTTTTGGATGATTTTAACATATTGTGGAATGAGTTGCTGCTCTTTAGGCTACCATTCATTCAAATCACATTTATTTTCAATTCTAGTTTCGACTTGTTCGTCAAGTTTATAGAAGAAATCCATACCTGTAGCCTTTTCTACTTCATCTACAGAACGAAAATAGTAGCTCATCTTGTGGTGACCAGTTTGGTTAGCATAGATAAAACCGATAGCTTTTATTGCTTCTGATGTTTTTTATTTGAATAGCATATTATAACACTATCGTGTCTTCCTGATTCTTTTCTGTAATTAAGGTATTTATCAAGGAATTGTTTCCACATTATCCTTTTGCTCTTCAAATACAAGTGATACTAATTCACTAGCTGGAGGCAACTGCGCAGGATTGCCTACAAAAATTACTTTTCCACCAAAGTTAGGTCGTACAAACGTAAGGAGATTTTCAATTCCATCAGATTGTCTGTGCCGAACATAACGATACAATCCGCTATAATTAGTTGTTTTCCCTATAAATCTCGTCATTTTTTGACGGATTCAAAATGATTTTCCGCTATAATAGTGACGAATTCGCTATAATATGTCCTCTATGATTAAGGCATGATATACCAAGTTCGTTCATCCGCTTGCGATATGATAGGCAACCCCATCTTCTGTTATGCCACATGCAGATGCTATCTCTTTTGTTGTGACTTTTGGATTATTGCAGATTATTTTTAGAATAGTTTCCGTAGTATTGGCAGGAGTTTCCGTAGTTACAGAGGGAGTTTTCGTAGTTGTTTCCGTAGTAACCGCAGAAGTTTCCGTAGTGTCCTTGATGTTTTTTTCCTGTTTAAAGCAAGTGTACGAAAGTGCCATGCGTCTGCAGGATGAGCATCGTGGTTTAAAATCGCTATATCCGTCGAAATTCGACATAACTGATATAGTTTCGACGGAAATACATTGCTTTTCGTCGAAATTCGACGGATTATTACAAAAGATACCAATTGCGACCATCTGTTTTAATCATCTCTTCCCATTTCATAGCCTTAAGCAAATCTCCCAATAGTCGTAGTTGCATTTGACGCAAATCGATTGTGCCTTTTTCTTATCATTTTATTTTCTGTGTTTTAGCTAAAAATAAAATGAAAAGAAAAAGACATCTCCTTGATAATCAAATTAATGTGAATCTATTAACAAAGATTTATTTTTCGGTTATTTTTTTATTAGCCATCAAATTAAAAAGTATCAGCAATCTACACGAGCACCTTTCTTCGCTATTTTGGTTCGTAGCTACAGAGGGAGTTTCCGTAGTTACGGAGGGCGTTTTCGTAGTTGTTTCCGTAGTGTCCTTGATGTTTCTTTCCTGTTTAAGGCAAGTGTACGAAGTTTATACTAAAAAAGGTCGCCAAAATGCTGGCGACCTTTTTTTAGTATCCTTTGTTTTCTCTTTATTTTCTGAATTTCTTCTTAAACCATTGGTTGAATGCCACGTAGGCACTGATTTCCTCCTGGTGCTGAGGCTCGGCAAATGTCAGTACATTGCCCGATGAATCTCCGTGCTGGTCTGGGAAGATAATCATCAGGTTGGTGCCCGAGAAGAAGCGGGTAAGCTCTTCAGGCAGTCGCTCCAATGCTGACTTGTGGGAAACGGTTCCCTTTCGGGCTGTTACCACTACAAAGAGATGGTCCTTGCTCATGTGTGAGGCAAGCTGCGGCATCTCGTTCCAATGGTGCATCAGGGTGTAGTCGGCTCTCACTTCATGATGGCGGTTGGTGATGTACTCGTTGATGAGTGCCATCGTCTCCTCCCTGCCATGAAATTGGATGCGGCAATCCAGGTTGCCGGCAAGTCGGGTAAGTCGCTCTACCCATCGGTAGAAGCCTGGTTCAAACTCGGCTCTCGATGGTATCGCCACCTGTATTCGGCGGATGGTATTGAGCGGCTGCTTGATGCGTGCCATGATAATCTGGCGGCTCAAACCGTTGAAGAGACTCTGGTGGAACTCTCCCCAGAACTTAGGCGAAACCTCCGGGTGCATGTGCATGCCGATGATGATTTCTGAACACTGGAACTCGTTGAAGGCATGCTTGATGCCGTTGGCGATGTTGGCAGCAATGCGAACCTGCGTCTGCGTCATCACATCCGTGGCTGCGGCAAGCTGACTGCAATGGTCCAGCAGCTGGCGACCCTGTTCCTGCTTGTATCGCATGTCCTTATCATCATATACCACGTTCAGGCAGACCAGTCCTCTGTTCAGTTTCTGGTTTCTCACCAGGAAGGCGAGGCTCATCAGATTATCGGCATATTCCGGATACTTCACCGGTATGAGAATCTTCTCATCGCTTGCCTTCTTGGTATCCTCGGCATCTGGAAGCTCCTTGTCGCGGAGGATAATCTTTCTGGAACTCCAGTCGGTGAGCATCGAAGAGATGACGCAGGTGCAGAGAATCATCATCACCACACCATTCAGCATGTCATCGTTCACCAGATAGGTGTTCGGACCCACCAGGATGTTCATACCCACCATCACCATGGCGATACTGCCGGCGGCATGGGCAGAAGTCAAACCGAACATCATGTGACCCGATGACAGCGGCAACCGGAATCCGAAGCAGGCGGCATAGGCTGCGATGGCTTTTCCCAAGGTTCCGAAGAACACGATGCAGAAGATGACCCAAAGGATATGACCGCCCTGGAAGAGCAGTCCCACGTTGATGAGCATGCCCACACCTATCAGGAAGTAAGGAATGAAGAGCGCATTGCCCGTAAACTCCAGTCGGTTCATCAGCGGAGACACGTGCGGGATATACCTGTTTAATATAAGACCTGCGAAGAAGGCGCCGAACACGCCCTCGATGCCTACTATCTGAGATAGGGTGGCACTCATGAAGAGCATCGCCATCACGAAGATGAACTGCATCACGGAATCGCTGTACCGGCGCAGGAACCATCTCGTTAATCTAGGAATCAGGAAAATCATGACTCCGCAGTAAGCTGCAAACTTGGCGGCGAAGAAAAGCCAGAAGAGAACGCCGTCGTGCTTGGAGAACGAGGCGACGAGACCCGCCAGCATGATGAGCGCTATCAGCAGCGAAAGCATACTGGAACCCACACTCAGCGTGACGCTCGGTTTCTGCTGCAAGCCGAATCGGGAAACGATAGGGTAGGCTATCAGAGTGTTGGAAGCCATGATGCAACTCAAGAGAAAAGAAGCCTTGGTGGAATAATGCAGCAGCCAGATGCTCATGCCGAAGGTGAGAAAGAACGGAACAAAACAGGTGAGCAGACCATAGATGATGAGCCGCGACTTGTTTTTCTTCATGCCTTCCATATCCATCTCCAGGGCAGCGAGAAACATGATGTAATAAAGTCCCACCTTTCCGAAGAGTTCGAACGAGGCATCTCGTTCCAGGATGTTCAGTCCGTATTTGCCCACGAGGATACCCGCCAGCACCATTCCGATGATGTGGGGGATTCTGAGCTTACCCATGATGATGGGGGCAAAGAGGATGATGAGGAGCACTACGAAGAAGATCAACGTAGGGTCGGTAATCGGGAAGTATTGGGCAATATTTATCATTGGCTTTCTTCTTTTTATTAGTTATGTTGAAAGAGGGATTCCGGCATCCACCATCACCCCTCTTCTTTCGTTTTTGAGTGCAAAATTACGAATAATTCTTGAAAGGGCAAAGTTTTTGCCCTCTTATCCTTTCATTGTGGAGATATTTTTGTAATTTTGCACCCCGAAAACAAATATATAAGATAAAAAGAATTAGGATAGCACATATGAAAAAAGGATTGTTTGCTCTCGCCCTGGGTACCTTTACTCTGGGCATGGCAGAGTTTATTATCGAGGGAATCCTCACCGATGTGGCGCACGATATGAACGTGTCCATCCCTCAGGCTGGTCATCTCATCTCCATCTATGCGCTGGGCGTTTGCGCCGGTGCCTTCTCTCTTATCTTGATGCATAAGTACCGCCCCAAGAAGATTCTCCTGTTTCTCACTTCGCTGGTTACACTGGGTGCCGTCATTGCAACGATTGCCCCAAGCTACTGGCTTTTGCTCTGTGCCCGATTTGTTCAGGGACTTCCTCATGGTGCCTATTTCGGCACGGGTACCATCGTGGCAGTGAAGATGGCGAAGGAAGGTAAGGAAACCAAGGCGGTGGCGATGATGTGTGCCGGTATGCCTTTTGCCAACCTGATGGGTGTTCCGCTGGGCACCTTTCTGAGTCATGCCTTCTCCTGGCGAGTACCTTTCCTGATGTCGGTGGCGTTGGGAGTCATTACGCTTTACATGATTTACAAGTGGGTTCCTGATGTAGAGGCTTTGCCTAACAAGGGCATGAAGGCGCAGTTTAGATTCATGCGCAATCTGGCTCCGTGGCTTATCATCGCCGCCACCTTCCTGGGCAATGGCGGTATTCTCTGCTGGTTCAGTTATATCTCTCCGCTTTTGCAGATAAATGGCGGATTCCATGCAGCATCAATCTCGGTGTTGATGATTCTTGCCGGTTTGGGAATGGTGGTAGGAAATCAGGTGAGTGCCTTGCTGGCTGATAGATTCAAGCCGGGTCGCTTTACCTGTTATCTTCAGTTTCTGGCTGCTGCAGCCTTGCTTGCCACCTTCTTCTTCTCGCACAATGGCTGGGTATCTGCAGCGATGATGTTCATCAGTTGTGCCTGCCTTTTCGGTATCGGTTCGCCAGAGCAGTTTCTCATCGTGAAGCACAGCGAGGGAGGCGAGATGCTGGGCGGCTGCTGCATCCAGGCAGCGTTCAATCTGGGCAATGCCCTGGGTGCCTTCTTGGGTGGAATCCCTGTGGCGATGGGATTGGGATATAATTATCCTGCGCTCATCGGAGTGCCGATGGCATTGGCTGGAGCCATTTGTCTTCTGGTGTTCCATCGTAAATACGAGTAAACTTCCCCTTAGGATATACTTATTCCTCCTTCCTTTATTAGTAGAAACTCCTCGTCGAAGACGGGAATTCCTGCATCACTTATCTTTTTTTCGGGATATTCCTTTGCTTGTATCATTATTTTTTGTAACTTTGCCGAAAGATTTTAAAAAGGCAGCAATATGAAATATCCTATAGGAATACAAGACTTCGAAAAAATCATAGAGGGTGGATATGTTTATCTTGATAAAACTGGCCTCGTTTATGATTTGGTGCAAAATGGCAATATATACTTTCTGTGTCGTCCTAGACGATTCGGAAAGTCGTTACTCGTATCTACCTTGAAATACTATTTCGAGGGAAAAAAGGAGTTGTTCAAGGGCCTTGCCATCGATAAACTGGAGAAGGAGTGGAAGCAATATCCTGTGTTCCATCTCTCTTTTGGTGGACAAAACTTTGTAGAGCCTTATGCGTTAGACAAAGTGTTGGAGGAGTTTGTTGCCATGGCAGAACGTATCTATGGACGTGAGGAGTTGGCCGAGACTTTAGGCAGCCGCTTTAAGGCAGTGTTGGGGAAAGCTCATCAGAAGACAGGAATGAGGGCTGTCGTATTGATTGATGAATACGATAAGCCATTGTTGGATGTTATGGATATGGATATTCCTGTAGGAAAAACTCAGAACAAAATAAGTTTGGAAGAGTATAACCGTAATCTTCTCAAAGGTTTTTATTCCGTTTTTAAGGAAGCCGATGCCGATTTGCGGTTCGTTTTGTTGACTGGCGTTACCAAGTTCTCTCAGGTGAGTGTGTTCAGTGGTTTTAACCAACCTGATGACATTAGCCTGGATGAGCATTACGAGGCACTTTGCGGTATTACGGAAGAGGAGTTGTATTCCACATTCGAGGAACAGATTAAAGTGATGGCTGTGAGATATAAGACTACAGAGGAGGGGATGAAGTATAAGTTGAAACGTAAGTTCGACGGTTATCATTTTAGCTCTAACATGCTCGATATCTATAATCCGTTTAGTATCTTGAATACCTTGAGCAAGAAGAGACTAAGCGACTTTTGGTTTCGTACTGGTACACCAACTTATTTGGTTCGCTTGCTTTCCCATTTTAAGGAGAATTTGAATGAGTTGACTGGCAAGTATTATCCAACAAGTAGTTTCGTGGATTATCGAGCAGATGTAGAAGCGCCATTGCCTATGATTTATCAGAGTGGCTATCTTACGATAAAGGATTGGAACATGAATATGGATTCCTATCTTTTGGATTTTCCGAATGATGAGGTAAAAAATGGTTTCCTTACTTTGGTGGCTACTAGCTATTTACAGCCAAAAGAGTCGACTGATGCTTTTGTCTTACAAGTGGTGAGTGCTATGGACGTGGGCGATTGTAAACAGTTGGAGAAACTGCTCACTTCCTTCTTTGCCAGCATCCCTTATAGCCAGCGTCGCAAGGATGATGAGCGAGAGAAGGAGCGTTATTTCCAATACACCTTCTATCTCGTATTGAGAATGATCAGCTGTTTCACGGTCTTCATCGAAAAGCAGCAAAGCGAAGGTAGGGTAGATTGCGTGGTTGAGACCCAGAACTATATCTACATCTTCGAATTCAAGCGTGATGGTTCGGCAGAGGAAGCCCTGAAGCAGATAGAGGATATGGGCTACGCCAGGGAATATGCAGCAGATGGCAGAAAGATTTATCAGATAGGCTGCAACTTCTCGTCGAAGACGGGAACCATTGATGGGTGGAAAATGAAGTAGGTGATCTGTAAGAATATCTCGAAAAATAAGTCATATAGCTTAATTTTCGGGCTATTCCTTTGCTTGTATCATTATTTTTTGTAATTTTGCCGAAAGATTTTAAAATGGCAGCAATATGAAATATCCTATAGGAATACAAGACTTCGAGAAAATCATAGAAGATGGCTATGTTTATCTGGACAAGACAGGCTTGATCTATGATTTGGTTCATAATGGAACAATTTACTTTCTGAGTCGTCCTCGACGATTTGGAAAGTCGTTGCTCGTATCTACCTTGAAATGCTATTTCGAGGGCAAGAAGGAACTTTTTAAAGGGCTTGCCATCGACAAACTGGAGAAGGAGTGGAAGCAATATCCTGTGTTTCATCTTGACTTTAATGGTAATAATTTCACTAATCCTGGAGAACTTGAGGTCATATTAGAGAACTTTGTTGCATCGCATGAGATGATATATGGTAAAAGTCCTTTCAGGGATTCCTTAGGAGGTCGTTTTGAATATGTATTGAAAGCTGCTCATGAGAGAACAGGACTTCGTGCCGTGGTTTTAATTGATGAGTATGATAAGCCAATATTGGATGTGCTCGATACACAAATCAAAACAACAATTAAGGGTGAGGAACGTTTGTTGGAGGACTGGCATCGCGAAATCTTGAAAGGTTTCTATAGTGTCTTCAAGGCTGCCGATGCTAATCTGCAGTTTGTCTTGCTCTCGGGTGTCACCAAGTTCTCGCAAGTGAGCGTGTTCAGTGGTTTCAATCAGCCTAACGACATCAGTATGGACGAGCATTATGAGGCACTTTGTGGCATTACGGAAGAGGAGTTGTATTCAACTTTCGAGGAACAGATTAAAGCAATGGCTGTGAGATATAAGACCACAGAGGAAGGAATGAAGCACAAGCTGAAGAGGAAGTTTGATGGTTACCACTTCAGTCCTAATATGCTTGATATCTACAATCCTTTCAGCATATTAAATGCCTTTGGCAAGAACAGACTGGATGATTATTGGTTCCGCACAGGTTCGCCAACTTATTTGGTTCGTTTGTTGACGCATTTCGATGAAAATATCAATGAAATCGTCAACAAATATTATCCTGTAAGCAGCTTTATAGACTATAAGGCAGACAAAGAGGCACCTTTGCCAATGATTTATCAGAGCGGTTATCTTACCATCAAGGATTGGGAAATGGATACTAATTCCTATCTTCTGGATTTTCCGAATGATGAAGTAAAACATGGCTTTTTGACTATGTTGGCAACAAGTTATTTGAAACCTTCTGAATCTACGGATGCCTGGGTTGTTCAGGTTGTAAAAGTAATGAAAGAAGGCGATTGCAAGGAATTGGAGAATCTCTTGACTTCCTTCTTTGCCAGCATTCCATACACGCAGCGTCGCAAGGATGATGAAAGAGAGAAGGAACGTTATTTCCAATACACCTTCTATCTCGTATTGAGAATGATCAGCTGTTTCACGGTCTTCATCGAAAAGCAGCAAAGCGAAGGTAGGGTAGATTGCGTGGTTGAGACCCAGAACTATATCTACATCTTCGAATTCAAGCGTGATGGTTCGGCAGAGGAAGCCCTGAAGCAGATAGAGGATATGGGCTACGCCAGGGAATATGCAGCAGATGGCAGAAAGATTTATCAGATAGGCTGCAACTTCTCGTCGAAGACGGGAACCATTGATGGGTGGAAGGTAAAGTAGATAATTTGCAAGAATTCCCCGAAGATGTAGTGATATGGCGTTATTGAGAATGAATCTTCTTTACATTAGCTTGCCTAAAATTCTCGAATTTCCAGACGCTTATTATTTCTTTGAGAATATCGTAAATATGAAGAAAATTGGAAAGGTATTGGTAATCAGAAGCTTGCGATTTCTTGACAAGATGGCGGCGTTGAGGAAAATCTATAGTTGTACGACTATAACCCCTATAGTTGTACAACCATAACTCTATAGTCGTACAACCATAGCATGTATAGTCGTACAACTGTAACTTTATAGTTGTACAACTACAGGTCTTATTCTTAATAGAGAGCAGAAAACGGGGATTTCCAGCTTTTCAAACCCCTCGTTTTTGTTGCTAGATTCCAAACTTGTAAGTATATGAATTTTGAGTATAAATTTTGACGGGAGGTATCTTTGCAGTTCTTGAACGTACAGGTAAAGAACTTATTGAAATACTCTTCACTCTTCACCTATCCCTCGCAACCCCCGATAAACAGGGCGTTTGGCGAGGTGAAGAGGTCCTGCAACTCTTCACCACTCTTCACCACTCTTCACCCCCTCTTTCTCTCAGGTCAAGAAGGGACTGTCTTATCTGCTCATCGAACTCAAGCAGAAATAGGAGGCTTGGTAATTGGATTTGCCGGATGCCTCCTTTATGGGTAGTCGTTGAGACTTGGATGAAGAGTGGTGAAGAGTGGTGAAGAGTTGAGCCTACTCTTCACCTCGCCAAACGCCCTGTTTATCGGGGATTGCGAGGGATGGGTGAAGAGTGAAGAGTATTTCATGACTCCATTGTTTATTCAAATCTCGAAATCAAGAATCCATGGTGTTGATCTTTGTCTTCTATCTCTTATTGCAGGTTTTACTATGCCGTGTGGACAGCCAACTGGCAGATATGGAGACAGTTGGCTGTTCTAGGTAAGACAGTGAACTGTTCCAGTTCCGCCAGTTTACTGTTCTACGTCAACAGTAAACTAGCCAGACCTACCTATATCATCAATAAAGAATGATGAGGTAAATATGGAAGTGACTATTTCGACAGAGCGTCTTTTGGATATTCGTATTTCATTTCAAGAAAAATGAGTTAAGGCATTATTAAGGTTGGTTGAACTTTGCAAAGTTTGCAGCAAATCTTGCAAACTTTGCAGAGACTAAGAGTTGGTACGGAGAGGGTACGGAGTTGGTACGGAGCGGGTCTAATAATGATATATTGTGGGATGATTTGCAAAAACATGGCAAAAAGTTTGGAAGATACCGGATATTTTCTTATATTTGCACTGTTTAAAGATAAGTGTTATGAGAACAGTTCAAGATTATATAGCAATAATAAGGCAAAATAGTTCCAAGATTACTAAAGATTTTGGAATCAAGACCTTGCGCATTTTTGGTTCCGTATCACGAAATGAGCAAACAGAGCAAAGCGATTTGGATATTTGTGTAGAAACAGAAACTCCTAATCCATTTTTATTGGCCGACTTGAAAGAATTCTTAGAGGACTTGTTTAAGTGCTCAGTTGATGTAGTGCGTATTCACAAAAACATGAATCCTTTCTTTAAATCTAGAATAGAACGTGATGGAATTTATGCAATACGATAAAATAAAGATTTGTTGTAGGTAAATTATATAAAAAACAAGACCCGATAGCTTGACGAATCAGAGGCTACCGGGAATCAACGCTACAAAGATAGTGTTTTTTCTTGTTACAACCAAGTAAATGATCGAATTTTTATGGAATATTTAGAATTTGAACGAATCTTGTCTGCCAAACGAATGCAGAGATATAAGGATGCAGCGAATGGTGACACTCGCAAAGCTATGGCTTTGTATCGCTACAATTTGCGCTTATCGCAGGAGATGTTTACGATAGTTAGTTGCTTTGAGGTGGCACTGCGTAATGCCATAGATAGTCTTTTAGTACCTACTTTAGGAGAAAACTGGCTGAAAGATTCTGTTCAAGCCAATGGAATATTCTCCAATGGTCGTATGAACGAGACAAGAAAAATTATAGAAAAAGCATGCAACCGATTGGATAGACAAGGCATATACTCACATTCTAAACTGATTGCAGAAATGGAATTTGGTGTATGGAAGTACATGTATTCCTCTCTACAGTATCGTGCAACAGGTCAATGTCTGTTAAGGGCTTTTCCGAATAAGCCTCGTTCATCGGCTGCAGTTCAATACAACAATGCCTACATATTTAATGAACTTGACAAGGTGAATAGCTTGAGAAACAGAATTGCGCACCATGAACCAATCTGTTTCAGGCTCCATGCATCTGAAATTGACACAAGTTACATTGTCAATGAATATCAGAAGATTCAGACTTTATTTTCTTGGATGGGAATAGATTCTCGTGCTATGTTATATGGACTTGACCATGTGCAGAGTGTTTGTGCCAAGATTAACAGTTTAAAAGAATAGCTAATACGCAATTGAAAAGAATATTTCTAACGTTATATTGTATGATGGAAAAGATTATTGTTAATGTTGCGTGGTGCGACAAGAATTTTGGCGGTTCTCTTGGTAGTAATGTACCAGGTGCGGTAGTTTTTACAGCACCAACCTTTGAAGCTTTGCAAAA
>ERZ1026858.993-NODE-993-length-14942-cov-45.251965_pt1 | contig 14942 bp, 11 predicted proteins | sample MGYA00380159_ERZ1026858 | MGnify/ENA primary metagenome ERZ1026858 (study PRJEB33269, sample SAMEA4719795) | human gut metagenome | biome: human-associated habitat; feature: organic feature; material: feces | place: Cameroon | collected 2013-10 ...
AGATCCTGTCTTTCTCCTCCTCTTCTTTCTGCTTTTTCTCAGCCTTTTCCAGATACCCCTTGAATCGTCTCTGAAGATAGAGCGGCACATGATAGTGAGGGGCGAAGACATACAGCGACGGAACGTGGTCGTGGTATTCGTAGCCGGGACCATCTATCACGGTATAGCTGTCATCCGTTTCATCGTATGGCAGTTTATCCAATCCCCTTTTATCCTTGGCAGCCTGGTTTCTCTCCCAGATCCATTCCGTGGTAAGCGGAGTACCGACAACGATGGCAAGTTTCACCTCATCGCCACGATATACTTCCACGATGTCACCTTTCTGGAATCTAATCTGTTCTGCGTTTCTGCCTCGGAAGGTCTCGTCAGGATGACGGTCGTATGCAGGCAAATCGCAGACTCCGGGATAGTAAATGCTGAAACGCGAACAGCAGTAAGACCGGTCGATCAGTTTTCCCTCACCGTCATACACTCTTTCAGAAAGACATTCGCGGTCGTAGTGCAACAGTCCCAGCGGAATCTCCGAGATATAATAGCAGAAGGTATCCAGCGGATAGTCGTCTTCCTCCTTCATCTTTTTGCGGTACTGGACATCCTGGTGCATCAGTCTCTCTGCCTCCTCCAAAGTTGTGGCGAAGGCTTGCGGACAATAGGTGTTCACCTTGTATTTCGGATAATGTGAACGCTTTTTCTCCTCCAGCTCTTCTATTTCTAAAACTTCGAGCTTGAAGATGGCAGGAACATCCCGATGCTGTGGATGCTCAGCCAATTGCTTGAATTCTTCGTATGTCATAGGATGTTTATTTTAAGAATTTGTGAAAGTCAATCTGAGGTCTAAGTTCCGGGAGACAATCTTCATCGGGGTCAATCTGATTTTTGTAGTTTCCCTTCTGACAAAGTGGTGTATCTTTTTGTATTTTGTTCCATCACAGTTGGTGATGTCGATTTCCAAGACCAATCCTTCCATCTGAAAGTCGAGCGGGATGTTGATGGCACGTCTTTGGATATCCATTTCGTAGAAGATACTTCCGTCCTTTTTGCAGAGCACGATGTCCAGATAGTCTGGCATATCAGGTATAGTTCCAGGCTCTGACATTTGTGGTTGAAACTCTCCAAACGCTTCCTTCACATACTCGAATAGTCCCCGAGTATATTTTTCGATATCCACCCCTGCGTATCGAGTATAGGTGTATTGGATAATACATAAAGACATTTTATTTGCCATTTTATTTTGTTCCTTGTTCCTCTTCCTTGGCGTCGCTATGGTCCGTCACTATTTGATAGTTGTTGAGGATAGCTCCGGTCGCTAGATTAAGCACTTCTCGCGTAACTTGCACATATTTTGTCCTATTTCTGTTTGGTAGCACTTATTGCATCTTCCATTAACTCCACCATTTTTTCTAATGTATTCTTAATATTAAGCTTCTTAGAATGATGTATATAGTAATATCCGCACGCTCCTTCTGACTGGAAAGAGTAGAAAGTGTCACCGGTTATTATTTTGTCAAGTTTCTTTTGGGCAACAAGTTTCTTAATGCTAACATCCCATTTTACCTTGTCCTGTTTTCTGACAGCCTTTTTAATCGTTTCTTCTGGTTTTACTACCATGCCAATACTAAGGCTGTTATCTCCTTGTTGTTGGACACAGAAGACAACACCATTATTTAATAAATATTTCAGCTCTACCAGAGCTTCGTTGCGGAAATATGCAACGCGAATCATCAAAGGACGGTCGCTTTTTTTCATTCCAAGAGTCTTTGTCGTCAAAAACAATCTCAGTGCCTGGGAATTTCTCTTGAGTAAGCTTGTAGAGTTCTTGGGCATATTTATGCATCACAACTTTCTGCCAAATATCATTGCAGCGTATAGCCGAAAAATCATCATTCTCAAGGGTATCCCAGTATTTGTCTTCTTTGACATCGTCTAAGCATTTATTGATATGTGCAGAGAACATCTCTATGAAATCGCAATATTGCGCGATGAGTTCAATATAGAAGGCCTTATTTCCCTTTATCTCGTCATCTTTTAATTCCCCAATAATAGTTCTTAAAAGCTTTGCATACTCTGCGTATGTTACAATCTTCCATCCTAAGCTTAAGATTTCGTCTTTGTCTAAGAAATTATCAGCCAAAGTCAGCAAGATGTACTTTGTATTTGGATGTTCCACCTCTTTTCTCCAACCTCTGGGGAGATTTTTACCATTGTTGGCTTTATTTGCTTTATAATTATTCTTATAACCTTCCTCATTCAGAGTTACTGTTCTTTCCTTATAGTCCACAAGCTGAGCCGTATATGCTATGCTCTTGAATTTGTTTTCGAGAACGACCTGCACACTTCCGGTTACATCATTGCCGTCAATAGAAAGTTTGTCGCAAACGCAAAAATCAAAATGATTATATTCACGCTTTACTTCCATCTCGTTAGGCTTAAACTTCCAGTTCTTGTTGCCTAGCCATGTTTGCATTACTTTATTGAATACACAACGGGTATTGTCATCCTCTGCCAACCATGCCAAGAAGTTGCTGTGAAACAACTCCTTGGATGACAGGGATAGCTGGAAGATAGGATTGTTGCTTAATTTTTCTACAAATGTATCCATAATAATAACTTTTTAATTTGACCATAAATCCCATCCTTTGGGAGTGATTTTGTATTCATTGTTCTTGCATAGCTCGATAATATCTAAGCCTATGTATTCTTCAATTGTTTCATCTCTTTCCTCCTTTGTGGATTTAGGCATCAAGTGTTGCAAACTTAATTCACTTGTTTTACTATCTGGTTTAATGTTTGGATAATCAGGAAAAATCCAAAATAGCTTTTTTGTATTCATATAGTTTTAATTATGAGGTGTTGTACTAGCACAACACCCCAAAAGTTTTATTTTATACCTCCAGCTTCGTATAAACGTTTTAGGACTTTGTTTTTTTCCCAATCACCACCTCTTTCATATTCCCAGTCTTGAATGTCTGAAAGTTGTTTGTCGATAAAAGTTTTAATTTCGTTATCTGACATGTTGCCTTTCATTTTGTTTAGGCATTCTATCATTAAAGGATATTTTTCTGTAAGTCCAAAACCAGTGAGCTCATTTCCGTATGTATGCTGTATGCAGAAAGAATCAAAGACTTTGTCATACTCTCCATTTTCTATAAGACCATCTTTTAGACATTGAACTCCTGGCTTTAATTCATTTTGGAAAACGCTCACTCGATGTTCACCATAGTTGGTCATAATAGTTTCGGCCTCCTTGAAGTTCTTTTCTTTAACGAGGCTTTCTACTTTGTTGCATATAGTAATTGGGTCATTCTTCAGTTTGTAATTATTGGTTAAGATAAATCCTAACACAATTAAGAAAATGAGGATTACACCAATTCCGATGGTCAAAGTCTTAGTCTTCTTTTTACGTTTAGTTTCGACTTCTTCAGACTCTACTTGAATATCTTCAAGAAGTTTTTGTACTTTGGGGTTATTGCCGTAATACATCTTTGCCTTACGAACATAGCGCTCAACCTCAGCTTTGCTCTTTTTGGCAGATTTAACATCTCCAGATTTAAATGCAACCAAAGCACTTTCAAGATGCTCGAAAATTTCCTCCAAATCCTTACTTGCCTCAGGTGTGATGTTGCCACCACAGTTAGGACACTTGTCGGTCAGTTCTGGAATAGAGCTACCGCAGTAAGGGCAGGTCTTGCCACGACGCTTGTTCATAGCTGCTGCTACTGCCTGATCTGCCTTTTGCTGCTGTGCATCGATGTACAAATCTACCTCGTCAACATTCAATCCCAAAGCCTGTGCCTTGTTCAAAAGCACCTGACGCTCTTTGGCAGAGATGATGCCGTCGGTAAGGTACTCTTTGATGAGGTCATCAAGCTCCTGTGGAATTGCACCTTCCTTCTTAGCAGGCTTAGCTGCCTGTGGAGCCTGTGCTTCCATTTCTTTCTTGCGCTTAGCAAGACGACCATCAAGTACCAGTTCAAACTCGTCGCGGTCGATGCCCATGGCCTCGGCCTTCTTGAAGAGAAGATTCTTCTCTTTGTCAGTCAATACACCATCTGCCAATGCAGCAGTGATGAGTGCTTCTAACTTTTCGTTGTACATAGTAGATAAAATTATTTCTTATTATATTCTTTTATTTGTATTATAGCTGCCGGGAAATTACATCCCCGGCATAGTAGGAGGCATTCCCGGCATCTGTGGGGCGGTGCCTTGGAACAATGGAGCGAGTTCTGCTACATTACCGGCAAACTCCCACTGCGCCATACCGTTCTTCCAAACGTATGACTGCTGGGTGAGCTGACCCTGCTGAACGAGCTGCTGGAGCTTGTTCCAATCGCATGGACCATACTGCTGACCATTGATGCCAATATAATACTGTACCTGAGGAACTGCAGCACCCATGCCTGGCATCTGAGGTGCACCACCCATGCCTTTCTGACCTGGCATCTGAGGAGCTCCACCCATCTGACCCATGTTGTTCATACCACCCATAGTCTGCTGGCGGAAGGCATTGATGCCATTATCTGTAGCATTGTTGAGAACACCAGCATTGAGGTTTGCCTGATGAGCACCCATAAAGGTCTGCTCTGTCTGGAGACGAGAAGCACGCTGCATCTCCTCACGCTGAATACGCATGGTTTCACGCTGGTTCTCCAAGTTCATGCGCTGCAACTCCTCTTGACCGCCGAGGTCGAGTTCCTGCTTTCTGCCCATGGCATCGAGATTCAGCTCAGACTGCTTCTTGAGCATATCCTGCTGAAGGTCGTTGTTGAGGTTGAAGTTGGAAATCTGGGCATTGTGCTGAGCCATCATACGCTCCTTCTCCAGGTCGGCAGTGAGGGCTTTGAGTTCACGGTAACCACGGCTCTCCTTATCTACGTTGATGCCTGTGATGTCGAGACTGCGGATGGTGATGCCGAAAAGCTTCTCCACCTGTGGAGTAACACGCTGCTGAATGAGTTCGCTAATCTCAAAAATCTTGCGCTCAATCTGAACTACAGGAATCTGAGCGTCAGAAGGGGCATTGCTAACTACACTCTTGATGAACTTGGTGAGCTGGCCACGAAGCTTGTTCTTGAAAGTCTCGTCGCTGTAACCCTCATTTCGGTTCACACTGTGGAAGAGATCCATGTCCTCGATGGCATATACTACGGCACCATGTACAGATACAGGTACGCCATAATCTTGCAGGCGTGGGTCGAAGACATCAAAGTAAGGGATGGCGAAGTTCAGCTGACTACCCTTGCTCAGGTTGCTGAGGTTGGTCAGGTTGTTCTGTTCCACTCTTCTCGCTGCTTCCTCGGCAGCCTGTCTTTTTTCTTCTTCTACTTCCTTAGAAGATTTAAACCCAAAAAATCCCATATGTTTCAGTTTTTATGATTGTTATTATTTTTGTTATTTACTTTAGAGTCCTTTTGTAGGGGACAGATTATTTCGTTGTATAGATTCGCTTCGTCTTGCCCTGGGCATCTACTTCTACGAAGGTGTCTGCTCCATATTGGCGGCTTGCGTCGTGATAGTTGAATGAATATCCCGTTTCGTAATTGCCGTCGATGGTAGGTCGGCTTACCTGGTCGATGCTATCCAGCATTTCCGGTTTCAAGCCCAGCTGCTGGTACAGATGCTGCTCTACCATGTTTCGGATGGCATTGAGATTCTCATCCACATAACCACGAATCTGGTCGATGAGCGACTGGTTGCTCTTGTCCTTCTGCAGCAGGCGCTGTCGCATGGTCTTCTTGAGCGGAGAGCCGTCGGCCTTGATCGGAGCTGGTGGCATCGCATCATTCTGCAGTGCAGATTCTACCACATATTCTCTGCGACGGACATGGAGCATCGGGTTGCCGTAGAGACAGAACATCAGGGCGGTGCTCATAGAGAAACAATCATCCTCTACATGTCGGCACATGTTGAAGTAATCGCACTTAGCCTGGAGCATCGCCTTTCCGCCCGTCATACCCTTGAACTGATAGAGCGGATAGAGGCGCATCAGCACCTCGCTGCCTGTGCCCGGATTCAACAGAAGTTGGCGGGCTTCATCCGTTTCCTCATTAGAGAACATCGGAACCGGAATGAGCGAACCCGTATAGAGCAATACGCCACCTCCGTAGAGGGCGCTGAGCAACATGGAGTCGTTTCGTTTGTAACCGGCATATCGGGCTCCGAAACAAGCCACGGTATTGAAGACTCTTGCCCTGCCTTGGTTGAGGAGCGAAGGATTGAATGCTTCATCCTCACTATAGAATCCGCACATACCCTCTGCATCGGCACCATGAAGATTGAACATCAGCATATCTGCCTTGTCCAAAGACTTGCAATAGATGCTGAGGCTTTCCGAATCTTCGGTCAGCAGCTTCGGACTGATATACATTCCGTTGCGAATCAGCTCAGGATCGTCGGTATTGTAAAGAAGCGGCAGGTGCTGGGTCATCGTGCAGCTGGCTGGAATCCAGTCGCGGTTGCTGATCATCAGAACATTGCCAACAGGAATACCGCCGCCATACATACTGCTGATGTTGAAGTAAGCACCGATGTCGCTTCGGATATCCGTATCGAGCTGACCGTCTTCCAAAGGCAGACGAGCCACATTGTTGCGGGCGCAACCTACGGTGAAGTCTGAATCGCGACTATCCAGCAAATCTACGATATAGGTGCCTTCGAAGGCATAGCAGGTATCTGTAGGGATTCGCTCGCCGCCATACGGCCATGGGTCTTCGACGCAAGGGATAGGAATCACATCGTCACCTCCTATTATAAATAGGTGTAGGTCGGGACCTGCTGTCAGGTTGTTGTCTGCGATGCAGCGGGATACAGCTTCATTGCATTCTATCCAGGATGGAGTCTCATGGGTGGAATCAAGTCCATATTGCGCGATGTCGAGAAATGTCCAGTACATCTGCTGGTCGTAGGCATTCTGTATGAAGTCGTTGAAGACATCATATACCTCCTGGATGGTGCAACCGTATTTTCTTGCCAGTGCATTGCCATCTGTCAGGATGATGCCGTAGTGGTCTTCCAAGGGGTCGGGCTGGTCGATGGGTTCATCAGCAGTTCTTGCTTCTGATGCCATCTGCACGGCTTCCGGCTGTGGAGCCGCCTTGCTTTGTCCCGGCATAGGAGGAACCGATGAGGCTCCCGGCATAGGGGGAGGAGTTGCACCGCCTGGCATACTTGCCATTTGAGGCTGCTGACTGATCGCATTGACGCTTCCCAGTCCCATATTGTTGGCAGCCTGCAGAGGATTGAAGCCTCTCATCTGGTTGAGCTTCACGTTCTGGGCATTAAACTTTGGCATCGGAGGAGGTGTAGGTATCTGAGGTGGTACAGCCATCTTGCTCTTTTCCTTCGGGATGAATTCCGAAAGGGTTGTGTCGCAATAGAACTGATACCATTCTTCTGGCTGAGGTTTATCCTCCAACATCTCCTTCACGGCATACCATAGGGCACTTAGCGGTTCACTCATTCCGTTTTGTACGGCCTGGTCGAGATACTGGATGGTCTGCTGCCTGTAGTAATCCTGCTTTCCATTCTTGTGGTAGTCGGCAAGATTATCGAGAGCCATCAGCAGGGCGATGTCGCCTTGTGGACAACCGAAACCGCCCATTCTTGGCAGAAGCACGGTGGCATTGTCGATATTGCCGGTCTTGATGAACGCTACATGAGCCCAGAAGAGTTGCCAGTAGTTATCGGTACGGGAACCGAAGAAGGCAAGGGCGCACTTGTCGGGATACATCGAGGCAAGCAACAGATGATAGTAGAACTGGATGTTGTTATCATTCGTCATCACACGTGCCAACTGCTCCAGACTGTTGAACTTGCGTTTCAGGATGTCGGTATGGTTGGTCTGGATGGCATTGAAGACCTCGGTCAGAATCTGCTCTGCCAGGAATTCGTTGCCCTTGCTGCCTTGCAGGATATGGATGTTCTGACGTACCTGATCTATGATTTGGTTGGCTCTTAAGGGAGCAATATGCCATTGGATGCTCAACTGGTTGAGCTCTGCCAACTTCTGATTATCCAACTTGCCATCCACCAGTCGTTCCTGCACAGCCTGCAGAAAGAGAGTCTCATTCTGCTGATAGATCTCAGTCTGAGTCTTCTGTGCCTCATATACAGTCTGGTTGTTAACCGTACTGTTGTTGGTGGTATGGGTTGTTGTTGAGGTGTTATAGTTGTTTTGCGTATTGTGGGAGTCGGAATGGATTCCGCCTACTACAGCTGCATCACCATCAAGTTTAATATCGCTCATAGTCTGATTACTTTATATGTTTAGACTTCTTGTTGCATTTTCTGGAGAGGGCTTACCATTGGAAAGGTGCACCACAGTCTGGACAGTTTGGAGTGCCTGGTGCAATGTGGATGGTGTGTCCACAGTTGTAGCACTGGCATTCTATCAATTCCTGCTGAGGAGTTGCCTGTTGGGGAGCTGCTTGGCTTCCTGCTGTATTTCCACCGAGTCCGCCATTGAAGGCGTTCAGATTGTTGGCGGCAGCAGTGCTTACCTGCGAGATGTTGTTCATTGCCACATCCTGGGTATGATCTACTCGCTCCTGCTGGCGTCGGTTTTCCTCTTCCAACTGATTGATGCGCTGTTGCTGCTGGCTTTGCTGGGCGCCGCTGATGCCGGTGGCTGTATCTTTTATCATGCCGGCCATCTTCATCATGGCTTCCATCTGGGCATTGCTGTTCTGCTGCTGCATCTGTAGCATCTGCTGCATCATCGCTTCTTTTTCTGCTGCAGTCTGTCGCAGATTTTCGGCTTCCTTCTCGCCGCTATAGGCGTTTGCCATAGCTACCTGTGCATCTCCGGTGAGGTGGGAGAGTTGTGCGGCACGAATCTGTTCGGCGGTCATATTGGCGAAATGGTTGTCACGATTCATCTGTTCATTGCTCTGAATGGTGGCTACGTTTTCTTCGTGCTGATATTTCTGCTGGTCGAGCTGTGCCTGCATCTGAGCCATCTGCTGCAGCTTATCCATCTGGCGCTGATGGCGGTTGGCTTCCAACTGGTCATCGTCCATCTTTTCCTGACGGTTGCGCTCATAGGCAAGGCGGTCGTCTTCCTGTTTCTCGTTGCGTGCCAGGAGATGGTCTTCCTTATCCAGTTCGCGTTGACGCATCATCTGCTGGAAGTCGTAATCATCCTCCTTCGCCTTTCGGTTGAAGTCGCGGTTGTATTCCTTTTCTTCCTGCATCCACTGGCGTTCACGCTCTTCATCTTCGATGCCCCAGTTACGGCGGCGTTCCAGATCTTCACGTTCCCAGTCGTGGTCGGTACGGGAATCATCGAGTGCCCATTCTGCCTTGAGACGGGCTGTGTCGATGTTCTGCTGGCTCTGGATGCGCATGATTTCCGTGATTTCCTCACGAGGAATCTTCTTGTGTGCAAGTTCATCTTCGAGCACTTCCATTTCCTCCTGCTTGACCAGACGGTTCTTGCGGAGGTCTTCCAGGGCTTCGAACTCCTCTTCCTGGGTCTTAGCCTGGCGGATGCGCTTCTGACTTTCGAGCATCTGGACGAATTCCTCCAACTCATCATCGTGGAGCAACTGGTCTTTGTTGATACCCTGGAGGGCATGGCGCAAATCCTCGGCATTTTGTGCTGAAGAAATCTGCTGGGAGTTGGCCTCTACTTCCATACGGTTGCGGAATTCTCCGGTGCGGTGCATGAAGTCGAGTTCCTTCTCTGTGTTATAGAGCTGGCGTTCTACCTGACGGAAACGCTCAAAGTCCTGATTGCTGTCGGTGATATTCAGAACCTGAGTGCATTCTATGCCGAATACCTGCTGGTTGATGGTCTGGCGGATTTTCTCTTTCAGTACATTTACAGTTTCGGCAGTCAGTCCGGCAGACTCGTAGTTCTGGTTGCGGAGTTCCTGGCGCAACAGGGTTTCTACGGTACCATTGAGTAACTGCTGTAATTCTCTAGTTGTTACGCTGTTGCGGTCGGTAAGGTAATTGGTGGCGAAGGTATGAATATCGCTGATGCTCATCTGGAGAGATACTCCAATCTGCACATCATGGATGCCCATCGGAATGGTGTATGGCTGAAAGGCAAGTTCGCCATTCTCGTTCATCGCTCCACCGAAAGTGAGGGTGATGAAACGGTTGCTGACGATATAGACCGACAGGATAGGAGCCTGGGTGATGCGGGCTAAGATGCGGGCATAATCCAGTTGGCGCTTCTTGGCTTTTTCTTTCTGTTCACCTTTCTTTTCGCCGAAGATGATGCGACCGAGCCAGTTGAAGCCACGGCCTACTTCTCCTACGATACCGAGCTGGCGGAAGGTAGGCTCAGCCTGGCGCTTGCGGTCTCGTTCACGCTTTTCGGCTTCAGCCATATCTTTCTCAGCCTTTTCTACCGCATTCTTGATAGCAGCCTGCTCTTCTTCTACAGACTTATAAAAGAGGTATGCACCTGCTGAGAGGGTTGAAACCAGCTCACCATTGGCAAAAATGATGGCGGTGCAACCTTCCTGAACGATGATACCTTTCAGTTTTTCTATTTCGTCGAGTTCTCGTTCGCTAATCTTGCGAGCGATTTCTCCTGGTTGGATATTCCAGATGGTTTTGCCTCTTACCACGTCAACACCATCAACAGCTTCCATACTGCGGCGGTCGCGGCTACGTTCAGCTTCTCTTTCGGCTGCAATCTGTGCCTGTTCAGCCTGCTGCTGTGCATTTCTGGCATCACGGATTTCCGACTGGCTTTCAGTAGCTTGCTGGTTAACGGCTCTTCTCTGTTCTTCTGCAATCTGGCGATTGAGCGCCCCACCAGTCATGGCGTTTGCTACAGAGCGAACGGCATTGGTGAACATACCCTTGCTGGCTTGTGGAGTCTGAGGGGCTTGTGGAGACTGTGGAGCCTGAGGCATTACTGGGCGCTGAGGCTGCATCGGTTTTGGGGGCATACCCGGTGCTTGAGGTCTCATAGGTTGAGGCTTCATAGGCTGTTGAGGAGCCATGGCTTTCAGTGGTTGAGGACGTTGAGGCTTGCTAACTCCTTGTGGCTGGGTTGGAGCCTGTGGTTGCAAGTCAATAAGTTGTCCACACTTCGTACAGAATTTCATTCCCGGTTGCAGCATTGCGCCGCATTTCTTGCAATATGTCATAATGGTTATTGTTTTTAAGATTAAATGACTGGTTATTGTATCAGCGCAATAAATATAGCTATTAGCAGAATCACCCAAAAGAACTTGATGAAGCATCCTATGCATCCAGTGATGCCCTCACCTAAGAGTCCTCCGAGAAATCCCAAAAGCTGTATTCCCCAGCCCAGAATGCCGAGAAGTACAAATATTCCGATTCCTATTAATATGATAAGTAGTATTGTCATATCCCCTATAAGAATAATTTCATTTACTTTATACAATCGTTAAGAATATCAATTTACGTTGATAACTAACTCATATTTGGGTGCAAAGATATATAAAATAAATGAAACTGAATTGGTTCAAATTGGTTCAATTTTGCCTTGATTTGAATCAATTGCCCCAAAAATGCATTTTTTTTAGTGAAAATTACGCTAAAATCTGCCGAATAACTAAAAATGAGCTATTTATGAGTTTTTTACCTTAATGGAGGTAATGATTTGGCAACAGTTCTAATTTATGCAATCTTCATAGGTTTGCTGTCAAACAACTCTTTTCGGGTTGCAAAAATACAATAATAATACGAAACAGCAAGGACTTTTAGCAACTTTTTACGGTTAATTTTCTGTAATTATATAATGTGGTTTAATCGTAATCGCAGAAAAAAATGTATTTTTGTAGGCAAATTGTATAAAAAACAAGACCCGATAGCTTGACGAATCAGAGGCTACCGGGAATCAACGCTACAAAGATAGTGTTTTTTCTTGTTACAACCAAGTAAACGAACAAATATTTATGGAATATTTAGAATTTGAGCGGATTTTGTCTGCCAAACGAATACAGAGATACAAAGATGCTGCGAATGGTGACACTCGCAAGGCTATGGCTTTGTATCGTTACAACTTGCGCTTGTCGCAGGAGATGTTCACTATCGTTAGTTGTTTTGAAGTTGCTTTGCGTAATGCGATAGATAGCCTTTTAGTGCCGAGCTTGGGAGAGGATTGGTTGAAAGATTCCGTTCAAGACAATGGAATATTCTCCAATGGGCGCATGAACGAAACACGGAAAATCATAGAAAAGGCATACAACCGTTTGAATAGACAAGGTAACTATTCTCATTCCAAGCTGATTGCCGAAATGGAATTTGGAGTTTGGAAATATATGTATTCTTCACTACAGTATCGTGCAACAGGACAATGTCTATTGAGGGCTTTTCCTAACAAACCTCGCTCATCGGCTGCTGTTCAATACAACAACACCTACATTTTCAATGAACTTGACAAGGTGAACAGTCTGCGAAACAGAATTGCTCATCACGAACCGATATGCTTTAGACTTCATGAGGCTGAGATTGATACAAGTTACATTATCAACGAATACCAGAAAATTCAAACCTTGTTTTCGTGGATGGGCATTGATTCACATTCAATGCTTTATGGACTTGACCATGTGCAAAGTGTCTGTGCCAAGATAAATAGTTTAAAAGTGTAATTATAGAGTCTGCTTATGAGCAACGACAAAAATGACTTCTTCCTCCATTCCAATGAGGTAAATCACATAGCGAAGGAGGATTACGACAAGATAGAATTGTTGGTGAATACGGCAAAGGCTTTTGCTCGCAGCACCTACCAGTGCGTCTATATCATTGACTACTTCCACCAGGGTTTCATCTATGCCTCTGATAACCTGGCGTATCTCTGCGGCTTGCAACCTGAGCAACTCTTGGAGGCTGGCTATCAGATGTATATCGACCATGTGCCAGAGCAAGACTTGCAGATGTTGTTGGAAGTAAACAAGAAAGGTTTCGACCTATTCAACGAACTGCCTGTGGAAGACCGGCTGGAATATACCATATCGTATGATTTCCATCTAACCAACGGCAAGCATAGCCGACTGATTCATCATCATCTCACCCCGATTCTCCTTTCCGATGACGGCAGGATATGGCTTGCCTTCTGCACCGTTTCGTTGGCGGCGACCGATGAGCCAGGACATATCATCATGCAGAAGAATGGCGAGCGTGGGTATTTCGAGTATTCCACAGACCGCCACAAGTGGGAGAGGAAAGAAGGTATAACCTTGAGCGAGGCTGAGAGAGAAGTTTTGAGACTGTCTGCCCAAGGCTATACGATGAATGAAATTGCCGATAGAGTGTGCAAGTCGGTGGATACCATCAAGGCTTGCAAGCGAAGCCTCTTCGCCAAATTGGGTGTGAAGAACATTGCAGAGGCTCTATTCCATGCGGTCAACTATCAGATGATATAAACTATACCTCTTCCAGCAGTGGCGAGAGATAGAACTTAGGGAAATACTTTACCTCCTTGCCTTCCGCAAGTCTGCAAAGGATATTCACGCAATAGCCTGCGACAATATATGCCCCAATGCTCAGTTGTGGGAAAGATTTCTCTGAATAGTTCTTGATGGCTTCGTCTATCCAAGGTACAGGCTTCTGCCAAAACATACCATACTGCGAGATGTACTTGCCAAGCTTTCTTTGGAATATATCGGCATTCCAACTATCAAGAGCAATCCTATCTTCATGCTTTTCGATAGAATCCTCTTCATGCTTCCCAATAGAACCCTCATCTGAATTTCGCTTTTTTACCTCGCTGAAAGGATAGCCTTTCGGTTTTTCCACGGCGAGGAAAGCTGCCTTGCCAAGGTTGACGGCATGGATGACAGGAATGCCCTGCTTCTTGCATTTCTCATCGAAGGCAAACGAGGCTTCTGTATCGTGCAGCGTGGCATTCACGACATACTCTACCCCCGACAAATCACATTGCTCCACATCTTCCATCGTCAGTGTGTCCTTTTCGAGACGAGAGATTCGGAATCTATCTTCTTGCAGAAGGCGATTCTGGAAGTCATAATGCAAGGCACAGGAAGCTATCAAGCCTCCCATGTCTGCACCTGCTATCATAACATTAACTTGATTATTCATATCGTTGAGAGATTAGAAACGGTTTATTTCCTCATTACCTGCACCTTTACCCTTATATCGGTTTCTTGAAGTATTGAAGTTGTACTGCAATGTCAAGAGCAAGGCACGAGTATCACTTGTCATGTTTTGCCTAAGTGTAACATCCTTGTTGTAGAATGTAACATTACGGTAGCTCTTGTTGAAAATGTCATTGGCTTCAAGCGACACGGAGAAACGATTTTTCCAGAAAGCCTTGTAAAGTTTAGCATTGAGGTACGAGGAAGAACCGAGTTTCATGTTGTCCTTGTTGCCACGGCTATTCCATTCCATATCGATGTTCATCCAAATGTCTCCAGGCAGATGGATAGCATTTTGGAACTGTACGATTCCCAAAGGATTGCTAAAGGATTTGCGTTCACCCATATACTCGCCTGTGAACCACTGTTTGATGATGCCAGCATTCACTTTGGGTTCCCAAATACCAACCTTAAATTGTGCGCCAACAAATGCTTGTAGTTCATCTATCTTTGGAGTGTTCTCCATGGTGATCAATTTCACCTCTCCGTCCTCGCAATACGATTTCGTAGTCTGGATAAAGGCATCCTTTCTATGTTCGTATGAAATCTTCGCAAAGAATTGCTTCCATGCACCCATCAACTCCACAGAATGAATCTTCATAGGGGATAGGTAAGGATTGCCACTTTCCAAGGTCAAACGATTGACATAGTTGACTGTTCCATCAAGGTTATCGTACGAAGGACGCTGGGTCTTGCTTGTATAGCTCAATGACAATTGCGTTTTTCCAATCTCTGTAGAAATAGACAAAGAAGGGAAAACGTTGTTGTAAGTCTTGCTTTGGTCTTCCTTGAGTTGGCCATTTTCTGTGTATTTGAAGTTGACATGCTCGTAACGAAGTCCTGCCTCTACGGCAACCTTTC